>Ga0163210_1000042_pt1 | contig 39909 bp, 35 predicted proteins | sample Kivu_220m_FD_113536 | JGI IMG/M metagenome (GOLD analysis project Ga0163210, IMG submission 113536) | Freshwater microbial communities from Lake Kivu, Western Province, Rwanda to study Microbial Dark Matter (Phase II) - Kivu_220m | ecosystem: Environmental > Aquatic > Freshwater > Lake ...
GTTCTATATACTGTGCAGGGACAATATCCCATATCCGCATGGAAAGTAGTTCTTCTTCCGTGTATTTAAGCTTTTCACACATAATCCGGTTCACGGCCAAGAAAGTGCCCTGCAGGTTCACGATAAAAATCCCGTCCGGGCTCTGGGTTATCAACGTACGGTATTTCTGCTCACTCTCCTGCAACCTGTTCTCAATGGCCTTCTGTTCTGCTATCACAGCCTCAAGTTGTGAAACTTTCCTTTCCAGTTTACGGAACAGCACCTCGTTATATTTTTGCAGTACTTTCTTTTCATCTTCCGGGGATTTTTTTGGGGGCATTTTCTTTTTCTGAAGAGGTTGAGCTAGAACTTCCCGGACAATTTGAACCAGCACCTCGGGCTGTTGCGGTTTAATGACGAACCTGTCGGCTCCCAGGCTGAGAGCGAACTGCTCGTCTTTGAGGTCGGTATACGTAGCAGTATAAAAAATCAGGGGGATATGTTGCAGGGATTTCTCCGCTTTACACCGCCTGCATAGTTCAAAGCCATCCATTTCCGGCATTAATATGTCTGTTACTATGATATCAGGCGGTGTCTTCAGAGCCAGCGCCAACGCCTGTGCTCCATTCGGGGCTTTGGTCGCTTTAAATCCGCAGCCTTCCAGCAGTGTCTCCAGTAAATACAGGTTCTGGGCATTGTCATCCACAATTAAAACTTCCGTCATTTGCCCTTCCTCGCCGAGCCGGCATCAGGAAAATATTGATTGATTTGAGCCAGGAATGTATTCGGATTGATCGGCTTTTCAATATAACCATTGCAGCCTGCCTGCATTGCTTTTTCGCGGTCGCCGGTCATGGCATAAGAAGTTACCGCCACTATGGGTATACAGGCGATATCGGTATTGCCGCGCAGTTTCCGCGCAACATCGTAACCGTCCATAAAGGGTAACTGGATATCCAGCAGAATAAGGTCCGGCCTGAACTGGTCGGCTTTGCTGATCCCCTCCTGCCCGTCCTGCGCCCAGAGCACTTCGTAACCTTTCGAGGATAGCAGGACATTCACCAGATAATAATTCTGCTCGTTATCCTCTATATAAAGTATCCTGCCGTTAATCATGACCTCCTTGCAGCAGGGAGAGAGAAACTAAAGGCGCTTCCCCTGCCCCATTCGCTTTCTACCCAGATCCTGCCTCCCAGCAGGTCCAGGATTTTTTGACATATCGAAAGCCCCAGCCCCGTGCCGTCGTAATGCCGCACCATGCCGGTGTCTATCTGGTGGAATGGTTTAAACAAATCACTGAGGTCCTTGTCTTTGATCCCGATGCCGGTATCAGAAACGCGTGTAACAATTTCACCATCACGCAGAGAACAATCCACTCTGACACCACCTTTCTCAGTGAACTTAATGGCATTACTTATCAGGTTGAAAATAACCTGCTCCACACGTCTTTGATCGCTCATGATAGTTCCAACATCCGGGGCAACCATAGATTCCAGAGAGAGCCCCTTTTTCTCGGCCAGCGGCCCCATGTTCCGGGTAACCTTTTCAACTGCCGTCCGCAGGTCACAGGGCTCGTGGGCGACCGTTAATTGGCCTGCTTCGATTTTCGAAATATCCAGGACGTCGTTTATCAGGTTGAGCAGGTGGTGGGAGCTTTCACGGACCATTCCCAGTTCCTTTTTTTGTTCCTCATTTAGCGGGCCCACCAGCTCCTGCTGAAGAATTCCCGTGAAACCGATGATTGAATTGAGCGGCGTACGCAGTTCATGTGACATGGTTGCCAGGAAGGCCGACTTGAGCCGGTCGGCCGATTCTGCCTGTTCCTTGGCGACGGCCAGCTCGGCGGTACGTGCCTTAACCAGTTCTTCCAGGTGGTCGCGGTAGTTAGCCAGATCTACCTCAGCTCGCTTGCGCGTGGCGATTTCCTCGGTAAGCTCTTTTGTCCTGGATTGCACCTGGGCTCGCAGGATAAAACTGCCTCCGGCAAGAAGGAGTACCAGTCCCGCGATACCCCCGAGCACCCATGTTACCCACCCGGGAATTACGGGTTTCTCGGACGATTTTACGGCAAGCCATTTATCCAGCGAGCGGTAATAGACTGAATTATTATCTTCCTTCAGTTCCTTCATGCGCTGGTCGATTCTTTCAATAAAATACGGTGTCAGGCCGGTGCCTTTGGGAAAAGCGAAGAGGAGCAGCGACGGCTGGAAAATGATAGCAGTCTTCATGACCTTATATTCGCCTTCGTTTTGATATCCGAAGTCTTTGCTGGTCACCCCTGCGTCAGCCTCCCCGCTTTCCACCAGTTCAAAGACTCTGCCGTAACTGTCCACTTCAATCAAGCTGCAATTGATGTTGTACGCACGGATTACTTGTTTTATCCCATCCGGACCCTCAACATTGACACTGCCCTTCAGCACCGCTATTATTTTCCCATCGAGATCAAGGATAGAGTCGATATCAGCCCCACTTCGTGTGTATATGCGTGACCAGCTTATATAAACAGCCTCGTGCGAAAAGTCGTATAGCCTGCTTCGCTGCTCGGAATAGGCTACATCGGGCATTATATCTATTGCATTATCAGCCAGCCGCTGCAGGCATTCAGCCCAGGTGCCGTGTACGTACTCGATGGCCCACCCTTCTTCCGAAGCTATATATTGAATTATTTCAGGCCAGAATCCCGACGCGTTTCCCCTCTCATCAGTAAAAATCTTCGGCTGGTTTTCATATATACCTACTTTGACTGTTTTTACGTCACCGACGCCTGCAGCCGCGCTTGCTGAGGCTACATGAAATGCAATGAGAAGAGAAATGATAAGCCAAGGTTGATTAAAGCTGCCGATCCGCAAGACAGCCGACTCCAGTTTCCTCCCTATCTGACCGCCAAAGTGAATAGTCATCTGCCGTCAACCTCACTTACTGCATAGGAATATTCTATAGCGTTCAACTCTATGAAGCAATCTTCCAAATATGCAATTAATTAGCTGTCAGAGAGCTGACTTTACCGAAGAAACCGGTAAAATTGAACCGGTTTTAATATTTAATAAATATTTCTCCTGTATACTGCGTCCTCAGACCATGATGGGAATCTTGCCAGGCAGATTATTAAGCGCATAGGAGGAATACTTGTATACACGACTGCTCTATGTTCTTCTCTGTTTAATGATAGCTTCAGCGCTGATCAGCGGCATTGCCGCGCCAGTTTATGCCGAAGGGCCGGGGCAGGGTGGACCCGGAGGGATGGGTCCCGGTCCGGGACCGGGTGGAGGTGGACCAGACAATAACCCTCCCGGCGGTAATTATCAGGGCGGCAACCAGGGTCAACCGGGTTTTAATAACCGCATGTTCCCTTCAGATAATATGACACCACCGGCATGGGGTGGCAGGTTCCCTTCAGATAACATGACCGGCCAGAGACCTCCCTGGGGCGGCCCTCCCCCTTCAGATAATATGACCCCTCCCTCGGACAACATGACAGGGCCAGGGCGTCCCTGGGGAGGTCCGCCTCCTTCAGATAACATAACACCGCCGGCGGACAATATGACAGGGCCACAGCCTCCCTGGGGCGGCCCGCCTCCCACGGACAATATGACTGCGCCACCGCCGCCTCACTGGCGTGGCAGTGATAACAACACGAGTAATGTGTGGTCTCAACTGGCGCAAATTCTGAATATCGATGAGGCGACTTTGATGGATGCGCTGAGACAGGTTTTCGGCACGTTGATTAAGTAAGAATTTGATTATGGCAGCCAGGCCGCGGCTTAATCAGTTATTGCTGATTAACTCGTGAAGTATTTTGCTCATCTCTGCCGGTGTATAAGGTTTGGCTATCATACCTTTAAAGCCATATTGCCTGTATTCTGCCATGGCGGATGTCTCGGCATAACCGCTGGATACTACTGCTTTGACCCCGGGGTCTATTCGGACAAGCTGTTCCAAGGTTTCCTTCCCCCCCAGTCCTCCGGGAATGGTCAGGTCAAGGATAACTGCTGAAAAAGGCTGGCCGGCATGCAGAGCCTGCTTATATTTTTCAATTGCCTCATCCCCTTTTGCAGCAAACTCGACATCGTATCCCATATGTTTAAGTATACGGCCGGCCGTCTCTCTCACTATGTCCTCATCGTCCATCACCAGGATTCTGCCGCTGCCCATTATTATCTGTTCAGTCAAGTCCTGCGGCGGCAATTCAGCTTTAAGCGCTGGAAGATAAATATAGAATTTGGATCCTTCTCCCACCTTAGATTCTACTCCGATATATCCGTCATGCTTCTTTATTATGGAATGTGATGTAGCCAACCCCAGCCCGCTACCCTTTTGCTTGGTGGTGAAGTAGGGATCAAAAATTCGTTCCAGGTGTCCCGGAGGTATGCCTGTGCCCTGGTCTATTATGGTGATCCTGACATAATCGCCTTTGTTTAAAGGTATGCTCCTGCTGAGGCTGCCACCTCCTGTGAATTCAATGTTTGTGGCAGATACGTCAATTGTCCCTCCCGTAGGCATAGACTGCTGCGCATTCAGCATCACGTTGGTGATCACCTGGCTTATCTGTCCCTCGTCAGCCTCGACGGCCCACAGGTCATCGGGAAGAGAGAACCGGCATTTAACGTTTGAACCCCGCAGTGCCAGCATGGCAGCGTCTTTTATATGCTGTGAGAGTTCGATATGTTTTTTAATGGGTGTTCCACCACGTGAAAAAGTCAGGAGCTGGTAGGTCAGGTTTTTTGCCCTCAGTGATGCTACCTCAGCTTCCCTGAGCAATTCATCGATGGGATCACTTTCTTTTATTTCCATCCTGGCGAGGGCGATATTGCCCAGTATACCCTGAAGGATGTTGTTAAAGTCGTGGGCGATGCCTCCGGCCAGCGTACCGACCGACTCAAGCTTGGCAATATTCTGCCGTTCTTCTTCCAGCCGCTTATGTTCCGTGATATCCGTGTGGATACCTATGAACCGCAGGGGCTTGCCGTCTTCCGTCCAGCTAATCAGTTTGCCGCGAGCCATTACCCATTTATAGCTGCCGTCATTGCATCTCATTCTGTGCTCACTGGAATAAACCGGCACAGTGCCTTCAAAATGCTTGCCGATCTCTATTAAAACACGGTCACGGTCATCAGGGTGCAAGCGAGTGAACCAATCGTCCACAGTATTGCCGATTTCATTTTCCTCATATCCCAGCACGGCTTTCCATTGCCTGGAGAAATACACTTCGGTGGTCTGTACATTAAGGTCCCAGAGGCCGTCACTGGCTCCTTCAAGTGCGAACTGCCAGCGGTCCTGCGCCTGCTTCAGCTCGCTTAAGTCCACCATGATATACAGGATCGCCGGTTTCCCTTGATATTGTATTATCCGCGCATTTAAGAGCACGGGAAATGTTATGCCGGCTCTTGTTTTTAAAATGGTTTCATACGGGGCTATCTCGCCACCGGCGAGCCTTTTTTGCATGTGCTCTCTATCAAGTTCCGCCCTTTCTTGCGGAATCATCTCTGCTATGAAATCGAATGAAGGCGAAGTCATTTCCTCAAGCGGCCAGCCTGCTTTGTCACATGCTGCTTGATTCATGTATTTTATATAGCCGTCCTGAACAATCGCGATCAAGTCCGGAGAACTTTCCACAAGTGTCCGGTAGCGCTCCTCGCTGTCCCTGAGGGCATCCTCCGCCTGCCGGCGTTCTGTAATATCGATAATGTTGCCCATCACTGCCGGCTTCCCCTGATATTCTATGTTTGTAATTGTCTGTTCAGCCCAGAAAATATCCCCGTTTTTCTTAAACCTTCTATAGATAGGAGGGTTGATGGTCGATTCGCCTTTTTGCAGGCCGGACCTGATCGATCTTATTTCCTGCAGACTTTCAGGATCGATCAGGATGGTATATTCCATCCCCAATAATTCATCCGGTTCGTAACCGTGCATCTCGGCAAACCGTTTATTGACATACACGTAATGGCCTGCTTGCCCGATGTATATGCCGGTCAGGAAGTTTTCTGTAATCTCCCTGTACTTCGCTTCAGATTCGCCCAGCCTCTGTGTGGCAGCTTCTTTATCTTCCAGGTGGACATTAATTTGCTGCAGCAAGCGGCCGTTTACCATCAATGTCAGGCTGAAGATCAGGCCGGCATTCAGTAGAATATATGCTGAGATTATGAGAGCGTCAGGAACGCCCGATTGGAAAAAGTCGTTTCCCTGCAGAGGAATAACTGTGTATGCCAGGATCCTGATTATACTTATCAGCACATAGCCGGCAAAGACCATGCCAACACCCTGTGTCATGCGGCGCATTGGACGGTCTACCCGGAATGTCATGAGCCAGAAGCATTGAAAAGTAAAAATAAATGTTGCAACTGAGACGTTTATTTCCCTTGCCGAAAGGTCGGGTTGAATAAATGAATAGTAGATTTGCACAACAACAAATAACGCAAGCAGAATATAGTTGTGTATCTGTGTGCCGGTCTCGCCGGTGAAGCGTTCCAGACCTATGAGAAGCATTATTATACCAGCCAGGATAAATGCGCCAGACAGCACATAATACACGAAATCAGGCACTAAGCCTTGTGATATCACCGGTATTAGCCCGGCAACCTGAAGTACTACTGCCGCCAGCCAGAATTCGGTACCTGCCAACCGTTTCCTGTTCTGCTGCCAGATGACCGCTACCACACCTATGCCGATGGCATTAATGGCCACATATAGAAATAGTACTGTTTTCAGGTCAAGAAACATGATGATTGCTCACGATTATTCCTGTTTGAGCCAGTTTACCATAGAGGCTGCGGCCGTTTGCCATAATTATAAACCGGATTGGTGAATCTTAAAAAATAGTACCCCCTTAAGCGCTTCCAGACCTTTCATTATCTCCAGGGCGGCCAATTCATGTTCTTTGACCTCTGCCGGGGCGCAAAACGATAGCACGATTGACAAATACTGATTCCAGTTATTAAACTGCCATCTGCGCAGCCTCTTTAAAGCAGGTTCTGAGCGACATGAACCGGATGTTAAGGTTTTACAGTATTGCCAGGATTATCCCCCTGGTACTTGTGCTTACAACGGCTATGATTTCCTGTACCGAAAATAAAGGTTATATGGATAAGGTCAGCGGCATGCTGCTACAGCAGGTTGAACTGCGCAAACAGCAGATCGCAGCGCCGGATGACGCAAGGCTCACGCTGATGAAAGGGCTGAATATGTACCTGCAGGATTTAAAAACCCAGCGAATTTTCATCTATGTTAATGAGTATTTAACCCAGGAGGAGCAGGAGTACCTGGCCTCGATCGGTATTAAAATCCACGCGGATTCCTGGATACCGCCCGTAGGCAACCACCCCTATGGCTTCCTGATTGCAGATATGCCTGTCGAGAAACTGGAATCTCTGGCAGCCAGGGATTATATTATCAGGTTGGATACGGCTGAAAGGGAAGCAGTCCCCCAGTGCCAGATCGAGAGTAGATAGATAGTAGGGCTTTTATGCGGAGCAATATTTATTCTCTAACGCGAAATATTTCGGTTGCGTTACTGCTTCTGGCGCTGTTACTCGGCATGGTCGTGGCCGCTCCATCAGCGGTTCACGCCGATGCCCCTGATTCAAAGATAAGCGGCAGCCTGGCGCTGACAGTGGCCGACAAGCTCGGGCAGGCACAGCCCCCGCCGGCCAGAGCTTTAATGCAGGCTCCCCAACTGCAGGCCACCCTGATACAGGGCCAATCCGCAGCAACCGACAGTGTCAAGGTTTTTATCTACCTTGACGCGAAGCCTGACGCCGCCCGGACTGCCGAGCTGGCCACCCTGGGTATCACCGAATATCCGGATTCCTGGATTCCACCTGTAGGCTCACACCCCAGGGGATTTATTACGGCTGATGTGCCTGTCGGCCAGGTGGATGTGCTTGCGGGGAAGGATTACGTTGTTAAGCTTGACAGCGCCGAGGCTGTCTTTTATCCGCAAAATGATGTGGCGGCGCAAACGGTCAACGCACAGTCTTACTGGACTAACAGCTACAACGGCGCCGGCGTAAAAGTGGTGGTGCTGGACTCGGGACTGGATACCACTCATCTTGATATACCCGTGCCCGTGGCTAAAAAAGACTATTCTTCCTGGCCTGCGTTGGGAGACAATATCACGTCGCCTGTCTGGGGGTCCGGCGCGCATGGGACGCATGTCACGGGCAGCCTTCTGGGGAGAGGGACGCTATCCGGAGGAAGATATAAAGGAATTGCTTACGGCGCCGACCTGGTATTCATCAAGATCGGCAATAACACCACGGCCGGCGCAAGCTGGGCAGCAATGACCAATGCCCTGCGGGACGCTGCAGATGTCTACGGCGCCAACATCATCAGCATGAGCTATAGCGGCTGGGGGGACCATCACGACGGATCGTCCGCCACCTGCCAGGCTGCCGATTACGCCGCCAGCAGGGGTGCAACGGTATTCCTTTCCGCAGGCAACAACGGCGATAAGGCTCTGCATTATTCCGGCACGGTGGTGGCGGGCGCCACAACAGGCTTTATCCAGATAGATGTTACCGGATCGGACGGGGCGAACTGTACGTTGATGCACAACCTGGTCTGGTACGACGGCCTTGGAGCTCACGATAACCTGACCATGCAGTATTATGACGCAGCTTTTGCACCGCTCACCAACCAGAGCTTTGCCCGCACGGAGAGCTTCAAAGGGACCGAACAGCAGTACTGGTACTGGGGCCCCCTTCCGGGAGTGATATTCTGGGTGCCGGCGGGCTCCGGCACCTACTATGTGAAGGTGACCAACACGTCGTCCAGCGACAGGCAGTTTCATCTCTATTTCATGGGAACAGCCAGCACCAGTGCCAAAGTACGTTTCAACTCACCCGATCCATATTACACACAGGGCGACCCCTCGGAGGCCGACAGCGCGATAACCGTGGGTTCGTATAACAGCAGGACGACCTGGACCGACTACCAGGGCAATGCCCAGTCCACCGGCTATACATTGAATGACCTCTCGCCCTACAGCAGTCGCGGGCCTCGCGTAGACCCAACGGCGCCGTATAAACCGTGGATTGTGGCGCCGGGCAGCGCCGTGATCTCCTGCCGCGACCGCGCCAATTACCCCCTGGGGACAGATTCAATTTCGAACAACGGGGTTAATAACGGGCTTGGCCCGGCGGACTATATGGCATGGAGCGGCACCAGCATGGCCTGTCCTATAGCCGCGGGCGCGGCCGCGCTATTGATGCAGTCTAATCCTGCCCTTAAAGGCAATCCGACAGCAGTGAGGACGGCTATGGCGCAGTACGGCAACGATTCCGCCAATCCCGATCATATCTGGGGTTACGGGTTGCTGATTTTGCCGGGTATTCAGCAGCAACCTCAAGCTACTCCACCGGCTAAAAAAACAATCATTGTGCCCCAATCTTCCTCGGCTTCGGTTCCTGCCCCCGTTATACCGCCGATAAGCCTGCCCAACGTACTGGTGCAGAGCGCAAGCGTATCGCAGGCGGCAACTGCGCCCGGCGAGCCGGTAATAATTACGGCATATGTGGCGAACAATGGTTCGCGCGAGGGATCTGCACAGATTAAATTGCTCGTAAACGGCCGTGATGAAGAGACGCAGGGCGTTGCGGTTCCCGCAGGAAAGGTGAAAACGGTCCGGTTCGATCTAAGCAGGAATGAGCCGGGTGTCTACAACGTTACTATTAATAATATCTCCGCAGGCAGCTTTGTAGTGCAGACCGCTGTGAATGAAGCTCTGGTTTTCGCGGTAATCGGATGCTTCATTATTGCCATTACTGTAGTTTCCGTGATGCTGTGGCGCCGGCTCACATATTATTGACCTGATTGCCTCCCGGACAAACTTGAAAAACAATCCGGTAATTTGAAAAACTGCGCCATTTGACTTATCATTTAACCTTGTCGCCAACCATTGACCGACCGTTCGTTATGTAACCGCACGAAATATTATTAACACAGGAGGATTAAGATATGTTCGACCTGAACAAGTTTTCTTTGAAAGGCAAAACAGCCATAGTCACCGGCGGGGGCCGTGGCATTGGCAAGGCAGTTGCCGTAGGCTTCGCCAGGGCAGGCGCCAAGGTTGCCATCACCAGCCGTAAGATTGCCGACCTGGAGGCCACGGCCGCTGAGATCAAATCGTTCGGAGGAGAGGCCTTCCCCATCCAGGCGCACCTGGGCAAAATGGAGGAGATTCACAAGATGGTTGACACCGCCATGGAGAAGCTCGGCGGCAAGATCAACATCCTGGTGAATAACGCGGGCGCCAGCCCCAACATGGCCAGCGTGCTGGATTCTGATGAGCGCCTCTGGGAAACCATTATGAATCTTAATATGAAAGGGCTCTATTTCACCAGCCAGGCGGTGGCCAATATTATGAAAAAGCAGGGCGGCGGAAAAATCATCAATATCGCCTCTATCGACGGATTCAAGCCGGAGCAGGGTGTCAGCGTATATTCCATCTCAAAGGCCGGTGTGCGCATGATTACCCAGGCCTTTGCCAGTGAACTGACTGGCTGCAATATCCAGGTTAACACCATCGCCCCGGGCCCCTTCGATACCAAGATGATGAATTCACACTGGATCCATCTCACTCCTGAAGAAGCTAAGAAACAGCGGGCTGTGCTGGAAAAAACCATGCCCATGGGGCGCATGGGCGACCCCGATGAAATTGCCGGCGCAGCCATTTACCTGGCATCCGACGCATCCAGCTATACTACCGGCACCGAGATTGTTATCGACGGCGGAATATTACTAAGCAATATGCGTCCTGTACTGGACTAACCTAGCATAATAACGAAAATCAACCTGCGCAATCGTACTAATTGTAGTGTACTGGCATTTTGTGCTAATTTATTATCGGCCGGCGCAAATTTATTTCACCGATTTTGCACTATATCAATTGGTAAGTAGTTATTTTTATTAGTTCAAGTCTTGATTTGTCCGTGACGCATTAAGAATGAGAGTTTTGAATACAGGCTGTTAAATAGAACACGGGTATCTGTCACGCTCAGCTTAGATTGACTGCAATATAGATACGGACACAAAAAGTATTTATATTTAAGGGAGGTTGGTAAATGAAAGCTAATATATACATTATTCTCTCAATCGCCTTAGTTTTTTCTTCGATGGCAGTGGTTGGTTGTGGGACAGCAGCACCGCCTGTATCCACTAAAGGTCCTATAGTAATTGGTTATGTGGGCAATTCCAGCTCGCCGGGAACCAAACCATGTATGGATATAGTCGGCATGGCAGTAGAAGAGATCAATGAAACAGGTGGGATTTTAGGAAGGCCGGTTGTTTATGTTATCGAGGATGGCAAGGGTGAGACCTCTCTTTCTGCGGCGGCCGCAACACGTGTGGTAATGGGACAGAAAGCGCTATTTTATATCACAGAAGGGCGCTCAGAAATAGTGCTAGCCAATGAGTTCAAATCGGCGGATATGTATAAAGAATTTCCACACATAATGCTCGGGATGGCAACCTCCCATGAAGCAGCGGACCTGGTGTTTAATGATTACGACAAATTCAAATTCTATTTTTGTAATTTCAATCCGGAACCGGGGCATTATCTCTGGGCTACGCAGATATTCAGCATATTTAATCAATTGCAGCCTCAAGTTAAAAAATGGGCGCTGCTATATGAGGATCTTCTCTGGACCAAAATGTTCAGAGAAGGCTACAAGGAGCTTAATTTACCAACATGGGATGTAATGGCAAAAGAAGACTGGAATATTAACGTCGTTTACAGCAAGGCTTTTAAAGCAAGGGCCGGTATGTACTTACCCGTTCTGGACACTATTGCAAAATCGGATGCGGAGATGATTTTTCTCGTATCAAGCTGGTTTACCGACGCAGAAGTATTTGTGAAGCAATGGGTGGATTCCCCGGCGAAAGATATTCCCCTTTATATTTACGGCGGTGTCAGCCAGACGCATGATTTCTGGAAACTGACGGGTGGTAAATGCCTGGGCGTGTGCAGCGGTTCCGGGGAAACGCCGATTACCGATAGCACCATGCCGGCCGTGCAAAAAGCTAATGCCAGGGGCATTCCCTGCCAGTTGAACGTGCTTTGCAACTATGATGATATATATTTCATGAAAAAAGCCATCGAAACAGTGGGCGGAACTGATGACGTGGATGCTATCATCAAGGCTATGGAAACCATTGAAACACCGGGCACTTCGGGCAAGTATAAGTACGTGTCCGAAAAAATTGCCCCGTATTTTCACTCGCGAGTGTGCGCTGATCCAAGTAATCCCAGGAAGGAGATTCCGGGATACTTTCAGGCGCCCAGCGCCCAATTCCAACAGGATGGGGAAATGGTTCCCCTGTCACCTGCACAGTACGCTCAGATTAACAGGTTTAAAACCTTGGAACAACTGCGCAAAGAAGCCGGCTGGAAAGGATATTAAGAACATCACCATAAGCCTGTCTTCAGCATAGATTAATATCGGCAGATAAAAAGGAGGTTTACATAATCATGCCCCAGCTTGTGTTTGATCGCGAAAAATGTGCCAAGTGTAAGACGGTCCCCTGCCTGACCAAATGCCAGTATCTGAGCCTGGACGCCGCTGCCGCTAAAAAAGAATGGCAGAAAATCATCAATGGAGAGGATTCCTTCGTCCTTGAAGCCTGCACCACCTGTTATGCGTGTGAGGAATATTGCCCGCACGGCAACCATCCCTTCTATATGATTGTGGACAGGCAGGAGGAAAAAGGCATTCTTCCCTCGCCGAGGCCTATCATTACCATGTGGGTGAACCAATGCGAACCTGTGGGCAAGTTTACAGTAGGGCTGATGCAGGATAAAGCCCTTTCTTATTGCTTCCTGGCGCACTTCAATGCCCTGGCGCACGGCAAGCTCTTTGAGAGCATTGAATATTCCGTCGTATTCGGACAGGAGTTCTTTTGCAACGCCGTTTACCTGCACTATGCCAGGCTCTCAGTGGCCAGGGCGCGTTTGCCTGGCGTTATGGAAAACATTCGCAAGCAGGGCATCAAGGAACTTATCTGCCTGCACGATGAATGTTATGCCACTTACGCCTCGCTTGCCCCGGCATACGGCATGGAGGTGCCCTTTAAGCCAGTTCACTACTACGAATATTTGGTTGAAAGGCTTAAATCTCTTAAAAACGAGGTAAAGCCGCTCGGTCTGAGGGTAGCATACCAGCGCAATTGCTCCACCCGTTTGATCCCGCAGATAGACCCTGTCCTGGATGAGCTGTTCAAGCTGATAGGCGTGGAAAGGATCGACAGGAAATACGACAGGAAAAATGCACTCTGCTGCGCCGAGATATTCAGGATGGCCAAGGGCCCCGACCTGGCGGATGACGTTCAGAAAAGGAACCTGGATGATATGCAGGCTGTGAATCCCGACTATGTGGTGTTTAATTGCCCGGCCTGCTGGGACTCGCTGGCCGGCAGGGTTGCCGAACGGGGATTAAAACCCATACACATCATCGACCTTTGCAAGCTGGCCATCGGTGAGGAGCAGAGCCTGAAGCTGTCGAAAATGGAAGCCGAGGTGTAATTGAGATGATTGATATCTACAACGAGCTTACGACTATCATCGATAAAGACTATGTTTCCAACAGCAAGGAAGAGCTGTATATGTACGGCCGTGACCCGGGGCTGATGCCTGCGCACGAGCCTGAATACGTGGTGATGCCCACCACCGTCGAAGAGGTCCAGGCTATTATCAGGCTGGCAAACAGGGAAAAGATTGCGGTGGTTCCCAAGGGCGGTGGCCTCTCCCTGACGGGGCTGGTCATCCCGCAGAAAGGCGGCATCCTGCTCGATATGAAGCGGATGGGTAAAATCATTGAAGTTAATGAGAAAGGCGGCTATGCAATCGTCGAAGGTGGAACCACACACGGCGCTTTGAAAAGTTGCCTTCTCAAGAACTATCCTCACCTGAGGCACAGCATCCCGGATTCGCCTCCCATAGCTACAGTGGTGGCTAATGCAGTAATTCACGGGCAGGGACGCCTGACCCAGCAGCGCGGCTTTAACTCCGATATGGTTTCCGGATTGGAGGTCGTATTGCCCACCGGCGAGGTATGCAAAATAGGCTCGTGCGCGGTCTCACAATACTGGTTTTCCAAAGGGCCGCCCATGCCTGACCTGAGCAGCCTGTTCTTCGGCTGGTTCGGCACCACCGGCGTGATCACCAAGCTGGGCATCAAGCTGTATCCCTGCAAGAAATACCGTGATCCCGTGCTTTTTCTTACCGACAGGGCTGAACTTGTACCTGACATAATGCGAAAGCTGGGACGTACGGAGATGATCGAAGACCTGGTCGTCAATGCCCAGCCGATCCCGCTCAGATATAAAGACAATTACTACATACTTTTCTATATCACCGGTGATACCGAGGAGGAGCTGGAATTCAAGAGGAAAATGTGCTGGAACGTGCTATGGGACTATTTTGAAAGAAGGGAAGGCGGTTTTGTCAGCCTGATCCCTGAGATGAAGGCTCCCATGCTGTCCATGCCTTCCAAGGATACGACGCGTTTTGCCGATGTCAGCAAGGGAGGCGGATTTGAATACAGCGGCCCCATCGCGCCCATCGAGAAGTACCCGGTCTACGTTAAAAAACTGATTGACCTCGCTGAAAAGTACAGCCTGTTTTATTCCTCCGCAGCCCGCATGATCGACGGCGGCCACAGCATGATGTTCTCTTTCTCTTACACATTTAACCGGGCAGACCCGCAGACGATGAAAAGAGCCAAGGATGCGCTGGATGAGGCGGCTGAGTTTGCCGTTGAGAACGGCGGTGTGATGTGGAAACCCAACATAGATGAACAGAAAATGACCATGAAAAAGATGGACCCCAACACGCTTGAACTGATGATGCGGATCAAGAAGCTGCTGGATCCCAACGGCATCATGAATCCCGGCAACTGGGAGGTGTCCCGATGAAACGATATCAGACCCAGATACACAGGTGTTTCCGCTGCGGCTACTGCAAGTTCCCCACGGATTACTCGGCTTTAAATTGCCCTTCATATAACAGGTTCCGCTTTGATACATACTCTACCGGCGGGCGCCTGTGGCTGACATACGCCTGGCTCAAAGGTGAAATACCGTGGTCGGAGCACCTTGCCGAGATACTTTATACCTGTACGACCTGCAAGAACTGCGTCGAGCAGTGCCCCATGAAATTCGCCCCCGAGATAGTGGACTGGATCATCGAGGCCAGGAGCGATATGATCGAGCAGGGCAAGATTCCCCTGAGGGTCAAACGCTTCCTGGAGTCTGTGTACAACTACGGCAATCCTCTGAAGAAAACCAACAAGGAAAGGTTGCCCTGGGTCAAATCGCTGAAAAAATATGAAAAGGGGACTGAATATCTGCTCTATCTTGGTTGCCTGGCTTCATACGATGAGGGAACAAAAGACATGGTGACGAGCTTCATTAAAATACTGGATGAAGCTGGTATATCGTATGGTGTACTTGGCGATGAGGAGCAATGCTGCGGAAACGAGGTCTATGCCATGGGAGAGATGGACCTGTTCAAAGAGCTTGCCGGGAAGAACATAGATAAATTCAGGCAATTGGAAGTAAAGAGCGTAATTACAATCTGTCCGCATGGCTATAACATTATGAAGAACCAATATCAGAATATGGGCTACAAGTTCGAGGTGCTGCATTATTCACAGGCGCTGGCCAAGATTGCCGATGATATGAAAACTAACAAGGTCAAAAACGGAGTAAAAATTACTTATCATGATCCCTGCTATCTGGGCAGGCACAATAAGCTGTATGAAACTCCGCGCAAGGCACTGAAAGGGCTGGAGCTGGTTGAGATGCCGCGCAACAGGAAGGACGCATTCTGCTGCGGAGGCGGCAGCGGTAACTTCATCACTGACTACCTGGCCGGCGGAATCGACAGCCCTGCGCGTGTCAGGGTCAGGGAGGCGGCGGCGACGGGGGCCGATATCCTTGCCGTGGCCTGTCCGGGTTGCCTGCTCATGCTTAAAGAAGCCGTCAAAACGGAGAACCTCGATGATAAATTGAAGGTGATGGATATCGCGTCTGTTATGAGTGGGTAATTAGTAAAGCCAATAATAATAATTTTGTTATGTTCATGACCTAATAACACGAATAGAAGAGCGGTTTACAACCCACTGTATTTGCGCGTTCAAAATGTCGCTGCTATAATCAGTGGGCTTTGCGCATCTCTGCTCGATACTGACTATTCCTTGAATAGCCTCCGCAGTGAATTGCGAGAGGTTATTATTTCGATTTGAAGGGAGTTGTGAAATGGCAGTAGAAGATAAGGCACAGAAACTTGAAACAATGAGACATTCGGCCAGCCATGTCATGGCTGAGGCCGTGAAATCCATCTTTCCCGATGCAAAATTCGGCATCGGCCCGGCCATCGAAGACGGATTTTATTATGATTTCGAGCTGCCGCGTCCCCTTACCCTGGAAGACCTGCCCGCCATTGAAGCGAAGATGGATGAGATCGTAGCTGCGAACCTGCCTTTCGAACGCCGGGAAGTCACCACAAAGGAAGCGCTCAAGCTTTTCGAGGGCCAGCCTTATAAAATCGAACTTATCAAAGACCTGGGCGAGGAAAAGGTTTCCATTTACACAAACGGCACATTTACCGACCTCTGCCGCGGTCCCCACGTGAAATCCACCCAAGAGATCAAAGCCTTCAAACTCACCAGTGTGGCCGGAGCGTACTGGAGGGGCGATGAGAAACGTCCCATGCTGCAAAGGATCTACGGCGTGGCCTTCGACAACAAGGCCGACCTCGACGCTTACCTGAAAAAGATCGAGGAGGCGGCCAAGCGCGACCACAGGAAGCTGGGCAAAGAGCTGGATCTATTCAGCCTGCACGAGGAGGCGGGTCCCGGGCTGGTTTACTGGCATCCCAAAGGCGCCACCGTGCGCCAGCTTATCGAGGATTTCTGGAAAACCGAGCACAGGCGCCGCGGCTATGACATCGTCTATTCACCGCATATAGCCAAAGTCCACCTCTGGGAGACCAGCGGGCACTGGAATTTTTACCGTGAAAATATGTACTCCCCCATGGAAATCGATGAGATAGAGTATGTGGTTAAACCCATGAACTGCCCCTTCCACATCCTCATGTACAAGACACAGATGCGCAGCTACCGCAACCTGCCCATGCGCTATGCCGAGCTGGGGACGGTCTACCGTTACGAGAGGTCGGGCGTGCTGCACGGCCTTGCCAGGGTTAGGGGCTTTACACAGGACGATGCCCATATCTTTTGCAGGCCCGACCAGATCGAGCCTGAGGTCAAAGACGTCGTCGAACTGGCGCAATTTATGCTTAAATCATTTGGATTCAGTGAGTACGAGATGATGCTTTCCACACGGCCGGAGAAGGCCGTGGGCAGCGAGGAAAGCTGGGAACATGCTACCAATGCGCTGAGAAACGTGCTGGAGAAGCTCGAGATAAAGTACAAGGTCGATCCGGGTGAAGGCGTGTTCTACGGCCCCAAGATCGATATCAAGCTCAAGGACGCGCTGGGACGGTTATGGCAGGGTCCCACAATACAGGTCGATTTCCAGATGCCCGAGCGGTTCGATGTCAACTATATCGGCGAGGATGGGCAGGAACACCGCACCGTGATGATACACCGCACTGTGCTGGGAAGCATGGAGCGGTTTTTCGCTTGCCTGACCGAGCATTTCGCGGGGGCTTTTCCCGCCTGGCTGGCGCCCATCCAGGTAGTCATCATCCCCATAGCGGACAGGCACACGGATTACGCTGAGAAGCTGTTTAAAGACCTGCGTTCTAAAGATATCAGGGTGCAGCTTGATGACCGTTCGGAAAGGATGAATTTGAAAATCAGGGAAGCCCAGCTTAATAAAATACCCTACATGCTGATTGTGGGAGACAAGGAAATGGAAAGCGGCGCCGTTTCGGTACGCCTGCGTACGGGAGAGGACCTCGGGGCACAGAGCTTTGCTGATTTTGAAAAGCGCGTCAAAGCGGTGGTTGAGTCCAGAACACTCGATCAGCTTTGATTTACAAATACAAATATGATATATTCTAAATGAATTTTTTATATAAAAGGAGGGATTAAACAACATCTTTAAAGAACTGAATATCAATCACCACATCAGAGCAAAAGAAGTCAGGCTGATAGGGGAAAACGGCGAACAGGTGGGGGTACTTGCTACAGATAAAGCGTTACAGTCAGCTATTGAACGTGGGCTGGACCTGGTTGAAGTAGCGCCCACAGCATCGCCGCCCGTATGCCGGATTTTAGATTACGGAAAATACAGGTACGAACAAACCAAGAAAGAAAAAAAGGTACGCAGCGGTCAAAGAGCGGGCCTGCTCAAAGAATTGAGAGTCAGGCCGCAGGTTAAAGACCATGACCTTGATATAAAAATCAATCTGGCTAAAAAGTTTATAGGAGAAGGCGATAAAGTCAAAGTATTAGTTGTATTCCGCGGCCGACAGATGACCCATCCCGAGCTGGGCATCAAGGTAATACAGAAAGTAGCCAACGATTTAAAAGGCGTAGCTCAACTCGACGGGCAACCGGTACAGGAAGGCAGGGTGATGAGCCTGATGCTCTCCCCCATATCGGCGAAACAGGCCAAGGAAACCAAGGAAACCAAGGAAACTAAAGAAACCAGGGAAAACAAGGAAATAAAGGTCAAGGAAAAAGTATAAATGCCCAAAATCAAGACTCATAAAGGCGCCCAGAAACGCTTCCATGTAACGGGAAGCGGCAAAATTATGCGTGTTAAAGTCGGCAAAAGCCATCTCAGACGCAAGAAGAAGACCAGTACTAAAGGAATGTACGATGAAACCATCCTTCTTCACCCGGCTGATGCCAAGAGGATTAAAAGGGTATTACCCTACCGTTAACTTTTCAGGAGGACTTAGTTGCCACGAGTCAAAGGTGGAATAGTCTCACACAAACGCCATAAGAAAATGCTCGGATTGACCAAGGGGCACCGGGGAAAGCGGCATTCGCTTTACAAAGCCAGCCATCAATCGATGCTGCACGCCCTGGATTACGCTTATTGCCATCGCCGCGAGCGCAAGGGCGATATGCGAAGGTTATGGATTGCCAGGATCAATGCTGCTGTTAGAGCCGGTGGTTTGACCTATGGACAGTTCATCAACGGCTTGAACAAGGCAGATGTAGTGATAAACCGCAAGCTGCTTGCGGATGTAGCCGTCAAAGACCCCGCGAAATTCTCCAGCCTGATTGCACTGGCGGCCGAAAAACTTAAGAGCTGATTCCCTTTCCGATAATATGCGATGTTAAGTCAAGTTGATGAAGTTGCTTCATCGGCACATGCCGATTTGCAGAAGGTAACCGGATTAGCTGAGCTGGAAGCATGGCGTGTCCGCTATCTGGGCAGGAAAAGCAAATTAATCAACATCTTACGTTCTCTCTCCACATTGCCCGTAGATGAACGCCGTGATGTGGGCGCCAGGGCCAACCAGGTTAAAAATCAGCTTGAGCAATCATTGGCGCAGAAGAAAGAGGAGCTCGACCGCTCTGTCAACCTTTCCCTGCAAAAAGAGAGCATCGATATCAGCCTCCCCGGCCAGCCTTACCACTTGGGACGACTGCATCCTACCACCAGGGCCACCAGGGAGATCTGTGACATTTTTATCAGCATGGGCTTCCAGATAGCCGAGGGCCCCGAAGTGGAGTGGGAATATTATAATTTCGAAGCCCTCAACATGCCCGCCGAGCATCCCGCCAGGGACGGCTTTGCCACGCTCTGGGTTGATTACGTAACGGAAAGCGGGACACGGCCCATGCTCATGCGCACGCATACGTCCCCGGTACAGATACGCGTCATGGAGCATGCCAAACCGCCCATCCGCGTCATTGCCCCGGGCAGGGTCTACAGGTATGAGGCGACGGATGCCACGCACGAGTGGATGTTCAGCCAGGTTGAAGGGCTGGCCGTGGATAAAAATATCACGCTTGCCGACCTTAAGGGCACGCTTTTCGAATTCGCACGGCGCCTCTTCGGCAAGGACCGCAAATGCCGTTTCCGCTGCGATTACTTCCCCTTTGTGGAACCCGGCGTGGAGATTGCCATCGATTGCTTTATGTGCGGTGGGAAGGGCTGCCGGCTGTGCGGCAACAGCGGGTGGATTGAGATACTGGGCGCAGGCATGGTGCACCCGGAAGTGCTGCGCGGGTGCGGCATCGATCCCGAGGTATACTCAGGTTTCGCCTTCGGCATGGGTGTGGAACGCATACCCATTCTCAAATACGGCATTGACGATATCCGCCTTTTTTACGGCAACGACCTGCGTTTTTTAAGGCAGTTTTAGATTAAGGTGACGCATGAAAGCTCCACTTAAATGGCTTAAAGACTACGTCGACATAGACATCCCCTACCGGGAGCTGGCCTACAAACTGACGCTGGCAGGCCTGGAAGTATCCGATATCAAGGTGATCGGCGGTTCCTGGGACAATGTAGTCGTGGGACAAATTGCGGCGGTCAACCCGCATCCCAATGCCGACAGGCTCAGGCTGGCCACGGTCGACCTGGGACAGAAGCAGATGACCGTGGTCTGCGGCGCACCCAATCTTGTGGTGGGCGATAAGATAGCCTTTGCCTCGGTGGGCGCCAGGCTTCTGGACGGGCATACTGGTGTATTAACGGAGTTGAAGCCGGCGAAGATCCGCGGCGTGGCCTCGGAAGGCATGGTCTGTTCCGAGAGGGAACTGGGTATCTCCGATAACCACGAAGGCATACTGGTCCTGCCACCGGACCTGGAGGTGGGCAAAGCTCTGGCGGATTACCTGGCTGACATAATATTCGATATTGATATCACGCCCAACAGGGCGGATTGCCTTTCCGTCATGGGGATTGCACGCGAGGTTGCCGCCATCACCGGCAAAGAGTTCCGCCTGCCGGACCTGAGCTATAAGGAGTCAGCTAAGGATATCGGCTCCTATGCAGCGGTGGAAATAAAAGCTCCCGACCTGTGTCCCAGGTACTGCGCTTCTATAATCGACGGCATCAAGATCGGCCCTTCGCCGAGGTGGATGCAGGACAGGCTCCTGGCATGCGGCATGAGGCCCATCAACAACATCGTCGATGTCACCAACTATGTAATGCTCGAATTCGGCCAGCCGCTGCATGCCTTCGACTACAGGGAAATAAGGGGTAAAAAGATCATCGTGCGCCGCGCAGCGGAAGGCGAAGTAATGTATACCCTGGACCAGGCGGAACGCAAATTCAGCAATGACCATCTGATGATCGCCGATGCGGAAAGGGCGGTGGCGGTTGCCGGCATTATGGGTGGGTTGAGCTCGGAAGTAACTCCCGGCACGACCGTGATCCTGCTCGAATCCGCCAATTTCAACCAGGCGGTGATCCACAAGGGAAGCCTGAACCTCAAGCTGAGCAGCGAGGCTTCGACCAGGTTTGAGAAAGGTTTGAATCCGGAACTGGCGCTGATAGCCCTGAAACGGGCCACGCAATTGATGGCTGAACTGGGTGGGGGAAGCGTAGCAAAGGGATTGATCGATGCTTATCCGGGGAAAGCGGAGAAAAAACCGGTGGCCATTTCCCCTAAGGATACGGCCAGATTGCTGGGCATGGATATTAAAACGGAGGACATCCGCGAATACCTGGAATCGCTCGGCTTGAAATGCAATTTAAATGGCGCGACCGGCAAAATCCTGGTGGAGATACCATGGTGGCGTAACGATATTAGCTGCACCGCCGACCTGGTCGAGGAAGTGGCCCGGGTGGTGGGTTACGATAATATACCTACTACCACGTTGAGCTCCAGCCTCCCCGGCGGTGAAGGCGCATCTATGGTGCCCTTCCGGCAGGATGTCAGGGATATACTTGTTGCCTGTGGTTTTCAGGAGGTCATCACCTATCCGTTGACCAATCTGGAAACTTTAAACAAGCTGTCGCCCGATCTGAGTTTAACCGGGCCGCAGCCGCTGGCTATGGCCAATCCTATGAGCCGCGACCTCGAATTCCTGCGTACCAGCCTTCGTTTTGGAGTCCTGACGATACTGGCGCGCAACCAGCGCAACCGCGAGGAGAATATCCGGCTGTTTGAGATCGGCAAAACGTTTATCCCCAGGCTGAAGGACCTGCCGCTGGAGAATGAAATGCTCTGCGGTTTGATAGACAGTGCAGCGACTGATACATACTGGGCAGGTAAAGCGGAGCCAGCCGATTTTTACTCGGCCAAGGGAACCGTAGAGACGCTGCTGTCCCGTATGGAATTGCAGGTTGTGTTCCATGCCTGTGAAGACGTTACGATGAGCCCGGGCAAATGCGCGAATGTCATAGTGGATGGCGAGAAGCTGGGAGTCATCGGCGAGATACACCCCAGGGTCCGCGCCGGCTTCGATATTCAGAATCCGGCATTTCTCTTGGAAATCGACCTGGATAAGCTCAAGACGCTCTGCGGCAGGAAGCAGTTGATATACAAAGCAGTGACCAAATTCCCCAGTACAGACAGGGATATAGCATTATTGATAGACAATCAGGTAACCTATGAAAAGGTTTCCGGCGCGATAAGCGGCTTTCCTCTTGTGGTGGGCGTCAAGCTGTTCGATCTATATTCAGGTGAGCAAATCCCTGCCGGTAAGAAATCATTGGCCTTCAGGATCACTTATCAGGCTGAGGACCATACCCTGACCGACGAGGAAGTTGACGCAGTACAGAAAAAGATCGTTGAAAAGCTTGCCGAGGAATTCGGCGCCGCTCTAAGGTCATAGCCTGAAATCGCCCAGCTCATTTTGTGTTTTCCGGTTGATAGTTAAATGTTAGAAGACCATTTTCTGCACCGTTTTTTAAACGCGGAAAGCATCGCCGTAGTGGGAGCCACACGTAATCCGTTCTCCCCGAATTTCCACCTGGTCAACAACCTGGTAACCCTCGGCTATCAGGGTAAGATCTATCCCGTCAATCCCAGGGTTGAAGATGTGGTCGGCATCAGGGCTTACGGCGCAGTGAGCGAGATTAAAGAAAATATCGACATGGTAGTTGTTTCAGTCCCTGCGCAGAACGTGCTGGATGTAGTGCGAGATTTAGTCAAAGTGAGAGTGGGCGGTGTGGTAGTAGTTACGGGCGGCTTTTCCGAGACCGGAGAAGAAGGTAAAAAAATCCAGGATGAGATTGCCGCATTGTTGAAAGCTCACGGCATCAGGGCCATCGGCCCCAACGCCTTAAGCCCGATAAACAGTCACAACGGCCTGGCCATTTGCTTCTTCCCTGTGAATAAACTGCCCTCAGGCAAGGTATCCTTTATCTTTCAGTCCGGCATGTACGAACCGAGGTTGAACTGGATACTTTCCGATTTCCACCTGGGTATCAGCAAATTGATCGACCTGGGTAATAAGATGGACGTGAACGAGGTGGACGCGCTCGAATACCTCTCACAAGACCCTCAAACAGGAGTGATCTGCATACACCTCGAGGCCATTAAAGGCGACGGCCGCAGGTTTTTCAGCCTGCTCAAGGAAACCACAAGGCGTAAGCCGGTAATTATTCTCAAAGGCGGGCGTACCGAGGCGGGCGCCAGGGCTGCCATGTCGCACACCGGTTCACTGGTTCGGGGCAGCGACGCTGTCTTTGACGCAGCCGTCAGGCAGGTTGGAGCCATCCGTGCTGAGACGCTGGATGATTTCCTTTACCTGGCAAAGGCCTTTTCTTATTTGCCTCCCCTGCCGGGCAACAGGATAGCCATCGCTACGTTCCCGGGTGGTGAAGCGGTGCTTTCCACCGACCTCTGTATGCAGAACGGTTTTGAACTGGCAAAGCTGGGGCCTGCGAGCTATGAGAAACTCAGGCCGAGCTTCCCGCCATGGAACATTAATCTCAATCCTTACGATTTCGGCCTGATCTATACATTTCACGGCTTCACCAACAACCATGAGTTGTTTATAGACGCAGTGCTGCAGGATGAGAACGTGGATTGCGTGGCTCTTCAGCTTCCGCCGCTGATGTTTCCCCTTGATCCGCCCGCGTTTTGCCCGGCCTTTCTCAGGGCTGTAGAGCGGGGTAAAGCACTGGCGGCCTGGCCGCCCCATATGCTGAGGCTGGAAGGAGACCTGGTAGCCTACCTGGAGAACCACTCCGTTCCGGTATTCCCTTCAGCGGCCATCACCATCAGGAGTCTGGGTGCGCTCAACAGGTACCGTCAGTACATACAATATTATTGACTGCTTCGGTTAACCCTGTGAGCGGTAGTGTCCAAGCTTGCTTATCCTTGCGCCATTTTATCTCGACCGCGTTGTCCTTGAGCGTACGCCGGCTGACAACTATCCGCAGAGGTATGCCAATGAGGTCGGCGTCATTGAATTTAATGCCCGGGGATTCATCACGGTCATCGAAAAGCACCTCGATGCCCGCCCCGGTTAAGTCCTCGTAAATCTTTTCAGCAGCTTCGGCAACATTCTTATCATCCATCTTCAGGGGGCACAGGTAAACATGATATGGGGCTATGGGCAAGGGCCAGATGATGCCCTTGTCGTCATGGTTCTGTTCGATGGCAGCGGCCAGCAACCGGCCCAGCCCGATCCCGTAGGTGCCCATGATGATGGGCTTGGTTACTCCGTCCTTGTCCAGGAAATTCGCGTTGAACCTTTCACTGAGAAATGTGCCCAGTTTGAAAACATGCCCCACTTCGATGCCTTTGCGTGAGAGCAATTCGCCGTTGCACCTGGGGCAGGTGTCTCCCGCCCTTGTAACGGCGATATCGGCCATGACATCGACCTGGAAATCGCGCGGATAGTTTACATTTCTCAGGTGGGTATCCGGCTTGTTGGCGCCGGCAATGAAATTACTGCCCAGCTTGATGGAATCGTCCGCCACGACCTTAATTCCCTTGATGCTCATGGGTGAAGCGTATCCTGCCACCAGGCCGGCCGCTTTAACCTCAGCTTCCGTGCCCATGTGCAGGTCAATGCACTTAAGCAGGTTTTTCAGCTTGGTCTCGTTCACGCCCAGGTCGCCCCTGATTACCACGAAAACGATCTCACCGTCGGCAGCGTAAAATACTGCTTTCAAGGTCTGGTCTGCCCTTACTTTAAGGAAGGCTGCAAGGTCGTCTATGCTTGTAATACCCGGCGTGGAGACTTCCTCCACCGGAAGCGGATCAGCGTCCGCTACACCTTTCTTAACACTGACGGCTTTCTCTGTATTAGCAGCGTAGTCGCATTTAGAGCAGTAGATGATCTCATCCTCGCCGCTCTCCGTCAGCAGCATGAATTCGTGGGAAGCCTTGCCGCCGATGGCGCCGCTGTCGGCTTCAACCATGACGGCGGGCAGGCCGCACCTGGCGTAAACATTCTTGTAAGCCTGCACCATTCTGGCGTAGCTTGTATTCAGGCCTTCCTCATCGACATCGAAGCTGTAAAGGTCTTTCATAAAGAATTCGCGTACGCGTAAAAGGCCGCCACGGGGCCGGGGCTCGTCCCTGAACTTGTTCTGAATCTGGTAAGGCATCTGCGGCAGGTCGCGGTAACTCTGCACGGTGCGGCTCACCAGGTCGGTTATAACCTCTTCATGCGTGGGGCCCACGGCCAGCTTGTGGTCTTTCCGGTCGGTCAGCACGAACAGGGTCTTATCAAAAGAAGGCAGTCTTCCAGATTTTTCCCAGAGTTCAATCGGCTGTAGCGAGGGCATCATCAGCTCCTGTCCGCCCGCCCTGTCCATTTCCTCGCGGATTATTTGTTCAATCTTCTGTAAAACACGCCAGCCCATCGGCATGTAGGAATAGACTCCTGCTGCCACCTGCTGGATCATACCGGCCCTGACTAAATACTGATGGCTGGCGCAATCTGCATCAGCGGGGACCTCTTTTAATGTCCTGCCCAATAATCTCGAAAATCGCATATTACTTTCCTTACGAAATTAAAATATCAACGTATTTTAGAATATTTTCCTGTGGAATTAAAAGTATACGTACAACTACTAATAGTTGCTGTACTGGCTATAGCTCTGGAATAAAACTTAGAAGTTGGAGGAGATCATACTATTTCGATGGATGAGCCGGTTCGTTATTCGATATGTTAAGAACAATATTACCAATGGATTCTTCACTGGTTCCAGGTATACCCGTTATCCCGGCTGTGTGAGACGGCGCTTTCACTTCAATAGTCATTATTTCCTCCTCCCATTTCACTATTGAAGCTAAAATATATAGCTTAGTTAAGGATTGACCTTTTTCTTACAGCGCCACATTACTATTGGAACAGTAATGAGCGCTCCTATTAATATCAGGGCAGCGAAACAAATCCCCATTAATTTCCAAAAATCCGAAGTGCTTATGCCTTCTGATTGCAGGGTTAAGTAAGTAATGCCTCCTAGAATATCTGCATACTTCACAAAATCAAATTGTCGAATTTGTTCGTTTAAGAAATAGGGATTAGAAATTACTATCAACGCTGATTTTTCGGGCCATTCATCTTCATATTTTATTCCCGGAAATGATAACACTATTTCTCTATAATTAGTATTATTATCGCTTAGGACTATTGCACATCTATAGTCATATGAATAGCCAGTATACGTTAGATGTGTCCTAAATGGAGTGTTGCTTATTTCAAACCGATCGCAAGCAACTGAGACAAATAGTAAATCATAATTTAACCGTGGTTCTTTTGCAGTACCAGCCCAGGCTGTGATTATCCAAATTCCATCAGATATGGGTTTAACTTTTGCTCTAATTTCGATCTTGCCATCTTCAGGTACAGGCCCTAGCCATCTAAGCTGACCCCCTATAAACTCAATACCATTAAATTTTGGCGGTACTTCTTTAGGTAGTACTATTTCCACAGAGATATTTTCCCCTACCTTAGTAGATTCTACAGTACATACAAGCTCAACTATTTGATCTCTGAAAGGCATCCCAGCCATATAAAGGCTGATGCTTTGTATATAGGAGTCTTCATTTTGTAGCGGCACAATTTGTTGAGCCTTACTTGATCCCGAAATGGCGCATGAGCTATTAAACAGATATATAAAAAACAAACCGGAAAGCAGCGCAAATAAGAGCTTGTTATTACTCCGAACTATCATGATCGCTAATTATTCCGCGTTAATATAAATTGGCGAAGTATTATTAACTGAAGTCGATATTGTCTCTAAATGATAATAAATACAATACTGCAGTGAAACTTTTGCGAAATATATGGCTCCAATCTACAACCTCAACACACGATACACATCTATGAATGATACAGCATTATATGAAATATGTAAATACGTACGTTTGCCAGCGCTGAAATGAGAGCAGAATCCTGATTTGCCTTATCCTGAGTCCATGACATCCTGGATTTCCTGGATAATGGCCTCTAAAAACTCATGCTCTTCCACCGTGCGCACTACCTCCCCCTTCTTAAACAGTGCGCCCCTGCCTTTGCCGCAGGCTATGCCCACATCGGCGTCCCGCGCTTCTCCCGGCCCGTTGACGACGCAACCCATGACCGCCACCTTGATGGGCTTATTAAATCTTTTTAGATATGCGCTCACGGTTTCGGCCAGCGCAATTACATCTACTTCGGTGCGACCGCAGGCAGGACAGCTTACCAGCACCGGGCCGTGCTCCCTGATATCCAGCGACTTCAATATCTCGTAGCCGGCCACGACCTCTTCCCTCGGATGCGCGCTTAATGATACCCTGAGTGTATCGCCGATTCCTTCGTGCAGGAGTATGCCGATTCCCACCGCGCTACGGATAATGCCCGTTTGCGGCAACCCCGATTCGGTGATGCCCAGATGCAAGGCGTAGGGTGTCCTCGCTGCGATCAATCGGTATGCATCGATGGTGGTGGGCACATCGAACGCTTTGAGGGCAATCTTGATCAGATCGAAATCCAGGCTTTCCAGCAGCTTTACCTGTTCCAGGGCGATACTTACCATGCGTTCAGCAGCTGGTAACCCGGAAGAAGCATCCGGGGGCAGGCTGCCGAAATTCACGCCGATCCTGATAGGGACCTTTCTTTTTTTTGCGGCCAGCACCACCTTTTTAATATGTTCCTTGTCACGTATATTGCCCGGATTCAGCCTCAGGCCGTCCGCCCCTTCTTTTAGCGCTTGCAGGGCCAGGCGGTGGTCGAAATGGATATCCGCGATCAGCGGTATGGCGATGTCTTTCTTGATGGATTGGATGGCGTCTGCCGCCTCCATATCGGGAACGGCGACCCTGATAATCTCACAGCCGCAGTCAGTCAGCTCTTTGATCTGGTCGACGGTGGCCTTGATATTTCGGGTGTCTGTTTTGGTCATAGACTGCACGGATACCGGGGCGTCTCCGCCGACTGTGACCGTGCCGATACGGACGGGCCTGGAAATACGCCTCTTGATCAAGGCAGCAGGCTTTCCCCCTGTATGATACGCGCAATATCGAAATAGCTGATCACCAGTATCAATACCATTAAAGCTAAGAAACCGATCAGATGTACAAGTCCCTCTTTTTTAGGTGAAATCTTCTTTCCCCTCCTGGCCCATTCCAGGAAGACAAAAACCAGGCGGCCTCCATCCAGGCCCGGGAAGGGAAGCAGGTTGAACAAGCCCAGGTTGATGCTGATCAAAGCTGTAAATTCGAGGAGCGGGCTGATGCCGGCTTTGACTACCTCTCCCGTAATTTGTGCCAGCGCCACCGGACCGGCCAGTTGGGGGGCAATACCTCTGATGAACCAGCTTGTCACCTCGTTTCTAAACAGTATCAGTATCTCCCAGCTATGGGTTACACTGGCAGGTACAGCCTGCCAGAATGGCATGGATTCAGTAACTGTTGCAGTCTCAACCGAATCCAGCATCACGCCCGTAGCGCCCTGTCCCTGAGGAGGGTTCCATCTTGGTTTAACCAGCACTGTTTTTTCTGTAGAATCAGGCTTTTGCAGTTTCATGGTTATCTCGTTGCCCAGGTTTAGTTGAATAAAATAGCTCACTTCGGAGCGGTTTTTGACCTGGTGCGAATCGATTTCCAGAATCCTGTCGCCTGTTTGGATGCCTGCCATCTGTGCCGGGGAATCCGCCACAACATCCTTGATCATCACATTTTCCAGCACCATGGTGTGCGGGATCATAAAACTGATGCTGAATAGAATAATCGGCAATAGCAAATTAAGCAGGGACCCGGCACTGAGGACGAATATCCTGACGGGAATGCTTTTTCCGGCCAGGCTGCCGGGCATAGAGGGATCCTCTTCCCCCAGTAGTTTGGTGAAACCACCGAAGGGTATAGCGTTGATGGAGTACATTGTCTCCCCACGCTTGACACCGAAGATCCTGGGCGGGAAACCGATGCCGAATTCCTCTACCTTGACCTTGGATAATTTTGCCGCGGCGAAATGTCCGAACTCGTGCGTCAGTACGAGCAGTATAAGCACGGCAATAAACACGATTATGGTTATTAAGATTGACATTTAATTTCCTTTCTGGCTGCACCTGCTGCTGTCTCCCTAGCCCATTTGTCGGCTTCGATTATATCTTCGAGCCGGGGACCGGCGTTATTCTGGTGCAGGCTCAGGGTTTTTTCGATGATTCTCTCTATATCAAGGAAGCCGATTTCGTTATTTAAAAATAAGTCTACCGCGATTTCATCCGCCCCGCAGAGTACGGCCGGGCATGTGCCGCCTTTTCTGCCTGCCTCCAGGGCAAGTCTAAGGCAGGGGAACTGCGCGTAACTGACCGGTTCAAACGTGAATGTTCTCATCTTGTCAAAGGTCAGGCAAGGAATATTGTCATTTTTCAGCCTCTGTGGATAGAACAGCGCATATTGTATGGGAAGGTGCATATCCGGCATGCTCATCTGCGCTTTGAGCGAGCAGTCTTCGAACTCGATCATGGAATGCACGATGCTCTGCCTGTGTATCAATATCTCAATTTTAGGGTATGGGATACCGAAAAGCCAGTGCGCTTCGATGGCCTCAAGTCCTTTATTCAACAGAGTAGCCGAATCAATAGTTACCTTCTTCCCCATCTTCCAGGTGGGATGGTTAAGGGCATCTTCAGAAGTAATATGCTTTAAATTCTTATGCGGGATACCGTAGAACGGTCCCCCCGAAGCGGTAAGCAGGAGTCTGGAGACAACAGAGTCTTCACCCCGCAGACACTGCCAGATGGCATTGTGTTCGCTGTCAATGGGAAGAATTCGGGCGCCTGCCTTCTTTGCCATCTCCGTGATCAGTTCACCTGCCATAACAAGGATTTCCTTATTGGCAAGCGCTACAGACTTACCTGCTTGCAAAGCTGCTATAGCCGGATGCAGCCCGGCACTTCCCGTGGTAGCAATAACAACCAGATCGACCTCAGGATGGGAAGCCATATCTTCCATGGTCGATGATTTAACGGCAGCAGGGAATTCCACATGCAAATGGGAGAAAGCAAATCTGGGGTTGAATTCAAGCAGCTGTTGATTAAACAGATCGAAATTGTTTCCACATGCCAGCCCCATGATTTCAAACTTATGGGGAAAGGTGCGGACTATATCCAGGGTTTGCTGCCCGATCGATCCTGTAGAACCGAGGATTACCAGCTTCTTTACTGCGTGTTTCATGAGCAAAATGTATTTATAATGTTACATCAAATAAATTTACAGGGCTATTAAATAGCAATTGCCGGATATATAGAGTAAAGGGGAAAAAATTGCACCCCGGCCACCTTTTGTGTGAGAGTGACCGGGGTAAATCTCAGTAATTCAAGCTCAATTTGAGTGGAAAGCCCGCATTTTCCCGGTTATTCGAACTCCACGCCTTCAATTGATAGGTATCCCAGGGTTAAAAGTGCAATGAGAACTATAGTTATTATTAGCGAAATTACGGAAAGCACTATGCCCCAGATCAGCATAGAGTGTGCTTTCTTGGGATCCCTGCTTTTAGTGGCAGCCCACGCAATTATGCCGCCGATCCATGACCAGCCGCCAAAGAAAAAGGGTAATATTACAAGCAGCCACCACGCTCCGCTTACACCGGTTTGCACAGGAGCCGTTTCAACATTGGCCGGCTGAGCTTCCGTTTTTGCAACAAACAGCTTGTTGGCACAGGGCTGGCAATATACTTTTTCCTGCAGTTCTGTTCTGCATGCGATACAAACCATTTTGCCGCAGCTGACACATGCTCCAACCGCTTCTTTACCGGGGTGATAAGAACAATCAGCCATTGTGTACCTCCTCCATATAATAGCGAAGCTGAATTTGCTGATATTATAGACACAGTTATAACACAATGCAATATGTACTTTACTTTATCTCGGCCTTGTGTATAATTATCCTGTCATAATCTCCTATTACATCCGTTGGCTGATTTTCCAGTATGTATTGCATGGGTTCCAGGTGCGGATAACAGAAGGTTTTTCTTAATGGATTAAATATCAACAGACAAAGAATTAATAGGGAGGGACGAGAATGCCAAAGCAAAAAATATTAAACTGCCCCATGAAATTCAACAGTAAAACCCTTGAAGCCGACGGCTTTGTCAAGAAAGAGACCTGCCTGTGTGATGAAGAAGCATGTTCATGGTGGAGGCCGAGCACTAGTATGTGTGCCGTAAATAATCTCATAGAGGTGATGAACAAGCTGGAGCTGACGGCGGGGATGCAGCTCAAAGCTCTGTTGCCGGACTTCCAGACAAGAACGACGGTAGTTGATGTAGACAGATAACGGCGACTGATACCCCTGGAAATCCGCATTAACCGGATTCTGGCAATCCGAAGCAATAATTGATGATTTGAGTTATAATGTAACGCGAAATTTAACAACCGAGGAGGTACCATGGCTTACGATACTTTGATTCTGGAGAGGGAAGAGGCAGTTGGAATCATCACTCTTAATCGCCCGCCGGTTCACCCGTTTAATTACCCGGCAATCGATAATCTGGGCAAGGCTTTCACCGAACTGGAAAACGACAAGTCTATCCGCGCCATTATAGTAACGGGCGCCGGCGACAAGGCCTTTTCAGCAGGTTTTGATGTTTCCAGCTTCGGAGATCCTATGAGTGTGTGGATGCCTAGATACGGCCACATCGTATACAACAGGATCGAAAGGTCATCAAAGCCTGTTGTTGCGGCTATAAACGGTTTCGCACTTGGAGGCGGCCTGGAACTGGCGCTGGCATGTCATTTCAGGGTTATGGTTGATGAACCTAAAGCTGTGCTTGGTTTGCCCGAAATCAACCTTGGCATCATCCCCGGGTGGGGTGGTACCCAGAGGTTGCCCAGGCTTATCGGCCGCACCAGGGCTCTTGAAATTGCGTTGATGGGGAAAAGGATCAATGCTAAAGAAGCTTTAGATTGGGGGCTGATTAATAAAGTATCCCAGCCTGGTGAAGTAGTCAAAGATGCCAAAGAATACGCAGTTGCTCTGAGCAAACGCGCGCCGCTGGCTCTGAAAGCAATACTGAATGCAATAGTACTGGGGCAGGACACCAATATGTCCGCAGGCATTGAGATCGAACTCGCAGGCTCACAGATTGTAAGCAGTTCCAAGGATGCTATGGAAGGCATGACGGCTTTCATGCAGAAACGTGAAGCCAAATTCATCGGCGAATAGTGTAAAAAATAAGCGAGGAGAAGGATATATGAAGGTAGGCGATATCAAAAAAATTGCTATAGTAGGCTCCGGTGACATGGGTCATGGCATTGCAGAAGTTGCCGCCATGGCAGGCTACAAGGTCAATATGTACGATATCAAGCAGGAATTTGTAGACAAGGGTATCGGGAAAATCAAAGACAGCCTTGGCAAGCAGGTCTCCAAGCAGAAGATGACCCAGGCGGATATGGACAAAACCATGTCCAATGTAGCCGGTTTCACTGTTTTGAAAGACGCTGTTCAGGATATTGACTATATGATCGAAGCCGCCCCGGAGATCATGGATCTGAAGCAAAAGATATTCAAAGAGTGCGACGAGTTTGCTCCCAAACATGCAATCCTGGCATCCAATACTTCGACCATGAGCATTACCAAGATGGCGGAAGCTACGAAGAGGCCGGATAAAGTAGTCGGCCTGCATTTCTTTAATCCCGTCGCCATGATGCTCCTCGTCGAGGTGATCAAAGGCGACAAGACATCCGAGGAAACAATGGATGTAAGCACTGACCTGGCCCTTTCCCTAACTAACTTCAGGGGTAAAATGGTACCTGTACGGGTACACAAAGACACCCCGGGTTTCATTTTCAACAGATTGGGTGCCCCTACCGGCATGTATCTTTCCTATCTGCTGGATAAAGGGCTGGTAAATCCGGAGGCGGTAGATGCCAAGATCCGGAGCTTTGGAGCGCCTATGGGCCCTTATGAAACCATGGACTTTTCCGGATTGGACATCTCATTCAATGGCGCCAAATACTATGCCGGCACGCTGGCGCCCGATTTTGCCCCCAGATCCTGGCTGATCAAGAAAAATGAAGCTGGTGAGCTGGGCAAAAAGACGGGCAAAGGCATTTTTGAGTGGCCCGGAGGTGCGAGGCCTACAATCGATATGAGCAAAGCCGATCCCAATTTTGACCCCATGGATCTGACCTGTATTCAGGTTAATGAAGGGACCAAGCTTCTCGAGGCCGGAGTGGCTAAAAGCGCTGCCGAGATAGATCTGGCGATGGTGCATGGCGGCGGCCGTCAATTCGGCCCCTTTACACTGGGCAAAGGCATGGGTTGGGACAAGGTTGCCGAGCGCTGTGAAGCCTTGGCCAAAAAGACGGGGATCAACTGGTACCTGCCCACAAAAATGCTTAAAGAAGGCAAGATCGATATTTAATACCTTTTCCAGTACACATAAGATAAGGCTGACAGGGGAATAGAAATAAAATATTAATGGAGGGAATAAATCTATGAAAGTTGAAGACATCAAAAAGATCGTTGTAGTCGGCTCAGGCGATATGGGCCATGGCATAGCAGAAGTTGCAGCCATGGCGGGTTACAAAGTAAGCATGTACGATATCAAACAGGAATTCGTTGACCGGGGCATGGGCAAAATCAAGGACATCCTGGCCAAGCAGGTGTCCAAACAGAAGATGACCCAGGAAGCCATGGACAAGATCATGGGCAGCCTGGCCGGATTCACCGTCTTAAAAGATGCTGTTAAAGACGCTGATTTCATGATAGAAGCAGCACCGGAGATTTTGGATCTCAAACAGAAGATCTTTAAAGAGTGCGATGAATTTGCGCCCAAGCACGCAATTCTTGCTTCCAACACTTCCAATATGAGCATCACCAAGATCGCTTCCGCCACTCAAAGGCCGGATAAGGTAGTAGGCCTGCACTTCTTCAATCCCGTAGCTATGATGCTTCTCGTCGAAGTCATTCGGGGCGACAAGACATCCGATGAAACAATGAGTGTTACCGCCGATCTGGTAAAAGGCTGGAAGAACTTCAGGGGCGCTATGGTAGCGATCAGGGTTGAAAAAGACACTCCGGGCTTCATTTATAACAGGCTTGGCGCTCCGGCCGGCCTTTATCTGGCAACCTTACTTGAAAAAGGAATGATAAATCCAGAAGCTGCGGATGCCAAGGTCAGATCAATAGGCGCGCCTATGGGACCCTACGAGACCATGGATTTTGCCGGTCTTGATATTATGATGCACAGCATGAAATATTTCGCCGAAGTATTGTCACCGGAATTCAAACCCAAGGCCTGGCTGGAGAAGAAAAATGCAGATGGGCAACTGGGCAAAAAAGTCGGGAAAGGCCTTTTTGAATGGCCCGGCGGAGCCCGACCGACGATCGACCTCAGCAAGGCTGATCCTAATTTCGATCCCATGAACATTATGTGCCTGCAGGTAAATGAGGGTACCAAGCTGCTCGAAGCCGGTGTGGCTAAAAGCGCCGCTGAAATCGACCTCGCCATGGTAAACGGCGGAGGCGGCATTTTCGGCCCGTTCGCACTTTGTAAGGGCATGGGCTGGGACAAGGTGGCGCAGAGATGCGAGGAGATCTCCAAGCAGATGGGAATTAGCTGGTTTATGCCGACGGAGACACTTAAAAAGGGCAACATTCAGCTTTAATTAAAATAATATCGATCTGTTGAAAGCATCAGGGTTGGCTTTGAAATTGTTGCGTTTCCGCTGCCGGAATATGCGGTGGGAAAGCAAGGACTTAACTGGAAAGCCAACCCTGATTATTTATCAGTAAAATCAGGTAGTAGGCTACCGGGGCTATCAGCAGGTGGCTGTCGATTCTGTCCAGGATGCCCCCGTGTCCCGGTAATAGCTGACCGGCATCCTTGGTGTGCATATTCCGCTTGAGAAGAGATTCAACCAGGTCCCCTAATAGTGAAAATACACCTATGATGAGACCTGCTACTACCATTTGCCACAGGTTTAACGGTAATTGGAACCAGGTGCCCAGGATCAAAGCAAATATAATCGACGCAGCCAGCCCGCCGGCGGATCCCTCCCATGTTTTGCCCGGGCTTATCGAAGATGCAAGAGCATGCTTCCCCACGGTGCTGCCGACAGCGTAAGCAAAAACATCGCTCAGCGCAGTGCAGGCAATGACTAGGTAAACCCACCATATCCCATTGTCCAGAGCCCGAATCAGCACGTAAAAAGACAGCATCCAGCCAATATACAGAATCCCCGTTACAGTCCATCCCCAGTCTGCAAAGGCATTTTCCTTATTGTGTCTGAACAGCATCCACAGCAGCGGGACTACGGTGATCAATGCGAATAAGAGGGAACATGTAATGCTGAAAGGACTGTGGACAGCTAGGACGAACAGGATGGAGAAAACAAGCCCAAGATATGTAAGCGGCTGTGTATGGTCTGTCTTTACCATCCGGTAAAACTCGAAAGTGGCTATCAATGAAACCAGACAGGCCGCAAGAGTAAACCAGGGATCGCCTAACCAGATAAAAAGGGCGACTACAACAGCAACCGATACGCCTGTTATTATCCTTCTTATAACCATTAGCTTACGAAGTTTCCCAGAAGACGGATTTTCAATCAAAAATAAATGGTGCCGTACCGCAAACTAAGTAAACGGTAAAAGACTTATTTTTCCCCTCACGCGCCGGTAAAATCTGTCGATCAGACTTCTAAAATTTCAGCTTCTTTTTCTTTGCCCACATGGTTGACTGCATCAATATAGCTGTCGGTGAGTTTTTGAAGTTGTTCGGTCGCACGGATATCCTGATCCTGCGATATCTCCTTATTCTTCTCGGACTGCTTTAATTCATCAATCGTTTCCCTGCGAATGTTGCGGATGCTGATGCGGCTTTCTTCCAGGCGCTTGTGTACAACCTTGATTAACTCTTTACGCCTTTCCTCGGTCAAGGTAGGAATGGAGATACGTATTACATTACCATCACTATTGGGATTTAAGCCCAGCTCGGATTTTAGCAACGCCTTTTCAATACTCTGTATGAGGCCACGGTCCCAGGGCTGGATCATGATCGTCCGGGGATCTGGAACCGATATCGAAGCCAGCTGAATGATGGGCGTAATTGTATCGTAATAATCAACTTTAACATGCTCGACCAGGGCTGGCGAAGCACGGCCCGTTCGTATACCTGCCAGCTCTTTGCTCAAGGCTTCCACGGTTTTTTTCATTCTAAGGTCAGCATTTTTGAGTATTTTTTCAATCATTCCGTTTCCTCGTTTGTTACAACAGTACCAAGGTCCTCACCCTCAATGACTCTTACTATGCTGTTTTTTTCCTGAAGGTCGAATACAATTATGGGAAGCTTATTTTGCTTGCACAGGGAGAATGCGGTAATATCCATGACTTCCAATTCGAGATTCATGGCATCTTGATGCGTTAATCTCCGGTATTTCTTAGCCCGCGGATTTTTCCTTGGGTCGGAATCATAGACGCCGTCAACCTTGTTCTTCGCAACAAGCAGCACGTCAGCGTTTATTTCAATTGCCCTCAAAGCCGCTGCGGTATCTGTTGTCATATATGGATTGCCTGTGCCGCCGGCAAAAATTACGACGCGCTTCTTTTCAAGGTGTCTGATAGCACGTCTCCTTATGTGAGGTTCTGCGATAGCCCAGATTGTGATAGCGGATTGTGTTCTGGCGACAATATTGTGATTTTCCAGAGCGTCCTGAAGCGCCAGCGCATTGATGATAGTGGCCAGCATGCCGGCATAGTCTGCTGTCGCCCTGTCCATTCCGGCAGCTTCCGCAGTAGCTCCCCTCCAGAAGTTCCCGCCTCCAACAACGATCGCTACTTCAATACCCTGATCGTTAATCTTTTTTATCTGGCCGGCAATCAGATCAAGTATCTTCGGGTCGATACCAAAGCTTTTATTACCCATCAGGGCTTCGCCGCTGAGTTTAAGCAGAACACGCTTAAATTTTAGCTTTGATTTCGACAATTTTAATAGCCTAATTCAAATCGGACGAATCTGCGTACTTTAATATTTTCACCTGTTTTGGCTATTGTCTCTGTAATTATGTCCTGGATTGTCTTGCCGGGATCTTTGATAAAAGGTTGTCGTAACAGGCACACAGTCTGTGCATCGTCCTTTGAATCAGCGGGTTTCTCGTCTTCAGATATATAGAGCGGTGACATGGCTGATATCTGGAGCGCTATATCGTGTGCCAATTCCTTGAACTCCTGAGTGCGCGCAACAAAATCTGTTTCACAGTTCACTTCCACCATTACTCCCAGATGATTACCGGTGTGCACATAGCATTCTATCACACCCTGTTCGGCTGTGCGTTCGGATTTTTTCTTGGCGATAGCCAGGCCCCGCTGGGTTATCAGCTCACAGGCCTTGTCAAAATTCCCCTCGGTTTCCACCAGTGCGTTTTTGCAATCAATGACTCCCGCGCCGGTTTTTTGCCGCAGTTCTTTCACCATTTCAGTCGAGATTTGCAATTCGGTCCTCCTTTGGTACCAAGACAAGCTTCCCTCAATGGGCAGTATCGGTCAAATATTTGTATTTAAGAGGCAACTACATCGGCAGATACCGGGGCTGTAGCTTCAGCGTCCTTTATCTCTGATTCGGCGAGCATTTTGCCTTCGATCACTGCATCTGCTATATATGAGCAGATCACTTTGATGGCCTTGATAGCGTCATCGTTGGACGGAATAATGTAATCGATTCCGTCAGGATTGCAGTTTGTATCAACCGTGGCAACAATTTTTACACCAACTTTTTGAGCTTCGCTTAGCGCGATTCTTTCTTTTGTCGGATCTATGATGAATAAAGCTCCCGGCAGAGTAGTCATTTCTTTAAACCCGCCCATGAGCTTATTTAATTTGGCCATCTCCTTGTCAATTTTCATTTTGTCTTTCTTGGATAGATAGTCGAGCTCTCCCCGGGATGTTTTATCTTCCAGCCGTACCAGATAGTCGATCCTGGCTTGAATAGTGTTGAAATTCGTCAGCATTCCACCCAACCAGCGTTGATTGACATAGAACATGCCGCAACGTTTAGCCTCTTCTTCAATGATCTCCTGGGCCTGTTTCTTGGTCCCGACGAAGAGTATGGTTTGTCCATTGCTGACTAAATCTCTGACGAAAGCACAAGCTTTACTGAGCAAAGTGACGGTTTGTTCAAGATCGATAATATGAATTCCGTTTCTTTGCGTAAAGATGTAGTTTTTCATTTTAGGGTGCCAATGCCCGGTCTGGTGGCCGAAGTGAGCACCGGCTTCCAGAAGCTGTTTTACGGAAACTGATTCTGCCAAAATTTATAAACCTCCTGATGCGAGAGCGAATTCCATTATCAAAACCGGAGGAAAGTATAACATAATACCAGCTTGAGAGCAATTTAAATGATATTGAATAAAGACATCCCCCGGGTTCGCATCCGGGGGATGTCTGCTATCACCGATGCAGGAGGTTATTTAAGACCTATGAACTGAGCAACCAGCTCGCGATGATAATCAGTGCTGCCGTAAACAGTATCAGCGGCCTTGGCCCTGCGGAAGAACAGAGGAACATCATGATCATAACTTGTGCCTATGCCGCCATGAAGTTTAACACCCAGGGCGCCGACGAGTTTATATGCTTCATTGATATAAGCTTTGGCCATCGATGCTTCTTTGCCATTGGCTATGCCGTTGGACTCCATCCAGGCCGCCTCATAGAGCAGGTATTTGCTGGTGCCCATCGCAATCCACATATCAGACATTTTGTGCTGAAGCGCCTGGAAAGCGCCGATGGGCCTATCATACTGTACGCGTTCCTTGGAATAGGCAACCGTCATCTCTACTACGGATTGCAGACCGCCCAGAGATTCAGCAGATTTTAATATGGAACCTTTACGGATGATCATTTGAAGTACTTCCCAGCCTTTGTCCGCTTTGCCCAGAATATTCTTTGCCGGAACAGCAACGTCCTTAAAGACGACTTCACACAGGTGATCGTGAGCAATGGTAGGAATAACCGTGGATTTGACGCCAGCTGCCTTGGCATCTACCACAAATAACGTCACACCCTCTTCCGGTTTGGCGCTTTCCTTGGTTCTGGCTACAACGATCATATTGTCGGCTATATGAGCGCCGTCAACAAATACCTTTGTGCCGTTCAGTATGTAGTCGCTGCCCTTCTGGGCTGCTTTCAAGGTGATGCCGGAGGCATCGAACTGGCCGTTCTCTTCGAGCCAGGCCAAGGTAAGAATGCATTTGCCATAAGAAATCTTGGGAAGCAGGTCTTTTTTAAGTTCATCAGCTCCTGCTGCAGCAATGGCAAAAGTGTTGACTACGGTGCTCAGATAAGGGCCCGGGAGAATGTTACGCCCGACCTCTTCCATATGCACGGTAAGATCTTCGAATGAATAGCCCATGCCTTCGTATTCTTCAGGGATGTTAAATCCCAGCCATCCCAGGTCGGCCATTTTTTGCCACAGATCGGGATCGTATCCCTTGGCATCATGCTCAAGTTCCCTGACCTTTGCCTTGGGGCATTCTTTAGTTAAGAAATCCCTTGCTGACTTTTTTAAAATCTCCTGTTGTTCAGTAAACCTAAGATCCATTTTTCCTCCTTAATAATTTTCAAATTACTCTATTATTTCATCCTGGGCAGGCCAAGGCCGTACCATGCGATGA
>Ga0163210_1000043_pt1 | contig 39791 bp, 35 predicted proteins | sample Kivu_220m_FD_113536 | JGI IMG/M metagenome (GOLD analysis project Ga0163210, IMG submission 113536) | Freshwater microbial communities from Lake Kivu, Western Province, Rwanda to study Microbial Dark Matter (Phase II) - Kivu_220m | ecosystem: Environmental > Aquatic > Freshwater > Lake ...
ACTGGAAATATTGCCATTAGGGAAGGTTTTGAGGTAGAATTTTAAAGCTAGGAGAGGTGTCCGAGTGGTTCATGGTGCCGCTCTCGAAAAGCGGTCTTCGCTATTAGCGGAGCGTGGGTTCGAATCCCACCCTCTCCGCCGTAGTATCTTATAGGAGAGGTGCTGGAGTGGTCTAACAGGCGCGCCTGGAGAGCGCGTGTAGCTTTTTGCTACCGTGGGTTCGAATCCCACCCTCTCCGCCACTCAATGTCGAATTTGGTGATGATGTGCCAGATGTCATAGGATCACCCCAAAAAGTTGGCTTGGCGCTGGGTAGTGGTGCCGCCAAGGGTATTGCTCATATAGGTGTGATCAAGGCTCTCAGGGAGGCTGATATACCTATCGACTTGATCGCCGGTACCAGTATGGGAGCCTTGGTCGGCGCGTGTTATGCTGCTGATGCGCATATTTCGTTACTCGAAGAAATCGCACTGACCTCAAATTTGCGTAAACTGGGTCAATTGCTGGACCTCAAATTTTCTTTTCTCCGAAGCGGAGTCATTCAGGGAGGGAAGGTCGAAAACTTTTTAAAGAAGATTATTGGCGACAAAGATTTTGCTGAATTGGCTATACCCTTCTGTGCAGTAGCTACCGACATTAAAACAGGCAATGAAGTAGTTATTAATCATGGACCTCTTATTAAAGCCGTGCGTGCAAGCATATCAATCCCCGCTGTATTCGTTCCGGTGAACTACGACGGGCGGTATCTGGTAGACGGTGGCACAACAAATCCTGTACCTGCGGACGTGGCCAGATTTATGGGAGCTACTTTCACCATCGCTGTTAATGTGTTAAACGATCCTAAAAAACGTAAACATCTCGGTTTAACCGGAGACAAGAAATCCAACAAGCCTCCCTCTTTGATTAATACTCTGATACAATCGCTGTATATAATGGAATATGAAATCATACGTGCCAGCATATTAAAAGCAGATATTATTATCGAACCGGATGTCAGTCATATTGAAGCTTATGAGTTCTATCGCGGCGCCGAGGCTATTGAAGCAGGCTATAAAGCCGCCGTTGCTGTCATCCCCGAAATAAAGAATCTGCTTACAGAATAAGTAATCTGCAATTAGACTCCCGAAGTTTCTATTTTTCTTAATAACGACATTTTTGGCTTTTTATGAGCTATGTTAAAATTACGCGATACGTGACTTATGAATAAGGAACTAAAATACTGGGTCGGCTTCTCCAAGATTCCGGGTATAGGACGGGCTAAGCTTGCATTACTCAATGATCGATTTGCAGGTCTTGAGAATGCGTGGAGAGCTTCAATATCAGAGCTAACTCAGGCAGGCCTTGATTCCAAGCACGCTGAGATTATTGCTAACTGCAGGGCTAAGATTAACTTAGACCAGGAAATTGACCTCCTGGGGAAATTTCATGTAGAAACCATCACGTATGAATCGGCCAAATATCCGAGACTCCTGAAAGAGGCCGGTGATTGCCCGCCGATCATCTACATTCGGGGCCAACTAGAAGCCGGTGACGAACGCAGTCTGGCGGTCGTAGGCACAAGGCGTTCAACGGCATATGGAAGGCAGGTAACAGAAGAACTGGTAACTGATCTGGCACGAAATAATATTGTAATTATCAGCGGCCTGGCTAAAGGGATAGATTCCATAGCACATCGGACTGCTTTGGATGTGAGTGGTCGAACAATAGCAGTATTTGCCTGCGGGCTGGATATTGTATATCCGCCGGAAAATATCAAGCTTGCACGAGAGATAAGTGAAAAAGGAGCCCTGGTCAGTGAGTATCCACTTGGAACCAAACCAAAAGCTGACAATTTCCCGCGTCGAAACAGAATACTGAGCGGCTTGAGCTTAGGCGTGCTGGTTATAGAATCGGGTGAAAAAGGCGGCGCGTTGATTACAGCAAAATCGGCTATTGACCAGAATCGTGAAGTCTTTGCAGTACCCGGCAATATTTATTCACCTATGAGCAAAGGATCCAATAAACTTATACAGGAAGGTGAAGCTAAACTCGTTAGAAATTATATGGATATCATAGAAGAGTTGAATTTGAATTCGATCAGTCAGCAACTCGAAATGAAGGAAACGGTTGCCGAAAATGAAATCGAATCACTTATAATAAAATGTTTGAAAGAAGAACCCGTACATGTGGACGAAATTTGCCGTCAAACCGGTTTAGAAACGTCAAGTGTTATTAGCAATTTAGCTATTATGGAGTTAAAAGGTTCAGCACGTCCTATTGGAAATATGTGTTATATACTTAATAACAAAATACGTTAATATAACTGTGGATAATTTTTATGTCAGATAAACTTGTAATTGTAGAATCACCTGCCAAGGCAAAAACCTTAAAACGAATACTCGGTAATAATTACATCATCAAGGCGTCTATGGGGCACGTACGTGATTTACCCGAGGACGAGCTTGGTATCCAAATTGATGAGGAATTCAAACCTGTCTATAAAGTAATTAGTGAGAGGCGCTCCCTGATAAAAGAGATAAAAGCACAGGCTAACAGTGCATCAGCTATATATCTGGCAACAGATCCGGATCGGGAAGGGGAGGCCATTTCATGGCATCTTATCGAAGCTGCAAATTTGATCAAAGATAACATCCCTATCAGACGCGTAACATTCCATGAGATTACCAAGCAGGCTGTTGAAGAGGCATTTGAAAATCCACGATCCATCGACATGAAGATGGTTGATGCGCAACAGGCCAGGCGGATACTCGATAGACTTGTTGGCTACAAGTTGAGCCCTTTACTTTGGAAAAAAATCCAGAAAGGGCTTTCAGCGGGAAGGGTACAATCCGCCGCCCTCAGGATTATCGTGGAAAGAGAGAGAGAGATTCTGAGCTTTCTCCCCATCGAGTACTGGACCATCCAGGCGGAACTAACCAGGCAACAGAACCAGAATTCAACTTTCCGCGCCAGTTTGATCGGCGATATCAATGGAGAAAAGCTGTCTATTTCGGACAAAATCAGCTGTGATGAAATCCTGAATGAATTATACCAATCCGAGTATTCCGTTATATCCGTAAATAAAAAACAGGTCTCACGTCAACCGGCGCCTCCATTTATTACCAGCACATTACAGCAGGAAGCCTGGCGTAAACTTCATTTTACTGCTAAAAAAACTATGTTTATAGCGCAGCAGCTCTATGAAGGACTGTCAATCGGCGAGGAAGGTGATACGGGACTTATAACGTACATGCGCACAGATTCCACTCAGATTGCCGCTCAGGCAATGGAAGAAACGCGAGATTACATTATGAACAAATTTGGCGATAAATATTTACCTGCCCAACCAAGAATTTTTGGAAAGAAAGTAAAACTTGCGCAGGAAGCACATGAGGCCATTAGACCAACAAAAATATTCAGAGAACCGGCTATTATTCAGCAATATCTTAACAGAGAGCAGTTCAAGTTGTATGAATTAATTTGGACAAGGGCTGTTGCCAGCCAGATGGCCGCAGCTTCATACAATACAGTTACCATAGATATTGGAGCAGCATACGAAAATTCCAGAAAGGGATATTTATTTCAGACCAACGCTTCCACACTAACGTTCCCCGGTTTTATGTCCTTGTATATCGAAGGGAAAGATGATGATAATGACGAATATGAGGGAAAACCAACAGCTTTACCGGACCTCAAAGAGGGTGAAAAGGTCAAGCTAATAGAACTATACCCGGAGCAGAATTTCACACAACCTCCGCCAAGGTATACCGAGGCTACATTAATTAAAGCGCTGGAACAAAAAGGCATCGGCAGACCGAGCACCTATGCTCCTATTATCTCTACGATTTCAGATAGGAATTATGTTTACAAGGAAAATGGCAAACTACGCCCAGAGGATATCGGCATGGTAGTTAACGACGTTTTGGTGAGCAATTTCTCCGATATCTTAGACCTGAATTTCACGGCTAAAATGGAGGATGAGCTGGACGAAATCGCTAAGGGTAAAAGAAAATGGAACTCTGTCATCAAGAGTTTTTACACGCCTTTTAATCGTGACCTGGAAAAAGCACAACAAAACCTGAGCAGAATTGTAATCCCTTCTGATGAATCTTGCCCTGAATGCGGCAAGCCCATGGTAGTAAAAACAAGCAGGTACGGGAAATTCCTGGCATGTAGCGGCTATCCGAAATGCAAAGGGAAAAAAGCTATAGCAGCAAAAATAGAAGCGCGCACCGGGGATCAGAGCACCGAAAAAGTAGAGCTTCCCCAAGAAATCATAGGCCAACTTTGCCCTGTTTGTGAAAAACCCATGGTTGTAAAATCTGGGCGCTATGGGAAATTTCTTACGTGTTCAGATTATCCTCAGTGTAATGGGAAAAGGACGATAAAGAGTACTGCTGGAACAGGGGAAACTTCAACCGACGAGACTGCCAGTGAAACAAAAACAACGAAACAAAAATGCCCCGAATGTGGCGAACCCATGGTGATTAAAATGGGAAAATACGGTAAGTTTTTAGCATGCAGCCGTTACCCTGAATGCAAAACTACAAGAAGGCTTTACAAATTCGGAAAATACAGGAAGGCTAAGAAATAGCTGCTCCAATGAGCCACCAAACGGCTTCTGGAAATTATGCGATATCTATCTGATAGGGAACCTTCCCTGTAACAGATACTACGGATGGATCATGCTGGACAGAATTCAAGGATTGCGTGCGCAGATCAAGGGTAATGACCTTGATTGTATGCTCATTGGCTCTGCAGTAAACCGTCGCTATATATCCAGCTTCACAGGATCAGCAGGCTGGTTACTTATTTCTACTAATCGCGCAATTATCGCTGTCGATTTCAGGTATGTAGAACAGGCAAAAATGGAAACGAACGGCCTCGAAGTATTTTACATACGCGGAGACATAACTTCCTGGTTACCGGAAATGTTAAACAGCTCAGGAATCAAAAGGCTGGGAGTTGAGTCGGAGCATCTTTCAGTCAATTTATATCAGCAACTGGACAATACTATGAAAACATCCTGTCCCCAGATTAAGCTCATTCTAACGAAAAGCATTATTGAATCCATGAGAATGCTAAAAGATGAGAACGAAATTGGACAGATAAAGAAAGCTGCCGAAATTGGTGACCAGGCGATGCAATACGCGCGAGAGTATATGCGGACAGGAATTACAGAAAAAGCGCTCGCCTGGGAGCTTGAGAAATTTATACGGCAACAAAACAGCGAGGCAATCCCCTTCGAGATTATTGTTGCTTCAGGTAGAAACGCAGCTTTACCCCATGCTAAACCAACGGAAAAACAGATTAATCGAGGGGATACCGTCACTATTGATCTGGGAGCCAGGGTGAATGGATATTGCAGCGATATCACACGAACTTTTGTGAACGGGAATGAAGACTACACGTTTAATAAAATCTATAATATAGTTCTGGGCGCTCAACTTGCTGCAATGGCAACCATAAAAGCTGATATGAGCGGTGAAGCAGCAGACGATTTAGCTCGTGAAATTATTACCAGGGCAGGATATAGAGAGGAGTTTGGACACGGACTGGGACACGGAGTCGGCCTTGAGACTCATGAATTGCCCAGGCTGGGGAACAAAAGTAACGATATCCTCAAAGAAAATATGGTTTTTACTATTGAGCCTGGCATATACATACCGGGATGGGGTGGCATTCGAATAGAAGATACGGTTACAATTAAAGATGGCAAGATCAGGTCTTTGACATCGGCAGATAAGTCGGCTCATATTCAGGGAGGATAAAACACCATGATTGACGCAGGAGAGCTTAAAAAAGGTATCACCATAGTATTGGACGGGCAACTTTATCAGGTGCTTGATTATCAACATATAAAAATGGGAAGGGGCTCAGCACAGATTCGTATAAAATTACGCGATGTTAAAGCCGGGCATATAATAGAAAAATCGTTTCAAGCTAGTGAAAAATTCGCCAAAGCCTTCTTAGAGAGGCGTACTGTTCAGTTTCTTTATAACGATGGGAACATCTATCATTTTATGGACTCTGAGAACTATGAACAATTTGCGGTAGATAAGTCCCTTCTTGGAGATGCATTAAACTATCTGAAAGAAAATATGAATCTGGAGGTGCTTACCCACAAAAACGTTGCCATCGGTGTTGAGCTACCAATTGCCGTGGAACTCAAAATCGCAGAGACCGGGCCGGGTTTTAAAGGAAATACTGCCAGCGCCGGAAGTAAACTGGCGAAGATGGAAACCGGTATTACAATCCAGGTTCCGTTCTTTATCAATACGGGAGATACGATCAAAGTCGATACAAGAACCGGCCAATATCTGGAAAGGGTTAGCTAATCCTTGATTAGAGCTGATTTACACGTACACACGCACTATTCTGTTGACTCTTTTATGTCCCCTGAAAAGCTCGTTGAGACCTGTCTGAAGAAAGGAATTAACTGCGTTGCGGTAGCTGATCACGGGACTACAAAGGGTGGAAGAGACGTAAGCAAGATCGCCCCTTTTAAAGTAATTATTTGTGAAGAGATAATGACGCCCTACGGTGAGGTTATGGGGCTTTTCCTGCAGGAAGATATACCTAATAAGCTATCGCTTGATGAGACAATTAAACGGATAAGAGAGCAGGGTGGCCTGATATGTATCCCTCATCCATTTGACCGCGTTAGGCCATCGGCTTTCAGAAATACGGCTGTTCTCGCGTCAATTATCGATCAGGTAGATATAGTCGAAGTCTTCAATGCCAGGAGCCTTTTCCCAGGTATTGAAAAGAAAGCTGCTGAATTGGCGCATAAATATCACAAATATAAAAGTGCCGGCACAGATGCCCACAGCCCGCTTGAAATCGGCTATGTACATGTAGAAATGGATGATTTTAATACCAAGGAAGAGTATCTCGATTCACTATCAAAAGGGAAGATCTACGCAAAAAAATCAAGCCCGCTGATCCATATAATAAGCTCGACTGCAAGGCTGACGAAGCATAAAAAGTAGGAACAAGGCATTTGCTGAACATTGGATGGTATTCTACTGCCAGAGGAGAAAGCTCGAGGAAGCTGCTCCAGACAACGGTGTCGAGTATAAAGAGCGGGGTACTGAACGCCAGGATATCATTTGTATTTTGCAGCCGTGAACCTGGTGAATCCGAGAAAACCGACCTGTTTTTCGAATTAGTCAAAGGCTTTAGTTTGCCCCTTATATGTTGTTCGGTGAAAAAATTTGCCGATGCATACCAGCAAAAGGTTGGCGTAAAGGACGAAAAGCTCCCGGTTTGGCGGCTTGAATATGACCGAAAAGTGATGTCGCTGATCAAAGGATTTAAGGTGGATGTTGTCGTGCTTGCCGGTTATATGCTGATTGTCGGGGATGAAATGTGCAAAAAATATAATATGATTAATCTCCATCCCGCACTTCCGGACGGACCGAAAGGCACCTGGCAGGAGGTTATCTGGCGTCTAATGGAGGAAAAAGCTTGTGAATCAGGAGTCATGATGCATCTGGTCACGCCGGATCTGGATAGGGGGCCTGTAGTAACCTACTGCAAATACGCAATTACCGGACCGCAGTTTGATAATCTCTGGGAATCCATGAATACAACTCCAATCAGCCAGCTAAAAAACCTGCAGGGTGAAGAAAACGAATTGTTCAAAGCGATAAGACATGCTGGTTTCATAAGGGAGACACCCCTGATAATTCATACCCTCAAATCGTTTGCCGATTGTAAAATCAAAATCGATCGCGAGAAAAAAATAGTTGATCATCATGGACATCACATCGACGGTTATGACCTGACGGAGGAGATTGATAGGATTCTGGCCAAATAAACTTATAGCAATTACTAAATCTTGTTACCATGAAAAAGGGGAGGCGTTAACACCTCCCCTCGGCTTTCTAATAACAAGGCCTACTTTTTTTCTTTCTTTGTAGAACCGGACAGGATGTCATCGATCAGGCCGTATTGAACAGCCTGTTCAGCGTTGAAATAGATGTCCCTGTCCGTATCCTGGCGAATCTTATCCAGTGGCTGTCCGGTATGCTGTGCTAAAATTTTTGCCACAAGCTCATCGAGCCGCTCGAACTCTTTCGCTGCTATCTTAATATCTGTGATCTGTCCCTGTGTGCCCGCCCTGCCCTGGTGCATATGTATAGTTGAGCTCGGTAAGGCATATCTTTTACCCTTTGCGCCGGCGCAAAGCAGAACCGTCCCCATACTATAGGCAGAACCTACACATATGGTCGATACATCCGGCTGAATCAGCTGCATTGTGTCGTAGATAGCAAGACCGGCAGTTACGACACCGCCGGGAGAATGAATATACAGGCTGATATCCTTCTCAGGATCCTCACGGGCAAGATACAGCAGTTGTGCCACCACAAGATTTGCTATCTGATCATCGACTTGTGTGCCAAGAAAAATAATTCTCTCTTTTAATAGAAGTGAATAGATATCAAAGGCCCGCTCACCCCTTGCGCTGCTCTCGATAACCATGGGTATTATATTCATCGGTGATCTATCCATATTACTATGCCTCCCTTATATATATTACTCTTCTGAGCCGGTAACAATATTTGTAATAAACTCCATTGTTTTGTTAACAACAATCATATCTCGTAATGACGCCTGGGTTTGCGGCAAGCTTAACAAATTATTCAATTCAGCTAATTTTTTCTCATCACCCTTGGCCATCTTTTCGACAGTCTGATTGAGCTCTTCATCAGTTGCAGTGATATTTTCCACTTCAGCTATTTTGTTGATTATCAAGTATGCCTTTACTCTTTCAGTGGCGGTAGTTTTCAATTCCTCGCGATGTTCATCATAGGTTTTCTTAATGTTTTTAAGATAGTTTTCCAGTCCCTTCACCCCATCCGAGAAATTCCTTGCTTCCTCGCTGATTAAGTTATCAATCTCCTTTTCTACGAGTACAGGAGGGAATTCGATTGTCGTCTGTTCGATAAGCGTACTCATTAGCTTGTTTTCGAATACTCGGTGTGCCTGATCGTCAGCCCTCGTTTGTAATCCGGATTTGATCTTTTCTCTCAAATCGGGAATGCTCTCTCCACCCGCAGTTTTGGCAAAGTCATCGTTAACTTCCGGCAAGACTTTAACCTTTATTTCATTGATTTTTACCTTGAAACGGGCCTCTTTTTCTGCAAGGTCTTTTATCTCATAGTCAGCAGGGAAAGTTATGGAGAACTCAGTTTCATCGCCTTTTTTCAGGTCAACCAGATGTTCGGAAAATCCCGGAACCGGGTAATTCGATTCTTTGCGGACCTCGTGTAATACGCCCTTTCTATCGATCAACGTCTCTTCATCTTTTTTACCTTCAATATCGATGGAGACAATATCATCAAATTGAAGGTTCCTCTCCACCGGTTCCAGAGAACCCATCTGCAGTCGAAGCTGCTCGATTACTTCATCGATCTCTTTATCGGTGATATCCTTTTTCTCAGGTTTCAGCCTTATATCCTTATAATTTCCCAGTGTTACTGCCGGTTGCACGGGTACAATTGCTTTGAATACAACGGGGTCGATCTTGAGCAATTCTATCTTGGGGTCAGCGATTGCCGAGATAGATTCCATTTTAAGAGCTTCTTCATAGGCTTCAGGGATTAAATGTTCCAGAGCTTCCTGTAAGATTGTCTGCTTTCCAACATGCTGTTCAACGAGGGATCGCGGAGCCTTGCCTTTGCGAAAACCCGGAAGAGTAACTTCCCTGGAAAGATGTTCCAGAGCCTGTTCCATATATTTATCGGTTTCAGCGCCTTCCATTTCAACATTCAGCGCAACCTGACTATTTTCAATTTGTTCAGAAGAAATTTTCATATCTATTTGCCGCCTCGAATTATTATATCATTCAAAATTTGGTCTTCAAAAAGACCGCTCTTCGTTTTCAGTATGCACTATTTTCAAATGCAGTTCTTTTAACTGCTGATCCGAAATAGAGGAAGGGGCATCGGTCATAACATCCATCGCTGCCTGATTCTTGGGAAATGCAATTACATCTCTTATCGATTTGCCATTTGTAAGCAACATTATAAAACGATCGATTCCCGGAGCTATTCCACCGTGTGGCGGTGCGCCATATTCAAGCGCCTCCAGAAAACCACCGAATTTATCTTCAATTTCCTGTTTGTCATATCCCAATATGCTAAATATTTTTTCCTGTAACGACCTGTCGTGTATTCGTATACTTCCGCTGGATAATTCATATCCATTGCAGACAATATCATAATGTCTCGCACGTACCCTTCCCGGATCTGAGTCAAGAAATTGAATATCTTGTTCAAATGGAGCAGTAAATGGATGGTGCATGGAATCCCATGCTTTTCTTTCTTGACTCCACTCCAACAGAGGGAAATCTGTGATATAAATAAATGCCATTAACTTCGGATCGCAAAGGCCTAATCTCTTTGCCATTTCACGCCTGAGTTCATCAAGCACTTTATTAACAAGATCGGCACCTCCGGCAGCTATTATTATCAGGTCACCCGGATTAGCTTCAAATATATTGACGATCTGCCGGATATTTTCATTGCTTAAATATTTTGTGGCCACGGATTTGATCCGAGAAGTCAGATCCTCCTCTGTATTGCCGGGTAGCCATCCCATCGAAATAAGGCCCTTTGCCCCCATGCCTTTGGCGATTTCAGTCAGTTCTTCGATCTGCTTATGGGTAAAATTAGCGCATCCCGGCAGACAAATACCCTTCACTACCCCGTTGTGTTGAATTGCAGTTTTGAAAACGATGAATTCACTATCTGCCACGATGCCGGAGACATCCTTCAACTCCAGTCCATACCGGATATCAGGTTTGTCGGTGCCGTATCTATTTACAGCGTCAGCATAAGATATCCGAGGAAACGGTTTAATAATCCTCATATCGGGCTTAACTTTCTCAATCAGCGAAGTAAATAATTCCTCAAGCAATTCCAGGATGTCTTCCTCTTCAACGAAGCTCATTTCCAGATCAAGTTGAGTAAATTCCGGTTGCCGATCGGCACGCTGGTCTTCATCACGGAAGCATCTGGCGATCTGATAATATTTTTCAAAGCCGGATATCATAAGCAGTTGTTTTAGTTGCTGCGGTGATTGAGGTAATGCAAAAAACTTCCCTTCATATACGCGGCTGGGTACAACGTAATCACGTGCTCCTTCAGGAGTACTTTTAATCAACATGGGTGTTTCGATCTCGATAAACCCCTTTTGATCAAGGAAATCACGCATATACTTGATTACGCGGTATCTAAGCATCATGTTGTCACGCATATTTTGACGCCTGAGATGAAGGTACCGGTATTTTAGAAACAGCGCTTCATCTACTTCGACTTCTTCATTAATGTAGAAAGGCGGAGTCTTCGAAGCGTTATAAATTATTATGTTTTCAGCCAGGACTTCGATTTCACCTGTGGGCAATTTGGCATTCTCGGTTTGTGAAGGCCTCTTAGAGACCTCACCGGTTATCTGTATGACATATTCATTTCTCAGGCCGGTAGCTCTCATATGTATATCCTGAGATACCTCGGGATTAAAAACAACCTGTGTTATTCCCCCACAATCCCTTAAATCAATAAATATCAGGCCGCCATGGTCCCTTCTACGATGCACCCATCCAGCCAAAGTTACATGCTGACCGACATGTTTTATACGTAGTTCTCCGCAATTATGACTTTTTAGCAACAGTTCCCCTCCTCGGAGTACAAATTATATCTTAATACGTTCGAGCTATACAAAACTGAACTGGGATAGTAAGACGGTTTACTCAATAACCTATGAACGATATGACTATTAAATAAGCTGGCAGGTTATCACTGTTTGTATTTAGCTCTGAGCTTGGGTTTTTCAATTTTACCTGTCGGATTTCGCGGAACCTTATCAAAAATAACTTTTCTGGGAACTTTGTGACGCGCCAGATTCTGTTTGCAGAATTCAAATATCTCTTCTTCAGTGATTTGAACGCCCGGTTTGGGATCAATAACAGCTAATGCTATTTCACCAAGCCGTTCATCAGGAACACCGATAACAGCAACATCATACACCTTATCTAAATTATGTAAAGCATCCTCTATTTCAACCGGGTAAATATTTTCCCCGCCCGTGATAATAACATCTTTTTTTCTGTCTACAAGATAAATGAATCCTTCCTCATCCATAGTGGCCATATCGCCTGTATACAACCAGCCGCTTCTTATCGTCTCGGCAGTCTTCTCAGGATTCTTGTAATATTCTTTCATTACGCCATCGCCCTTAATGAGCAATTCACCTATCTGGCCGCAAGGAAGGTCGTTTCCCGTATCATCGACAATTTTAACCTCCCAGTTGAAACCGGGAACACCGATAGCACCCACTTTCCTCTCATTTTCTATACCCAGGTGTACACAACCCGGACCTGTGGATTCGCTGAGTCCGTAATTCGTATCATATTGCATGGACGGGAAGTATTTCTTCCAGCTTTTTACCAGGGAAGGAGGGACCGGTTGTGCGCCGATATGCATCAGCCTCCAACAACTCAGATCATAATCACCCAACTTTATTTCCCCGTTTTCTATAGCCATCAGGACATCATGAGCCCAGGGAACGAGTAACCATACAATTGTGCCTCTCTCAGTATGTACAGCCCTAATAACACTTTCAGGATATACTTCATTTAACAGGGTAGCCCGTCCACCGACGATGAGACTACCGAACCAGTGCATTTTGGAGCCCGTATGATATAGCGGCGGTATAAGAATAAAATTGTCCTGCCTTGTTTGACGATGATGAGCATATTCAGTAATTGCAGCACATTTTAAATTATCATGTGTTAGCAATATTGGTTTGGGTACACCTGTAGTGCCCGAGGTGAAATAGAGGCTGCAATTATCCTCGCCACTCATAGATAAATCCGGTTGTGCACAGGGATACCGGGTAACTAAATCACGTAAATTGCTCATGTAGCCCGGGGCGTTGCTTACATTGACAATATATTTTTCTACTTTTGGTAATATGCTCTTGGCTACATCGACTCGCTCGATAAATTCCTCTCCGAGCATAATCAGCCTGGCTTCTGAAACATCAGCACAATACTTGAGATCGTCACTGGTAAATCTGAAATTAAGCGGAACAATCCATGCGCCGGTACGTAATATGCCGAAATACACTATCAGCCAATCAATAGAATTCATCATCCAGTGGATGACTTTATCATCTCTCTTGATCCCCAAGTCCAACAAAGCGTTTGCCACCTTGTTGGCTTCATCATCAAATTCTTTCCAGGTTATCTCTCGCCTGAAGTTTTTACCCGGTCTGAGCTCGATAAGCGCAGGATCGGAGGGATACAATCTGGCATTTCTGGCCAGCATTTCAGGAATAGTGATCATTCGATTACCTTACATACTTGCTTAGAATTACGATCTGTGATCGGCTTCATTAAATCTGTGCAGGCCTCAAACAGTATAATATATTAATATATGGAAATGCGATAGTGTCAAGGCCTATAAAATTGGTACTGTTTACGTTTTGACACCTGGACTGTGCGTATGATCCCTTGTTTTCTAGCAACAAGATATAGATAATATCTGTAGAAAAATACCCGGCAATATATTAGGAGGTGGCTATGGCTATCTATCTGGTGCTTTCAACACTAACGGGTGAAGGGAGGAAATCCCTTGAAGAGTATCCCGAGAAGCTCAAAGAGCTAAACAAGGAAGTAGAATACATGGGGGTAAAGATACTTGCGCAGTATGCACTTCTTGGCCAGTTTGATTTTGTTAATATAGTCGAAGCTCCCAGTAACGAAAAGGCCGCTGAACTGGCAATCCATTTATCGGCAGGAGGATTACAAAGTCTAACCCTGGCAGCTATTCCGCTTGACAAATTGATAGATCAACTTAAGAAGAAGCCCCAGGTTTTTTAATTGGTTGATAGCAGGGGTTTCTATTTGAATTTACAGTTGATTCATTATTATAATTATGGCTCGTGCTTGATAAGCGTGAGGCAGTTTCTTTCCTATGGGTAAAGTAAAAAAGCTATTGTCGGGAAACGAGGCTATTGCCCTGGGGGCTTACCATTCAGGTATCGCTGTTGCCACAGCCTATCCAGGTACTCCAAGTACGGAGATCCTGGAAAATCTGGCGCAGTTCAAAGATATTTATGCCGAATGGTCCACCAATGAAAAGGTCGCTATGGAAGTCGGCCTCGGCGCCTCATATGCCGGCGTTCGCACGATAGTCTCCATGAAACATGTGGGATTAAATGTAGCCGCCGACCCTTTTTTAGCTGCAGCAACAACCGGCATACACGGCGGATTGGTCGTTGTTTCAGCTGATGACCCCGGGATACATAGCTCGCAGGGGGAACAAGATAACCGTTATTATGCCAAACTGGCAAGGGTCCCCATTGTCGAGCCTGCCGACAGCCAGGAAGCATATGAATTCATGGGAATCGCTTTTGCCTTGAGTGAACAATATGATACACCGGTACTTTTCCGAGTTACGACCAGGGTGGCCCACTCCAAATCCGTTGTTGAATTGGATGAATCACTGATCAGGCCTCAACATAAGAAATCCTTCTATCATAATGTTGAAAAGTATGTGATGCTGCCGGTTCATGCGCGCATCAGGGTGCCTCATATGCACCGGCGCATGGCTGAACTTGTTGAATACGCCGAAACAACGCAGTTGAACAAGATAATTGATGGGCGCAGTAAGCTTGGCATTATTTCCAGCGGCGTCAGCTATCAATATGCCAGAGAAGTTTTCCCTGAAGCTCATTTCTTAAAACTGGGAATGGATTATCCTTTGCCTCCCAGGATGCTGCATATCTTCGCTTCGCGGGTCGACAAGTTGTTCGTGGTCGAAGAGTTGGACCCGTTTCTCGAAGAAAATATTAAGGAGTTGGGCATTCAGGTTGAAGGGAAAAAATTCATTTCACGCGTTGGTGAACTGAATAAGACAATCGTACAGCATGCAGCCGAAAAAGCCGGCCTGATAATTAAACCGGATCAACCTGCCGATATCGGAGCCATTCACAATCTACCGGGTAGGCCTCCGCTGTTATGCCCGGGATGCCCGCACTCAGGCGCATTCTTTGTACTCAGTACAATGGGCCAACGCGCTAAAATACTTGATGCGAGCGGCAAATCCCAGGGAGAATCAAAGCTAATTATCACCGGTGATATTGGATGTTACACCCTGGCAACTTATCCGCCGCTACGAGCTATGGACACCACCGCCTGCATGGGAGCGAGCATTGGACAGGCAATAGGTCTGGAAAAAGCTGGAGTCAGCAGTAAAGTCGTGGCAGTGATAGGTGATTCAACATTCATGCACTCAGGTGTCACTGGTGTAATTGACGCAATATATAATGCAGCAAAAATTGCAATTGTTATTCTTGATAATGGCACGACAGCAATGACCGGACATCAGGATCACCCCGGTTCGGGTGTTTCCGCTCAGGGGGTTGTCACCAAGGCTGTAGATATCGAACAACTCGTGCGTGGAGCAGGAGTAAATGATGTCAAGGTAGTGAATGCATTCGATATTAAATCTATCCGCGCAGCTTTGAAATCCTCATTGGATAGTGAAGAAGTCTCCGTTGTCATCGTCAGGGGCAAGTGTGCTGTGAGGAATAAAGCACGCAAAAACAGCCGACAGGTTGACACTCAGAAATGCAACGATTGCGGAGTTTGTTTAAAGATAGGTTGTCCTGCAATTTACAGGGAAGACGGAAAAATAGTAATTAACGCTTCAACATGCATGGGTGATCAGTGCGGTATATGTGAGCAGCTATGCCCGAAGCAGGCAATTGGTATTTCCAGAGATAGCAATTAATAGGATATTATGGTGGAAAAACAGGATATATTATTAGTGGGTGTTGGTGGGCAGGGAACAATTCTTGCCAGTGACATACTGGGTGAGGTGGCGCTGCAAATGGGACTCGACGTAAAAAAAACAGATACTCTGGGTATGGCGCAGCGCGGTGGCAGCGTAACCAGCCATTTGCGAATTGGGGAAAAGGTGTGGGCACCTTTAATTAGCCTTGCTGAGGCAGATATAATTGTTGCATTTGAAAAGCTCGAAGCGGTCCGCTGGGCTCATTTCATCAAACCCCAAGGCCTGGTAATTATCAATGATCTGGCTATCCCTCCTTTATCAATTTCTCTTGGTACCCACCAGTATCCAGGCGATGAAGAAATCCTTGGCATATTCAAACAAAGAACAAATAAGATTCACTTGGTTTCCGGCTCAAAGCATGCAGGCGATATTGGAGATGTCAGAACCCTGAATATATTCATGCTGGGATTGCTATCTACCGCTTTACCTTTTCACATTGATAATCAATTGTGGGAAAAAAGTATTGCTGCATTTATACCCAAAAAGATAGTGGATTTGAATATGCGTGCTTTCAATACTGGCAGGGAGGTTGCTGAAAGTGTCAATATCTGACAATGTTAAAAAGCGGATGTCTGAAGGGTCGTGGATCAGGCGCATGTTCGAAGAAGGGAACATCCTCAAGAAAAAGCACGGCGAGCACAACGTCTTCGATCTCTCACTGGGAAACCCGGTAGTGGAACCGCCTGCAGAATTCAGGCACGCGTTAAGGAGATTGATTGAAAATCCCCGGGCAGGCATGCACAGATACATGGAAAATGCAGGTTATGAGGAAACGAGAGAAGCGGTGGCAAGGCAAGTTGCCATGGAAAACACTATGGACGTTTCCTCTTCCGACATAGTTATGACCGTCGGCGCAGCCGGAGCTATTAATGTAATTCTAAAAACTATTCTTAATGCTGTCGAAGAAGTCATCGTTTTTGCCCCTTATTTCATGGAATATGACAATTACATTGACAACCATGGCGGCAAAACCGTAGTGGTTCCAACAGATAAAGATTTCCTTCCCGATTTAGATTTGTTAGATAAAGCCGTCAGTAAGAAAACAAAAGCTGTTATCATCAATTCTCCTAACAATCCGACAGGTGTTGTGTATAACGGCGATTTTATTAAGCAACTGTGCGCCGTTCTCGAAAAAAAAGAACGTGAATTTGATATACCAATTTATCTAATTAGCGACGAAGCGTACAGCAGCCTGATATACGATAATCTTAGCTACGTACCTATTTTGAGATATCATCAGAGGTGCTTCATTGCCACCTCTCATTCCAAGGATCTGGCGTTGCCTGGTGAGCGAATCGGATATATCGTGGTTCACCCGCAAATCAAAGATAAAAATGATTTAATCAGCGGGCTGATATTTTGTAACAGGATACTCGGATTTGTCAACGCACCTGCATTGATGCAAAACATCATATGTCATTTGCAGCACATAACCGTGTCCATCCCTGAGTATCAGGAAAAGCGGGATTTCATGTATAATAACCTGACTGGGATGGGGTACAAATTGATTAAACCGCAGGGTGCTTTCTACATGTTTCCTGAAACACCTACAGAAAATGACGTTGAATTTGTACATGAGCTTCAACAACTAAACGTCCTGACGGTGCCAGGCAGAGGCTTTGGTACACCCGGTTATTTCAGAATCTCGTATTGTGTTAATCACAAAACCCTTGAGGGTTCTCTTTACGGCTTTAAAAAAGCTGCCGAGCAGTTTAGACTCTCTTAATTGGGTGGTTTACATTTGAAAAACCGCCCTCCCGATGTGAATTATTATGAATGACGCCCTGACAATTCCGCAATTAATACAGACAAACCACCTTAAGTGGAGTGACAAAACCGCTATATGCGTTAAGAGGCGCGGTATTTGGCATCAATATAACTGGAAAGATTATTTTGATAAAGTAAAATATTTTTCAGTTGGCTTGATAAGCCTGGGTTTACAGCGTGGCGACGTGGTTTGTATTATCGGTGACAACGAGCCTGAATGGTTTTGGGGTGAATTTGCAGTGCAAGCTGCAGGCGGTATAGCAACCGGCGCTTTTGTCGATTCCATCCCTTCCGAGCTGAAATATATTGCCGGGCATTCTGGTGCGAGCTTTGCCATAGTAAATGACCAGGAGCAGGCAGATAAATTCCTGGAAATCTGCGATGAGCTTCCCGCATTAAAGAAAGTTGTTTTCTGGGATGCCAAAGGACTTAATAACTACGATCATCCCTTACTCATCAGCTTTGAGAAGGTAATGCAAGAGGGCCGAACATTCGACAGCGTCAACCCGGGATGTTTTGAGGAAAATTTATCGCATGGACAGCCCGATGATACCGCCTTTATTTACTATACTTCCGGTACAACCGGGCTGCCTAAAGGCGCAATTCTCACTCATCGAGCTTTGATACAGACAGCACGCGGCTTTACCAGCGTTTATCCGCTATTTAAAGATGACAACCTGGTCTCCAATTTTCCAGCCGCCTGGGTCGGTGACAGCTATTTTGCCACTATCCCTCATATCCTGACCGGCGCCCGGCTTAATTTTGCCGAAGAACCGGAAACAATAGCCGAGGATACGCGGGAAGTGGGACCGGATTTTGCCATCTACGGCCCCAGACAGTGGGAAAGCCTGGTCAGCGAAATTCAGGTCAAGATGACCGATGCGCACCCATTAAAGAGGTTTTTCTATCACATGCTGCTGCCCGTCGGCTACAAGATTGCCGACCTGAACTTTCAAAACAAGAAGCCAAATGTTTTCTGGAATGTCCTTCATTCCATAGCGTACTACTTACTGCTGCGGCCTTTGAAAGACCGGCTCGGTCTGAGCAAAGTGAGATTTGCAGTCACAGGCAGTTCCGTTTTGAGCCTCGATACGTTTAGATTAATTCATGCTATCGGGATAGAGCTTCGACAAACTTACGCCAGCACGGAAGCGGGATTCATATCGTCGCACACTAAGGGAGAGATCGATTTTCAGAGTGTCGGTCGTCCGGCGCTTGGTGTGGAAGTAAGGATAGCCCGGGACGGAGAATTGCTGGTACGGAGTGATTGCCTCTTCAAAGAATACTTGAATGAGCCTGAGAAAACAAAAGCAGTAAAGATCAAAGGCTGGTGTCATACCGGCGACGCTGTAAACATAAATGACAGCGGCCACCTGATATTTCTTGACCGTCTTGAGCACATGGTAACTCTGGTGACCGGCGCCAGGTATGCACCACAATACATTGAGGGAAGATTGAGGTTCAGCCCTTACATAAAGGATGCCATGGTAATTGGCGGTAAGGATAAGGCCTTTGTGTCTGCCATGGTCAATATCGATTTTGCCATGGTCGGGAAGTGGGCCGAGCGAAAGCGTATCACGTATACCACATTTGTGGATCTCTCCCAAAAAGAGGAAGTGGCTAACTTGATAAAAAAGGATCTATCCAGAGTAAACAGCTATTTGCCTGAATTGTCCAGAGTAAAGAGATACATGCTTATGCACAAGGAATTCGATCCCGATGAAGCGGAATTGACCCGAACACGGAAGCTCCGCCGTGAATTTATGGAAATGAGGTATAAGCCGCTGATCGAAGCAATCTATACTGGACAAAACAGTATGAATGTCGATGCTTCAGTCACGTATAGGGACGGCCGCAAAGGGATGGTATCCACCGACATCAAAATATGGGATCTATAAGTACAAGAAAATGGATATATTGATTCAAAATATCATCACAGGTATTGCAACCGGTATGGTATATGCGCTGATTGCCCTTGGCTTTGCTCTCATCTGGAAGTCCAGTCGTGTTGCTAACCTGGCGCTGGGACAACTAGTACTTATATCCTCCTGGTTTGCTTACAGCATGCTCGTTCAATTCAAATTTCCTTTCTGGCTGGGAATGATATTAACTATCGCCTTTGCAATTCTGCTGGGCTGGTTGATTGAGAGGCTGGCATTGCGACCGCTCATAGGGCAGCCAATACTTTCACTTATCGCTATTACATTGGGACTGGCCTATTTCCTGGAGGGTTTAACCGCGTTTATCTGGCCGCAGGGACAGGGTAATCTGCCCAAAGTATTCCCACAGACGTCATTCCAAATTGGTCCTGCCATGATTCAACAGGAACTGCTGTGGGCCGCCGTTATCTCGTTAATTCTATTTATTTTGCTATCGGTCTTTTTTCAATATCACAGGATGGGCATTGCCATGAGGGCCACAGCTGATGACCAGCTGGCTGTCCAGGCCTGCGCCGTGCCTGTAAACCGTGTGTTTTCCATGTCGTGGATCTTTGCCTGTATCGTAGCAGCTATCGGCGGTGTCCTGATATCCAGTATCGCAGCCATAAACTATGGGCTGGTCGAAACCGGCTTCAAATCATTTTCGGTGGTTATTCTGGGCGGCATGGAGTCGTTCCTGGGTTGCATTGTGGCCGGCCCCATTATCGGACTATGTGAAACCTTCGGAGGCTCGCAATTCGGCTCAAGCGTTAAAGAATTAATACCGTTCATTATCATCGTTATTGTAATCATGATAAAGCCCTTCGGATTATTTGGTGAAGAGAGGATTGAGAGGATTTAATTATGAGTCTGCCATGCGGCATACGTAATTTTTCATATCATACCGATATAGCCATTATCAGGACCAAAACCCAATGGGTATTGTTCATATTGTTCATGCTGGCGCTATCTGTTTTACCCTTTTACCTGCCCCGATCCTGGTTTGACACGGTTAATTCCATCGGTATTCTGCTGATTGCAGTAGTCGGTTTGAACATCCTGATGGGATATTGCGGCCAGCTGTCATTAGGTCATGCCGGATTTATGGCAATAGGCGCATTTACTTCAGCCCTATTGACCGGCAACCTGCATGTACCGTTTCTACTGGCGCTTATTATTTCCGGATTATCTGCCGGTCTGATCGGCCTAATATTCGGTATCCCTTCCTTGCGCGTAAAAGGATTTTATCTGGCCATCGCAACTATCGCGGCCCAATTCATCATTATTTGGATTCTACAGAATTGGACGGATATTACTCACGGCTCCAACGGATTAGATGTTATACCAGCCTCAATACTCAGCTGGCAGTTCGACACCGAGATCAAACAATTTTATTTGATATTCACCATTACCATAATCAGCGTTCTATTTGCGACTAATCTGGCCCGTAGCCGCATCGGCCGCGCCTTTATTGCCATCAGGGATAACGATCTGGCGGCAGAGGTAATGGGAATCAATGTATTCAGATACAAGCTGCTGGCCTTCTTTCTGGGCTGTTTTTTAGCTGGCATAGCCGGATCCTTATATGCGCAGTATAGAGGTCATATTTCTTACGAAGATTTCACCTTTCAACAATCGATACTCTATATAGGCATGCTCATCATTGGAGGCCTCGGAAGTTCATTGGGCCCCATACTTGGCACGGTAATCATAGAGACCCTGCAAAAGTCCTTAACTAACACGATAGCGCCATGGCTTGAGCATACCATGACCTTCATGCCCACCGGCTTTTCTTCCGGCCTCAACTTAATGTTATTCGGTCTGGCCATTATTTTGATCCTGATCTTCGAGCCAAGAGGTTTAGCCCATTTATGGGCACTGTTTAAATCTTCATACAGGATGTGGCCGTTTTCTTACTAAATGTTTTAATTACAAATGTAAATTTGATATAATGCATCTTCTTTTACGAAAAAAGTGAGGAGGTTTACATGAAGAAGTCCCGCATAGTCCTGGCAGTCACATTGGTACTCTTACTTGCGTCCCTTGTTACCCTGATGTCGGCTTGCACAACCCAACCGCCGGCAGAAAAGAAAGCCTTTAAACTCGGCTTAAGCATTCCCCTGACAGGCCCTGCAGCCGAAAAAGGCGCCCCCATCGGCCATGGTCAACTCGATGCATTTAAATACATAAATGATGAGTTGGGCGGAGTCGCCGGTTATAAAATCGATCCCGTCTGGTATGACACAAATTATGATTCGCAAAAAGCTACTGACATCGCAAAGCAACTTATGACGGACGGATGCCTGTTCTTTACTGTAGTTGCTTCCAAAGATATGAGTTCTTCACAGGTAATAGCCAATAACGCCGGATTCCCCGGCATGGTTTGCTTCAGTTCCCCGTCAAATACCCATCCACCGGCACATATCTATGCCCAGCTTCCAGACTATGGCGATGATTGGACCGCTTTCACAAAGTATTACCTGCAGAATATCTGGAAGGGGCAGGGCAAACCCAAGATGGCACTTGAATTGCTCAGCAACTCTACAGGCTTCGGCGTCAGGGATGCAGCCAGGGCAATGGCAGATCAGCTTGGTGTCGAGATAGTCGATACTGAACAACATACGGCAAAAACTATCTCTGAAACGGATGCCCTTAATAGAATCAAAGCCAAAAATCCTGACATACTATTTATCTCAAGTACGCCCGCTCCTACAGCCATCATCCTGAAAAATGCGTATGATCTTAAGATGATTCCGGGAATGACCGTTGCCTGCGCACATGCCAGTTTTACCAAAGCCCTGATAGATGCGGCGGGAAAAGATATTACTGAGGATGTATTCGGCGTTTATCCTACGGTAAACTTCGGGGATGATGTTCCCGGTATGGCCAAAATGGTGGAGTACTGTAAAGCTCGGCATCCGGAATACATGGGAAACAATGATTATCTGGTAGGCTGGGCATCCAGCCTGGTCAATGCGGAAATTCTAAAACAAGCCCTACAGAATTCTAATGTCGAAGACCTTCTAAAAGGAGATGCGACCTCTTGGAAACTGGCGGAAACCAACGGCTTTATGAAAGTCAAAGGGTATGATGTAGGCGGATTGCAGGGTCCGGTGGATTTTTCTGATACTCTTGACAAACGCGGTTCCAAATCCGTCAAAATATTCCAGATAAAGAATGGACAGATGGTCTCGCTGTCCGGCTGGGTTGATGCACCCAATATTCAGTATGAAACCTTAGATTGGTTCGGCAAATAAATTTAATCCAGGTGATATGTTAAAACTTAACAACATTGAGGTATCGTACCTCAATGTGGTGAAAGTGTTGCATGGCATTTCGATTACCGTCGAGGACGGTGTCGTGGTTGCCCTTCTCGGAGCTAACGGGGCCGGAAAGTCGACTACTCTTAAGGCGATTTCCGGCCTCCTACGGATTGAAGAGGGCGAGATTAATGACGGCACTATTGAATGGGACGGAATCCGCATAGATAAGAAAAATGCTGTCGCCATCGGCAAACTGGGTATAGTACAGGCGCTGGAGGGCAGGCGGGTCTTCGAACACCTTAACGCTGAGGAAAACCTTCTGGTAGGGGCTTTCAGCCGGTCCAATATTCAGGATGTTAAGGCGGACTTGCACATGGTCTACTCATATTTTCCCCGCCTGGAGAGTCTCAAACACAACATTGCCGGTTATCTGTCAGGAGGAGAACAACAGATGCTGGTTATCGGCCGGGCTATGATGGCTGCTCCCCGGCTGATGATGCTGGATGAACCATCGCTGGGCCTGGCTCCCATGGTGGTTGAACAAATATATGACATCATTAAGCGATTCAATATGGATAGAAAAACTGCCATTTTACTGGTTGAACAAAATGTGCGCGTTGCTTTAAACACTGCACATTACGGATATGTGATGGAGAACGGGCGGGTGGTTTTAGACGGCTCCGCCGACTACTTGAAAGGTCGTGAGGATGTGAAAGAATTTTACATGGGAATTTCGGCTTCCGGCGAGAAAAAGAGCTATAAAGACGTCAAGCATTATAAGCGGCGAAAAAGGTGGCTTTAACAGGATAGCAGGGCAACCGTTTTGCCTATTTTTCTCCCAGGTATGCCGCAATTACTTCAGGATTCTTTGATATCTCCTCGGGGATCCCTTCGGCTATTTTGCGGCCGAAATCCAGTACAACAATTCTATCGGCCAAATCCATAACTACTCCCATATCATGCTCAATAAGCACGATAGATTCGACGCCATCTCGCAATACGGGAGTAGTAGGATAAGACTCACCCTGGCCTTCGAAAATGTCATAAATAAAGCGTACGATATCCTCTTTCTCTTCGAGATTCATACCGGCCATGGGCTCATCCAACAATAAAACCTTCGGTTCCAAGGCCATCGCCCGTCCCAATTCCACCCGTTTTCTGAGCCCGTAAGGTAAAGAGCCGACAATACTTTTTCTTATATGCTCGATCTCAAGAAAATCGATGATGTCTTCCACGGTTTTTCGATGCTCTAACTCTTCCTTTTGCGCAGGCCCGAAATATAGAAAGGTGCTTAAAATATTCTGCTTCATCAGGACATGCCTGGCAGCCATGATGTTATCCAGGGTGCTTAGCCCCGAATAAAGCTCGATATTCTGGAAAGTCCTGGCGATCCCCATCCTGGCAATTTTATCGGAACGTATCCCATTAATCTTCCTTTCATTGAATAGTATCTGCCCTTTCTGTGGCTTATAGAAACCATTGATGCAATTCAGCAGGCAGGTTTTGCCAGCCCCGTTGGGACCGATGATAGCCAACACCTCGTTTTTTTTGATCTCCAGATTAATATCGGTCAGAGCCTTTACACCGCCGAACCAGAGTGAAAGGTTCTTGATACTTAATACTGTTTCTTTTTCATGCATAAACGTAATACCGAAATTTGAAATTTTATGTTACCACCAAAGCCATATTATTAAAAGTCTTGGTCCCCCTTTTTGTGCTTGGCTTCAACACTCCGGACTTTTTGTGCGATTCTTCTGTCCTCGTCCGTTATCTGGTAAGTCGTAATAAATTCTTGTTTAAAATCAGCAAACCGACCTGCCCTGATGGATTCACGTATTTCGGATATTAAAGAATTCATGAAGAACACGTTGTGAATGGTGGCCAGCCTGTACGCCAGCAACTCCTCACTTTTAAAAAGATGATGCACGTACGCAATGGAAAAATTGCGGCATGTAAAACATGTGCACGATTCTTCTATTGGCTTCATGTCATATCTATGTATCGATTTCTTAATATTTATTCTGCCGGCTCGGGTATAAAGCGCACCATTCCTTGCCACCCTGGTCGGCAGCGCGCTATCGAAAATGTCAATGCCCCTGCTGATGCCTTCGACAATATCTTCCGGCGATCCCACCCCCATCAGGTATCTGGGCTTATCAGGAGGCAAAAAGGGAACAGTAGTTACGACAGTTTTCCACATCTCAGATTTTTTCTCCCCGAGGCTGAGGCCTCCTATTGCATAGCCCGGGAAACCAAAATTCGCAAGGGCTTCTGCGGAGGTTTTACGCAGGCTTTTGTCTACACCCCCTTGAACAATTCCGAACAAGTGTTGCCCTGTATTACCGTGGACACGAATACACCTGTCCGCCCACTCTGTGGTTATTTCCACTGCCCTGGACAGATCGCCCTTCTTCCCCGTACTGGAAGGGCACACATCCAATGCCATGATAATATCCGCGCCCAGCTTTTCCTGCAGTTGGATAGCATATTCAGGGGTTATGTAATGCTCGCTCCCATCGATATGAGAACGAAATCTCACACCGTTACTGTCGATCTGCCGCAAGGATGCCAAACTGAAGATCTGGTATCCTCCACTATCTGTGAGAATGGGCTTTTCCCATCCCATGAATCTGTGAAGTCCGCCGGCTTTCTCAATTACGTCAATCCCCGGCCTCAGATATAAATGGTATGTATTACACAGTATTGCCTCAATCCCGATCTCATTCAATTCCTGCGGGGAGAGGCTTTTCACCGTTGCCTGACTTCCGACCGGGAAAAAGATCGGTGTGCCGATTTTCCCGTGCAAAGTCTTTAACTGTCCAAGTCTTGCCTTCGTTGTGGGGCAATTATCGGTCACCCTAAAGGGCACAGCGATCCTCATCTCAACATCTACGATACTGCCGTACGTTTCTGCCAGTACGAAACAAATCTGCTTAAAGCCTTGACCGCCTCGGCAGTTGTTTCAAAGGTTGGAATTTTCGCCTGGATAAGCCTGGACTTCTGCTGAGCCAGTGTTTTCCAGCGTTCGTTCTGCAGATCGTCATAGCCGGGCTTTGCGCCGCATAGCACTGCAATCACCGGTGTTGATTTTTTAGCTGCCAGATTGATGATATCCTCAACTTCCATTTTAATGATGCTCGACCACATGTCGGGTATTAATGGATTATCGTCCGAAACCTGAATTATTACAATATCAAAGTCACCGCTTTCCACGAATAACTGATGTGCCTCCATTGCCTTGAGTGCGCTGTCACCCCAAATTGAGAAGTCCATTGGATTGCCCAGCCAATCCCACAGGTCAGGTACTATGCTTTTCAATTTGTTCCGCATACCTTTCGAGAGGGGCGGCACAAGCAGCCCTGCCTCTTCAGCAAGGTCGGCTGACGTAACGCATTTTCCACCGCCGCCACCTATAATGCCCACCCGTTTTCCCCTCACAGGCGGCAGGTATTCAAACAGCATCAATAAGTCGGTCATCTCATTGAGGTCATTAACCTCGATTGCTCCCGCTTGTTGAATTACATTTTTCCAGATATTCTGTGAACCTGCTACCGCAGCTGTGTGGGATGTCACTGACCTGGTTCCTGAATCACCTTTACCACCCTTGATAACTACTACAGGCTTTGTTTTGCTCGTTTCAGTTAAGGAATAGACGAATTTCCGCCCGTTTTTTACACCTTCAAAATAAGCTGCGATGATTCTGGTATCGAAATCATCACGTAAATAATCAAGTATATCGCTTTCGCTAATCTGCATGGCATTACCATAGCTTATAGCTTTACTGAAACTCAATCCCAGCAGGCTACCCATTTGTATCAGCAAAGTTGCCGAACCGCCACTCTGAAAAACAACGCCTATATCACCGACCCGGCAGGGGAAATCATATCCAAACGCTATCCCTGCAGCCGGGCTGTATATGCCCATACAATTCGGACCTATCAGTTTAATACCAAGATTATCAGCAACAATCTGAATCTGCTTCTCCTGATCAACTGCCTGCGATCTGCCGGTCTCACTTAACCTGGCAGTAAAAAGATGTACGATTTTGACCTTTTTTACAGGGCATTCTTCAAGGAGCGGTATGACCTTATCTGTGGGAACACAACATATGACAAAATCAACATCCGTAGGCACACTGAGCAGACCGGGATAAGCCCTTAAACCCATGATTGAAGATTTGGATGGATTGACCGGATAAATAACCCCTTTATAACCATAATCCAGCAAATGCCTTAAGAAATGGTAACCAAAGGAGAAAGGTTGTTCAGATGCCCCTACTACAGCTATACTCGACGGATTAAAGGCAAAGTCAAGAGCATTCTGTGAGTTTATTTCAGCCATATATCAATTGCCATTACTGTAAAGATAATGCCCAGATAAGGAAAAGCGGACAGCTTGTATACTCGCCATGAATTTTTAGAGGTCGGTGAAATCATCAATCTAATGTTGGCGTATATCATCAATATACCCATTAGAACGGCAACCACTAAGTACATCCAACCAAAAAGTCCCGTGAGAAAATAGACTAATAGGGAGATAACAAATAAGGCTAAAGAAAGAACCGACAGCAGCCTGATAACATCCTTGTCTTTCCAGCTCAGGGGAAAGTACTTCAATCCGGCTGATTCGTAGTCTAAGCGATTAGCCAGCATTACAGTCCAAACGTGCAATGGTGTCCAGAAGGCAATAAGGCAGAAAAAAAGGATTGCTTGAATATCAATAACGGGTTGTTTGGTGATAGCATACCAGCCGATTAAAACCGGGGCGCTTCCTGCTATTATTCCTAAGTAAGTGCATGATATAGTCTTCCTCCAAGCACCCGATGCAATAATGCCTATTAATCCGATAAGAAAGCATACAGGATAAATTATCCATGCAAGAACCAGTCCCGCAACTATCAATATCACTATCAGAGGTATTACTTTGTGAGCCGGCTCTATCAATCTGGAGGGCAAGGCTCTGCCGCAGGTCCTTTTCATCCTTGCATCTACATCTCTGTCCAAATAGTTTGTCAACCCATTTACTCCTGCACTGCCCAAAGTCAGGGCAATCAGAGTCAGCAAAATATCTGAAATACGAAAACCGCCTTTTATTGATCCTGCGGCAATAATTGAGGTGCAGACACCTATATACACAAGCAAGCTTGTTTCCCGCGGCTTTAGAACATTGATATAGTCGAGCAAACCGGATCGGGTTTTGGTTGTTGTGTTCAATTCAAATGTATCCCTGAAATACGTTCTCGGGCAGAGCCAAACAATCTTAATATGATATAACGTTTTATGGATATCATCAAAATTACTGCAATTTATTGAATTCGTATTAGAAGACAGGCTGGAGGATGAAACCTTCTTCAATAACGGATATTCTCCAGCTATCCATGTAGAAAGGTTTAATTATATTTGTTACAGGTGCAATTCGATCTACAAATTCATGCAATGTCAGGATGAGAGCTTTAAAGTGTCCAGATAATCCTGGAGGATAATGGAAGCGGCAGCAGCATCCATCTCTTTCTTTAGTTTATCCTTTTTCTTACCGGCCTCCCGCAGTTTCTGGTTTGCAGATACGGAAGAAAGCCTTTCGTCCTGCATCAGTATTGCTACGGATGATCGTTGTAATAGTTTATCTTTAAACAGGAGTACTTTCTCAGCCTGTTTTCCTATAGTGCCGTTCAGTGAATAAGGAAGACCGACAATTATCTTATCGACGTTATATTTCGTAGCTAATCCGACTATTTCGCTGATTGCTTTATCATCATCCAGTCTGATTATCGTTTTTAGCGGTGTTGCCAGAGTACTGGAGGGATCGGATACGGCCACTCCGATTTTGCGGTCTCCTACATCCAAGCCCATGTTTCTAGGCATACTTACCATCCAGAAGATCTTTGACTATCTGGGGAACAGCGCCAAGAGCATCGGTTAGCTTTTCTTTGTATTTAGCTCCCGCCTGTGCTGTCTCGGCTTTGCCTCCGCCACTGCCGCCGGCGATCTCTGCAACTTTCTTAACCAGTTTTCCGCTGTGCAAACCTTTCTGAACAAGATCTGGCGTAATTGTAGCCATGAAATAAGGTTTATCTTCATATACAGTCGCCAGCACAATTACGGCGCTCTTCAGTTCTTCTTTTAGAAAATCTCCCAGTTGCAGTAAAGTTGACATGGGTATGGAGGAGACCCGGGCATTAACTATTTGTATCCCGCCGACTTCCTTTCTGTTTTCCTTGATTATTCCATGAACTTCATACCGGGCCAGCTCTTTTTGTTGAGCTGCAATTTGTTTTTCACAAGAACTCAGACTATCGGCTATACTCCTGATTTTCTCAGGTATCTCCGCAATTGGAGCCTTCAGTTCGTTTGCTGCTTCGGTCAGAATGGATAATCTTTCATTGACGAATGACTCCGCACCCCTGCCGGTTACAGCTTCAATTCTGCGTAATCCCGTTCCTATACTGCTCTCATTTACTACGACAAAATAGCCGATTTCTCCTGTGGTCTTTACATGAGTTCCTCCGCAAAGTTCAGCACTAACCCTGGGTTCTCCTATTTGTACCACCCGGACTACGTCACCATACTTCTCTTCAAATATGGCCATGGCTCCTTCCTTGATAGCCTTATCATATGAACATGATTCGGTAGCTACGGGAAGGTCCTTTCTAATAACATCATTTACAAAAGCCTGGATTTCTTTTAGCTCATCCCTGGTTATACTTGCCAGGTGTGTAAAATCAAAACGCAGCCGTTCAGGTGCAACCAGTGATCCCCTTTGTGAAACATGACTGCCCAATATCTTACGCATCGCTGTTTGAAGTATGTGGGTAGCAGTATGATTTCTGGCGACATCCAAGCGGCGCTCTTCATCGACTGACGCGTCAACAGCATCGCCAACCGAAATTGTGCCCGCAGTAATATTCCCCGAAATCGCGATGTGGCCGTTTGGCAACGATATCGAATTGGTTACCCTGACTTCACCCGACTTTGATTGAATCGTTCCGGTATCACCTACCTGGCCACCCATCTCGCCATAAAAGGGAGTCCTATCCAAAATCAGTACAATTTTTTGTCCTTTTTTTGCGCTGGTCACAAGTTGCGAAGTGGTTTCGTCCATTATCTGATTGATCCTGGATTTAACTGAAAGGTGATCATAACCAACAAAATCGGACTGAATATGTGAATTATGTGCTAATGTGGAATTGATTCCCGCGCCGGCAGCAGAGGTAAATTTATGACTCGATCTGGCACGTTCACGTTGCTTCTCCATTTCTACTTCAAATCCCTTCTGGTCTATTTCCATACCATGGTCATGGGCAATCTCCAGACTCAACTCAAACGGGAAGCCGTAGGTATCCCAGAACTTGAACACCTCCTCACTCAGGAGACAATTCCTCTTCTGCGCCTTTGCATCGGCAATAGCCTTTTCGCACAAATTAATACCCGCATCAAGCGTGTCATTAAACTTTTCTTCTTCATTTCTGATAACGTCGAAAATGAGTTTTTTATTGATGACGAGTTCCGGGTAAACCTTCCCCATTTTATTTATCACAATCTCAGCGATTTCGCCGATAAATATCTTCTTTATGCCTAATCTGTGCCCCAGAAAACAAGCCCGCCTAAGTATCCTCCTCAGTACATAGCCCCGCCCCTCATTGGAGGGCAAGACGCCGTCTGCGATAAGCAAGGTGATGCCCCGGCTGTGCTCGGTGATGATTTTTAAGGATTTATCAACCGATTCATTTTTTCCGGCAGTTTTACCTGTCAGCTGTGCGAGTTTTTTCAGCATGGGCTGAAAAAGGTCAGTGTCATAAACCGAGGGATTGCCTTGGGAAGCAGCAACAACTCTTTCAAGTCCCATACCGGTATCAATATTAGGTTTGGGTAATTTAGTCCGGGACCCGTCGGGAGCCTGGTTATACTCCGTAAAAACCAGGTTCCATATTTCGGAAAATCTGCCACAACTGCAATCGGGTCCGCAGTCAGGCTGGCCGCAGCCGAATTTATCTCCGAAGTCATAATGAATTTCACTGCAGGGGCCGCAAGGACCGGAATCACCGGCAGGGCCCCAGAAATTGTCTTTTTCACCAAGACGTACTATTTTTTCAGCAGGAAAATTTATACTCCGCCAGATATCATATGCTTCATCATCGTCCAGAAAGATCGTGACCCAGAGCTTCTCGGGATCCAGCTTTAATCTGTCGGTAACAAATTCCCAGGCCCATGCTACGGCCTCCTTTTTGAAATAGTCACCTACACTGAAATTACCCAGCATTTCAAAGAAGGTTAGATGTTTATTGTCGCCCACTGAATCAATATCGGTTGTCCTGAAACATTTTTGACACGATGCCAGCCTGGGATTGGGTGGTTTCACAAGGCCGAGAAAATACGGTTTTATCTGTACCATGCCGGCCGTAGTCAGAAGCAGCGTTGGATCGCCATGTGGAATCAACGACGAACTCGGTATAATTTTGTGTTCTTTTTCTGCAAAGAAGTTCAAAAAGGCATCACGAATCTGGTTGCTATCCATGTACAATCTCCTCGCAGCATTTTATTAAAGTACGACATAGAGTGTCAATTGACTATGAATTGCGATGTATCTGATGAGAAATGACGAGGCATCGCTTTTTCACAACTTCAATGCATGTGTTAAAATCACATAATCAGGAGCCTTAAATGCCGATCTATGAGTACCGGTGCAGGAATTGCAGACGAAAATTCGACTTATATTCTGCCAAGTATACCGCTGAAATTCCTCACTGCCCGGAATGCCGTCAGGATTCCATGCAAAGGCTGTTTTCTTCTTTTTCCACGCATAAATCATCTAAAGATGTCTACGATAGTATCCTCTCTGACTCACAGATGACGAAAGGTTTGATGCATAATGATCCGCAAGCCCTGGCTGAATGGAATAAGCGCATGAGCGGTGGCGAGCCTGTGGCGCCGGAATACAGGGAAACGATAGAAAGGATGGAGAGGGGCGAAATGCCCAGCCCCGGGTATGGAGAATAATAACTCGTTGCCAGATTCAATATCAAATACGGAGATTTGATATGCCGGTCTACGAATTTTGGTGCCAACACTGCAATGATAAAGTCAGCCTGTTCATGAAGATATCTTCCTACAATCCAAACCCTTTATGTCCAACCTGCGGTAAAAAAGAACTCTCACGTATTATTTCTACTGTAGCTATCAGAACATCACCCGATTCCAGCTCATCCGGCTCGGATTACTACAAAGATCCCAGAAATATCGGCAAGCGTCTTGAAAAGCGCTTCAAAAGCATGGACATGGAAGTTCCCAACCAGATTAAGCAGAGTATTGAGGCAGCCCGAGGAGGGCAGCTTCCAGAATCTCTAAAGGATATTGGCAGTGCATCCCCGGATTCTTCGTATCATTGATGCTAATATAAACCGCGTTAGTGAAGGGCTGCGTACACTGGAGGATGTCTCCCGTTTTGTACTTGAAGACGCCGACAGCAGCCGTCAGCTCAAATCTATTCGTCATAAGATCAACCATTTGATATATAAGCTCGATCCTGAGCTGGTTTTTTCCAGGCAGGCGGAAAGTGATATCGGAGCTGATTTCGATATAACTACAAGGCACGCTACGCTTCCTTTGATGGTGAAAGCTAATGCCAAGAGGGTACAAGAAGGATTGCGTGTTTTGGAGGAGGTGGCCAAATTACCCGAATTAAAACAATTGCGAATTTCCACAAGTATAAAAAGCGCTCGCTATTCGACTTACACACTGGAAAAGACAATATCAGCAAAACTGCTGCGCCAGGATGTCCTGGAGAGATTTAAAGGACTGCATATCCTTATTAATCTAAATAAGATAGAAAGCACCGAGCTGATACCTTTAATATCTGAAATTACGAGGTGCGGTATCAGCGCAGTTGAATTGGCAGGACAGCCTCGTAAAAAGAATAAAACAACGATATTACGCTTACTCAATGATGTCCATGGTTTATGCTCTGAAAGAAATAAGCTGCTTGTATTACATGATCATCTTGATCTGGCGCTTGCCTGTCATCCGGATTGCCTTTGTATTAAAGATTTATCCGTTCCTGTGCCTGTACTCAGACAAAAGTTACCCTATAATACATTGATAGGTTGGCGTGTCAGTACTGTTCCTCAGATAAAAAATGCAGCTCGTAGCGGAGTTGATTTCATATTCATAGAGGGAATCGCGGATGATACCCGATCAACCGGCAATAAAACATCTTTAAAACGATTGAAAAATATGATTGAGCTGAATCCCTCTATACTTCCCATCGTAGTTAATATGGGCACTGCTTACAGCAATATTTCAACTTTCCTCAGGGCTGGGGCATTAGCTTTGGCAATCGATGTTGCAACATTACCCCGGGATAACAGAGCCCAAGAAATAAAAATAATGGTGAGCAAAATTGAAAAAGAAAGAAAAAATATCGCTAAAACTTGAGACCATTTCCGACAAAATTCGTAATGATTTCGAAAAGAAAGACACGGCCCGGGAATCCTTATTGAAAAAGAGCCGTGAAATCATCCGCTTTAGTTCAAAGGCTATCCGCGCATTGCATCGCAGAGAGAAAGGCGAAGCGCGCCAGTTGATTGAATCAGCAGCAGCACTAATCCGGGAAGAACAGGGTGAATACAGCAAAATGCACAAGGAGTTGCTCAATGCCAATTATTTTCTGGATGCCTGCAAAGAATATGCAGAAGCTGCGATAAGTTACGCTATTATTATTGATAACGATGTGCCGGATCCTGATACACTGGGAATCCCGTATCACGCTTACTTGAACGGCCTGGCTGAGTCGGTGGGAGAATTGAGAAGGTATTTGCTGGATAGTCTGCGCAGAAACGAACCGGCACGGACAGAGGATTTTCTTAATGCCATGGATGGTATTTATTCAATACTGGTAACTATGGATTTCCCTGATGCCATAACTTACGGGTTGAGACGCAACACAGACAATGTCAGAGGCATAGTGGAAAAGACGAGGGGTGAACTGACCATCACAACAAATAACAATTATTTACTGCAGAAAATCAGCATATTAGGTGATAAATTAGGCACTTTTGCCGATAAGATTTAGCTTGACTTACATCGTTACCACTGATACAATTTCGGATTTGGTGGGTATACGCTTGTAAAATTGCGTTACCATAATTAATCAAATAAGGAGGTACTATGGTACAAATTCCCCCGATCTTTTGGATCGTTCCTGTTGCTGGTGTACTGACACTTGCGTTTGCAGCATGGCTGATCGTAAGTATCATGCGCCGACCCACGGGTACGCCAAAAATGAAAGAAATTGGCGACATGATTTTTGAAGGTGCGTGGGCGTTCCTTAAAAGGCAGTATGGCACTATCGCTATATATACGGTGGTAGTAGCTATAATCATCGGTGTAATTGTGGCGGTGCTGCCGCCGGAGGAAGCGTTACAGAAAGCAGGCTATGACCCAATCTCAATCGGCTGGCATACTGCGCTCGCCTTCCTGGTTGGTGCTCTTTGTTCCGGCGTATCAGGTTTCATAGGCATGTATATTGCCGTGAAATCCAACGTCCGTTGCGCGGCCGCTGCGCAGAAGAATCTCACCGAGGCCGTGAAAGTAGCACTTCAGGGCGGCGCCGTATCAGGTTTCCTGATCACCGCTCTTAGCCTCATTGGAGTTACCGTTATCTTCTTTGCATTCGGTGGAGCTAACACACCTGAGTTATCTCCCCATCTTATCGTTGGCTTCGGCTTCGGCGCCAGCTTCGTAGCCCTGTTTGCCCAGCTCGGTGGTGGCATCTACACCAAGGCTGCCGATATGGGCGCTGATCTGGTCGGCAAAGTTGAAGCCGGCATACCCGAAGACGATCCCCGCAACGCCGCCGTTATCGCTGACCTGGTCGGAGACAATGTCGGTGACTGCGCCGGCCGTGGCGCTGATCTCTTCGAATCAACTGCTGCCGAAAATATCGGTGCCATGATCCTCGGCGTTGTTGCGTATATTGCAACCCATAATGTTGCATGGGTACTCTTCCCTCTTTGCGTACGTGGTTTTGGTATGGTTGCCAGCATGATCGGTATCATGATTGTGAAGGCAAAAGAAAATGAAAATGCCATGAACGCTCTCAATCGCGGTTACTATGTAGCCATAGTCCTATCAATAATTGGCTTAGCTATCACCGTATATTTCATGCTCAACAACTGGTGGCTCTTCGCAGCTGGCATCGTGGGTATCGCCGCCAGCATCGCTATCATTTTCGTTACCCAGTACTATACTGAATCCCGTTATAAACCAGTTAAAGATATAGCCGAAGCTTCTAAAACTGGCCCGGCCACCAATATCGTAGCGGGTGTAGCGGTAGGCTTTGAAACCACATTCGCCACTGCCATCGTTATTGGCACATCCCTGATACTCGCCTATTGGTTCGGCGCATTGAGCGGAGTACAGGGCGGTGGAGCATTTGGCACTGCCGTGGCAACCATGGGCATGCTGATGACCTGCCCCTATGTACTCTCCATGGATACTTTTGGCCCCATAACCGATAATGCCAATGGCATCAATGAAATGGCAGGCGCAGGCCCCGAGGTTCGCAAGATCACAGACAGGCTCGATGCGGTAGGCAACACCACCAAAGCCCTCACCAAGGGTTATGCCATGGTTTCCGCCGGTCTGGCTGCCTTCCTGCTGTTCCAGGCGTATCTTGACAGGGTGTCCTTCCTCAGGTTTGGAGAAGCTGGCAAGTTCGCAGTTGTAGATATTGCCCGCATCGAGGTTTTCGTTGGAGCATTGCTCGCTGCCATGATTGTCTACCTCTTCAGCGCATGGGCCATTAAATCCGTCGGCAAAACAGCCAGCAAGATCATCGCTGCGGTGCGCAAACAGTTCCATGATCATCCCGGAATTATGGCCGGCACTGAGAAGCCCAACTACGGTGAAATCGTTGATATCACTGCCAAAGCCGGCTTAAGAGAGATGATCGCTCCGGCATTATTACCGGTATTAGCTCCTGTTGTCATCGGATTGCTCTTCAAATATCTGTCTCCGCAATTTGATGCCGCGCAGGTAGTAGCTGCACTGTTGATGGTCGGTACTATCGCAGGTATCATGCTGGCTTCTTTCATGAACAACGGCGGAGGCGCCTGGGATAATGCCAAGAAAATGATCGAAGATGATCAGCTTAAAGATGAAAACGGCAATATTCTCGGCAAAGGCTCTGAAGCTCATAAGGCGGCTGTAGTCGGCGATACTGTCGGTGATCCTTTCAAGGATACTGCCGGTCCATCACTTCACGTGCTGGTAAAGCTATTGGCCACCATCACGCTAGTACTCTGCCCGCTATTCGTCTAATACTAGGATATAGCACAACAATTAAGGGGCAATCACCTGATAAAGGGATTGCCCCTTTTTTCACGTCCTATTGTGGTCTCCGGACCATGCCCCGGATAAACCACTGTATCGTCTGGAAGTACATATAATTTGTTCTTGATGCCTGTGAAAAGTTGTTCCTCACTGCAGCCGGGAAAATCAGTTCTTCCTACCCCATAGTTGAACAGTGTGTCGCCGCTGAATACCACACCCTGTCCATATATGCTTATCCCGTCAGGGCTATGGCCGGGAGTATACAGAACTTTGAAATGTAAATCGTCAAGATCTATGCTATCGCCGTCTTTAAGCAAGATATCAGGCTCAGGAATTGTAACCGAACTGCCGGACATAGCTGCCATCAATTTAGTAAAAGCGCTGGCAGTAATTTTGGAAGCACCACCCATAGCGAATTTAGCTCCCGTTGCGTCTTTTACCTGCTTTAAAGCCCCTATATGATCGAAATGAGAATGGGTCAGGACAATCAGGGAAATTGACAAATTCAAATCAGTTACCGTTTTTAATATCAGTTTCGGTTCAGCACCCGGGTCGATTATCATACCCTTTCGTGTCGCTTCCGAACCTACAATATAGCAGTTGGTAGCGATAAAACCCACTGTCAGCATCTCAATTATCATAACGATCTCCCTGAATGCTTATTTCAAAGGATACTACAAGGAATAAAATGATGAGGCAAGTCGCGTACGGGAAACCTGATTGCTATCTGCTGCTGAATGTACGTTACGTGGATCTAATTTCTTCACGCATGAACTTAATATAGGCTATTGCAAAACAGATAGCGGTTATAGCCAGTAAACTCACGAGCTGCGGCCATACAATTATCAGGCTCTGTCCCAGGGGCAGAGGTGTAGGATTCAATCCGGAATATATACCTATCATCATCATCGTGGGACTGGTGCTTCCCATCTGGGGCAAAAGGATCGCCTGAACGCTTTCCCCATAAAGATTGCTGGGAGATATCCTGCTGATATTGCGATACAGTGTATCAAAACTGGCCACTTCTTCAACGGTAGAATTCTGATCGACTGGGATAACAGAGCTGGCTATCAGGCCGGCTATCAATGTCATGAACAAGAAGAGAAACAGCCACACGGCAATCGAAGCCAGGGCCGAAGTTGCCGTTTTTCTGAACAATACAGAGAATAAAACTGAAAGGGACATCCAGAAAGCCCCATACAGGATACTGACAAAAATAAATGCAAAAATCCTGAGTACTTCCTCAGCTTCCGGAGGAACTCCTATCATCCTCAGACCTAATCCTGCTACGAGAGTGACAACGCTGATGATCAGTATTGAAAGCATGACCACTCCCGCGAGAAATTTCCCATTAATAACATCATCGCGGTACAAAGGTTGTGTAAGCAGCCGGCTAAGATTTCCGCTCGTCCTCTCGCTATTAATAGCGTCAAATCCTAATGCGATACCCACAATAGGGATGAAGATAGATAGAAAGAGTAAAAAGGAAAAAGGAATGTTGCTACCCGAAACGATAAAAAGATGCAGGAAGACAAAATCCGTAGACTCGCCGACGCTACTGCGTATATTCTGTGCTGCTATATAGATAGTCGCGATTCCCGCAAGATACACCAGCATGAACAATATAATGAATCTCTTACTGTTGAAGTTATCAGCCAGCTCTTTCCAGAAGACCTCTTTAAAGCCTGTCATAATTAAGACTCTTTAAAATATTCCATGTATACTTTTTCCAATTCAAATTCCTCGACCTTCATCTGAACCTTTAAACCGGTAGTACTAGCCACTGCGTTCTCGACCTGTTTGCTGACATCTTCAGAGGCAGTAATTACTGTCGCATCACGTACACAATTTATGTCAACAACTCCCTCGATGGACCTGATATTTTCCAACAATTTATCGGTAGGCTGTGAAATCGGTAGTATTATGTTGAATTTGCCTTTTCTGAATGCCTCTCTGCCCAATTTATCTACGGATCCGCTGGCAACTAATTTACCTTTGGAAAATATGCCAACCTGTGTACAGATTTTTTGTACTTGATGTAATTGATGAGACGATATCACTACAGTGACTTTCTGTTTTGCCATATTCTTAATGATGCTTAACACCTGTTCAGTCCCCTCTGGATCGATACCTGAGGTCGGCTCATCAAAAACCGCTATTTTAGGACTCTTTATCATTACATCGGCAATGCCCAAACGCTGTTTCATCCCATGGGAGAATTTCCCCACTAATTGATCTGATGCCGGTGATAAGCCCACTTCTTCCAATACTTCAGCAACCTTTGCAGCAATTATTTTATCCTTGAACCCGTTTAACCGCCCGGTATACTCCAGGTTTTCTTTGGCAGTCAGATCGTCGTAAAATCCCACTTTTTCGGGTAAATAACCTGCAATACGTTTTACTTTAACCGGTTCGCGCGCAGGATCATAGCCACACACCCTAACAGTGCCGGCAGTTGGCTCCGAGAGGCCCATAATCATGAGTATGGATGTGGTCTTTCCAGCTCCATTTGGACCCAGCAGGCCAAAGATTTCACCTTCGGCAATTTGCAGGTTGAGGTTATCAACCGCTACAAACTTGCCATACGATCTGCTAAGGTTCCTTGTTTCAATTACAAAGTCGTTGGTCATATTTTTGGTTAACGCCGTCCGAATCTAATAAACATCACTGCCAATAGCAAGACAACTAATACAACTATACCAACACCCACCCATCCCCAGATTGTAGGTGTCAGAGCTGTGACCCTGATCTGTAGATTACCATAAGCATTCTTGGCTTCAGGTTGGGCCTCAACAGTCAGCATGTAATCACCGGCGATAGTTTTTTCAGTGGGCCTTATGGTAACCTGCACTTCTTTTGATTCACCGGCAGGTAGTGATTCAATTTTTTCCGGGTTGAATGAGACTGTCCAACCGCTGGGCCGGTTAGTGGACCGTGATTCGACAGTAACCTTGTCCAGGTTACCGGACCCTGTATTAATGATAACAACGGTAAAATTGCTATCCTGTCCGGCCGTAGCTTCGGTATTCAATCTGCCGTCCGGAGTCGTAATTTTCATATCATAATTCACAGTAACAATCGCAGTTAGAGTTATACTGGACTTTATATCTCCAGAACTTACTTCAAAAGAAATCGGATAATTACCGGGTTTAGGGACTTGCCATACATATGGGACTACCACTAGTTTGATTGATTCCGGATAATTTTTAGTTGGATCAAGACGAATTGCGGCAATTTCTCCACCGGTTCCACCGTACCCGGGTGTAATTTGAGCCTTAAATCCTTCAGGTACGGTCGCTTTTAAATCAAATGTACGCGGCTCTTTTCCTCCCGAGTATAAAACACTGATATCCCAGCTGTAATTTACACCGGCGTAGCTGCTCAGCACCGGGTACTGGCAGGTCAACTCGATTTTTTCAGCATCTTCCTGAAATACAATTTGCGAACTATCTGCGTTTGATTGTGCTACTATGGCCTTCGCCGGAGAAACCATGGCCAAATTAATTGCCAAAGACGTTATGCACAGGCAAATCAGAATGAGTGATATACCGCGTTTATTCATGAGCACAGACCTCCAATATTAATCAGGATCATTACGAAATTGAAATAAATACTTACGGTAAGTTACCTTGCTCAAACGAAGATATAATTTAACTTAAACATCATCAA
>Ga0163210_1000044_pt1 | contig 38309 bp, 31 predicted proteins | sample Kivu_220m_FD_113536 | JGI IMG/M metagenome (GOLD analysis project Ga0163210, IMG submission 113536) | Freshwater microbial communities from Lake Kivu, Western Province, Rwanda to study Microbial Dark Matter (Phase II) - Kivu_220m | ecosystem: Environmental > Aquatic > Freshwater > Lake ...
ATTTACTATAATAGCCAGTAAGTATATAGGGTTAAACCTTGAATTTTCAAAAATTTTTATTTTCTGGTTATTTGTCCTGATCATAACTTATGGTTTAAAATTTACTTTCTGGTTTTTTTTAAATAGAAAGTTCCAGCTTTCATTTATATATCCTATTTTAAGCCTGAATTACTTTATCTCATTGTTTTTAGGGAAATTTTTATTTAAGGAAGATATCACCATAAACAAAATCATAGGTTCAGTAGTAATAGTTGTTGGGGTCCTTATTATAACTATGTCAAGTAAAAAACTGGAAGGTGTCTGACATATGGCACTCTATATTTCTCTGGCCGTTCTAATTCAATTTCTTGTCGCTCTGTCACAGGTTATTTTTAAGATAGGGGCACTTAAAGTAGACTTTAAGAAGCCTCTGGTTTACAATCTTAAAAACAAGTATATGCTTGCCAGTATATTTCTATTTATACTTGTTCCATTTCTTTCTGTGATTACAATGAGGGTAATTGATTTTTCTGATTTTTATTCTTTTACTGCGCTGAGTTATGTTTTTATTATGTTATTTTGCTGGAAAATACTTAAAGAAGATATCGATAAAATGAGAATAATAGGAAATCTTCTGGTAATTGCGGGAGTTATAATATTTAATTTATAAAATATTATTGTTATTATTATATAAATTTTTTTAAGGAGTCTGAGTGCTGCAGAAAATTAAAAAATTGATTGTCGATAAGAGAATAGTAATATTTTCGGTATTTTCCTTTTTGATACCGCTGGTTATTTATTTACTTACTCTGGAACCCAAACTGGTCGGTGGAGACACTGGATGGTATGCTAACCAGATTCCCGAAATGACGCTGATGGTGCCAACCGGTTATCCGACCTTTTCAATGTTTTTAAAACTTTTTACTTATGTACCGATTGGGGACCTTGCATACAGGCTTAATCTTTTTTCTGCAATATTTGGCGCCCTTACCACTCTATTTTTATTTTTGGCCATCAACAAACTGTTAAAAAATGAGTTTATAAGCTTCATAAGTTCTATGATATTCGCCTTCATCGTACCTTTCTGGAGCGTTGCAAATAGATTGGAATTTGATACATTAAACACTTTTTTTATAATTCTTTTGATTTTTTCGGCTATTGTTTATTCCGAAAATAAAACAAGGAAATTTCTTTATTTCTTCTTTTTCTGTCTTGGTTTAAGTCTGACCAATCATCCTCTTACCTTTTTTATAGTACCGGCAATCGCATTGTATGTCATTATTATAAATCCACGGATTTTCAAAAACGTGAAGGCAATTTTTATAAGTGCAGGCTTTTTTATCCTTCCCCTTTTATCTTATTTCTATCTTTTTATAAGATCACTTCAGGGATTCGGAGAGGTAAATACTTTACTGAGGTTATTCTACTATGTGACAGGCAGGGGAGTTACAGGGGAAATTCATGGCGGAAGTTTTGGCGATAAAGATATTTCATTGATTCTTAAAGTAATAAAGGATTATTTAAACATACTTTACAGCACTTATGGAATCCTGCTTATTATCATAACGGTAATAGGATTTATCTTTTTAGTAAGAAAATATAAGAAATTCGGTATCTGTACATTTCTCCTCATTATTTTTAATTTTATCGTACCACCTTTATATATCGGCCATGCGAATCCAAATTATCTGCTGGGCCCCATGATCGTGATTTCTTTTTATATCGCATTCGGACTTTTATCGATACTGAACGGTACGGTTTTTCTTTTTGATAAATCATTAAGAAATAAACCTGTATTAAAAATCGACAGGTTTTTGAAATATTTTTTAATAGCAATCATATTATTATTTTTTATGTTTTTACCACTTTCCTTGGTTCTGGAACATTATAATGAACTCGATCTTTCAGAACCTCTGCCTATTTATAATTTCTGGGATGAAGCGTTTGGAAATATGGAGAAGGGTGCCAGATTATATGTACAAGTGAGAGCGGCTAATGTTGGAATGTTTGTGGATACATATGAATACGGTGAAAAAGAAATAGAATATATTTATCATACAAATCCCGATTATACGGTTACAAATATGATTGAGGCTCTTGATAATAATATTGCAGTGTACTTTGTTGGTAACGGTAACATATTTAGGCCCATATTTGATACCAAACAAGTAGGAAGAACCTATTATTGGGCACGATACAATGAAATTTTAAGACTCTTTAAAGTTACTGAACCATTGGTAAATATCGAAATCAGCTATTCCAGCGATAGTTATACCAGAGAGTTTGGTAATAAATTTAAAGTTGAATATACCATCAAAAACAATAATAAAGAAAGCATTAAAATCAGTTCACTTGCGCTGGAACTTCCTGATAACATCGAACTTTTAGATGTCGATCCTGCAGGATATATCAATCAGTATCCAGGTATAAGCGGCGGCATATATATGTGGGTCAGTGATTCATATAAAATAGAAGGAGAAGATGAGATAAATCTGATTTTAGAGCTGAGAGGCACAAGTCCAGGAAAATCTCCTATAAAGTTTAGAGTAACAACAAGCGGTATCTATATTAGTAGTGATGATATCGAAATGGAGATAAAAAAATAAAAAATATAACCTTGCAGATATCCATTTGTAATGCAAGATATAGAAGTCTAAAATAAAACACTCTAATGAAAATCCTAAGTAAAAATCCCAAAAAATTAATATATATACCAACAATATTTATTTGTGTTACCGTTATCTCTTTATTTTTTTCAGGCTGCAATTTATTAAATAAAATAAAAGGTAATAATAAAAACGATGCATTACCATCATTTTCAGGATCAGCAATAAAAATCACAGACTTAAATGGCGGTGACATATATTCTGGCGAAAGTCTCGAGGTGAATATAAATATTGTAAACAGTGGAAATAAGGAGGCAAAAAATATTAAAGCGCGTCTCGTTTTACCCGATTTATTTGTCTTGAATGAGGAAGAAACCGGGTGGACTATAAATAATTTAGATGCGGGGGAAGAAATTTCCTTTAAAACCAGTTTAGATTTAATTGAAAATATAACTGAAGACATACAGGTCTCATTAGAATTGAAAATATCTTCGGATGAGGTTGGTTCTTTTATAACCCCCAATTACAATTTACTGGTTTATGGTGTCAGGCCCTTTGAGAGGAACTATATACCGATAATAGGATTGCACGCAATAGAAGACCATATAGGAGAGCCAATAGAACTGTATACAGAACAATTCGAAGAATTGTGCAGGATTTTAAAAGAAAATTGTTATGAAACTATAACCTTTGCGGACCTTTTGAATTACATTGATTATAGAAAAGCCCTGCCTGAAAAACCGGTAATAATAACTTCCGACGATGGATACCAGGATGTTTACACAAATGGTTTCCCTATACTTAAAAAATATGGATACAAGATGACAATTTTTCTGGTCACAGGGGCAGTTGGGAATTCCGATGCCGACAGGAAGACTAATAAATATTTTAACGAAAGAGCCAGTGTAATAAGACCAATACTTACCTGGCCCGAAATCATCGAAATGGACGAATATGGATGCGAATTCCTGTCGCATACGGTAAATCATATTAGACTTGGTCTGGCTTCGGATGAAGAGTTCATGGAAGAATTGAGCCAATCGAAAAAAGATATAGAATCCCACCTTGGAAGCGAAGTTCTATTTTTCGCATGGCCATATGACAATAATTCTCCTTCTAAATGGCAATTGATTTCGGTTGCAGGTTATAGAGGAGCTGTAAGGTATGGAAATGGTATTGAGGATATGAGGACAATAAATCTTTATGATATAAAAAGAGTTGAATTTAACAGCTATATCCCGCCGGTTCAATATGTAAGCTATTTAAAACTGGATGATAGCATCCTTATAGATTATATGATAGATGAACATATCAAAGAAATTGGTGAAGAATTCACTGTGGAGTATACAATAAAAAATACCAATAAAGAAAACGTCAAAATCGATTCACTTGAACTTACACTTCCGGATGATATCGAGCTTGTGGAAGTCGATCCGGCCGGATATATTGACAGGTATCCCGGAAAAAGTGATGGTACATATATGTGGGTAAGCGATTCATATATAATAGAGGGAGAAGATGAAATTAACATGATCGTAAAGCTTAAAGGTACAGGTACAGTAAAATCTTTTATAAAATTCAGAATAGCCTATCGGGGAAGCTTTTTGGATTGCGATGATGTCGAGATAGAGATAAAAAACAGATAGCACTATATTTTAAAACAAGTTTTTTGCTATAATGTAAGGCTGTTTTAAAAATAGGTTATTTTTAAATGCAAATTAGACAAATGGACAATAAATTTTTAAGATATATGAAGAATGGCAGGAAATGGATATATCTACTGGTTATATTCATTTTAATAGTAGGGGCGTCTTCTTTTGTCTATTTTTATTTTATAATTTATCCGCCAAATTTTAGTGACGGGAAACTCAACTTTATATCCAGTGATTCCAATGAATATTCGAAACCCGGTGATAGGATAACATACACGATAAATTATGGTAATTCAGGCTGGGAAGCCGTAGAGGATTTTGAAATAGTGCTAAGGGTACCTGATAATACAATTTTTATATCTTCTGCTCATAATGATTTTACAAACAATAAGGACGGGACATTGACTTTTAAAATCGGCAGTGTCGCAGGAAATGAAAAAGGAGTAATAGATTTTACAGTGGAAGTCAAGAAACCGCTGGATAATGGTACCCTTGTAAAATTGGATGAAGCCAGGTTTAATTATATAAATGGTAAAGAGGATTTCAATAACGATATCCTCGTTAATTTAATAACTACAGTGGAAAGCAGCCCGGACCTAAGTGATTTTAGATTGGAAGCCATAGATGAGAACGGCGGAGTTTTGAGACAGGGCGATGTAATACAGTATAAACTGACAGTGAAAAATTCCGGTGATATGAATGCTGCAGATGTGGAAATTAGGAGCAATCTCTCTGAATTTACGGATATAATCGAAGATACTATTACCGATGCAGGGGAATATAAAGGAAGCAGTATATCATGGCAAATTAGTAATCTGGAAGTAAATAAGCCTGAAATTTTATCATTCAAAGTCAGTGTAAAGAATAATTTGACCGAAGATGTGGTCATTACAAATAATAGTACACTGAGATACGGGTCTGATGTTATCGAAAAGTCAGTAGAGGAAGAGATAAAACGTTTTTCCGATTTGACTACCTCTGAAGCATTTTTATATGATGAAAATGGAGGGTATCTCTGGGCAACTGAGATTGTAAGTATACGGATCGTAATCAGGAATACCGGTGACAGGTCAGAAGAGAGTTATAAACTTATTTGTCCCACACCTGCAGGGGCTACCTATATAAGCCAGTCGGGGACTCCTGAAGGAATCAGCTGGAGTGACGATATAAGAGGTCTTATATGGGATTTAAATGAGTTAGGAAGAGGAGAGGAGAAAGAAATAAGTTTCAGGATAAAAGTAAATGAAGATCTGGTTAATTCGGGCGGTGTAATCACTACCGCTTTTAAAATAGAAAGCAGTAACGGAGAAGTCATTCTTCCTTCAAAAAGTATGACTGTAAGGGGACACGTCAATATGAATATTGTGGCAATGGGCGATTCCCTGATAGAAATGTCCAACTGGGTACAGATGTTTGATGATCTTCTGGAAGCCAATTATCCATATGCTGATTACAATACCATTGCAAGTGGAAAAGGCGGTGAAAAGGCAAGCGGCGGGAATGCAAGGTTTGACAGCACCGTTGCCATGTATAATCCGCAAATAGTCATAGTAGCCTATGGATCAAATGATGCAGGACCTCGTGTTTCGGGATTCCAGGCTAATATGGAAAGCATTGTAGCCAAAGCAAGAAATTTAGGTGCAAGAGTATTTATAAATCTTATCGGTCCTATTTATTGGCCCGGAAAAGAAAAATATGCTGAATACAATAATATAATCCAGCAGATTGCAGCAAAGTATGGCGCGGTGGTCATAGATGTATTGACCCCTCTTTCGCAAAATCCGGGAGAATATCTTACCGATGGGATGCATTACAGTCAGGCGGGAGCCGTGGTCGTGGCGCATACCGTGTTCAGTTATGTCTCACAATATCTTGGTGATATCGGGCAGAGATTGTAATATTATAAAGAATATGTTTTTATTAATATAAAAAAGAGAGGTTGTTTTGAGACTTTTTTTAACTATTTTTTCGTTTGTTAATACAGTTTTTTATGTTCTGGTTTACTCTTACTTTGACAATATTCTGGATGTTTTAGGGGTAACCAGTCTAACCTCTATTGCAACGAATTATATTAAACTGGCGGTACTTTTAATCGTGGGTTTTTGTATAGGCATGTTGGTAATGCTCATATTGCGCTTAAAGATAAAGAAAAACCTTTTTAGTTTCAAAAACCTGCTAATTGTCGGGATTTTTCCGTTCATATGCCTGATACTATCAGAAGGTTCCATAACCAGTTTTTTCATAAATAAATTTTTCAATTCCAGTGAGAGATTAAGCGAACTGGCATTTTATCTTTTTTCAAGACAGACGATCTGGTCCTTATGGCTTGGATTTGCAATAGGTACATCTATACGTTTTAGCTTTTCAAAAAAGGAATATAAACATTTATCAATTGAAAAGCCGGAGCAGAAAGATTCTGAACCCAAATCGATTACTGTACCTGATACAGAAAGTAAGGATCGGAATCATTCCCCGCAGAATTAGTCAGTCTTATGGGGTTAGAACCATCGGGACTGATGGCAAATAATTCCTGCTGACCATCAATTGTGCATTCGAAAGCAATAAACTTATTATCCGGGGAAAAAACCGGGTGACCGCAGTTCGTTAGTGAACCAGAAACCATCTTTATGTTACCTCCGTTTTCGTCCATTGTATATATTAAAGTTTTATTGCCCTCGTAACCCATAAAAGCAATCAACTGGCCATCTATTGAAATAGCAGGAACTCTTTTCCTCATACTGATATCGGAAATGCGTCTCGAATTTTCTCCATTATAATCCATAACATATAAATCTTCGTTTCTGCTGTTTCCTGATTCGAAAATGACTTTATCCTGGAAAGGATGAGTGGCCGGGTGCCAGTCATAGATATCGGGGTTGAATGTAAGACGTTTAAGGTTACCTCCGTTACTGTTTATTCTGTATATTTCCCAGTCACCATCCTGATATACTTCAAAAAATATAAACCTTCCGTCAAAGGACCAGGTTGGATATCCGCTGCTCCACGGATTATTGGTAAGCTGTGTCTTATCGGTTCCATCCCAGTTCATGACCATGATCTGCCATATTCCATTAATATCGGAAGTATAGGCGATCTTTTTCCCATCCGGTGAAACAGCGGGATAATTATCTTTCCCGGGATGGTCTGTAAGCTGAACGAGTTCGGAACCATCCAGATTCATACTGTACACATCCTCGCTGCCGTTTCTGTCGGAAGTAAAAATTATTTTTTTTACATTATATTCTATATCCGGACTTCTTGGTCCAGCCTGTAATAAATCGTCTTTACTTATGGCCCAGCCGCTTATCTGTATGGACTGGTCGCTTAGATTAACCTCTTCTACCGAAAATATTACTTCCGTTTCTTTCTCTTCGCCTTCCATCTTGATATTTCTTAAACCCGGATAATAAGCTCCGGAATTGGAGAAAGAATAAATATATAGAGTATTTTCGCTGCCTGCTTCCAGTTCACTTGCATCAAAGTCAAAAGAATAACCTGAGTTTACATAATTTGCGTTTCCAAGTGCACTGGCCACATCCTGTCTCTCTGTTCCGTAATCTGCCTCTCCCAGAAATTTGCCGAAATCCTTCGGACCGTTTAAATAAATCTCTACTCTGTCGATCCCGGTATTTTCGCTGTAACTGGTGTCTACCGACCAGCCTGAAATTCTTACATTTGATTTATTGGCTTCGGTTATTACTTCATTTTCCTTGGGACTATCCAGAGATAATCTGATATTAGCACCAGGATTTTCTTCTCCATCGATTTTTATTTTTTCCCTTGAGTAGTTCCATCCGTATTTTGGTATCAGTGCATAAATATAAAGATAATGAGTAGAACCAGGAACAAATTCATAATCCTCATTATCAATGGAAAGACCATAACCGGTTTCCGAAAGATTTTCTCCATAAACCATACGGGCCTGCTCGGAAGTCAGGCCATATTCTGCTTCCCCCAGGAGAATACCGCTGTTTCTGTCGCCGTCAAGATAGACTTCTATGACGGCAATTTTATCCGGCTCGGCCTCTTCCTCCGGTTCTTCTTCTGTTATCGTTTCAGGTTCCTGTTCTTCCTCGACAGTTGTATCAGGTAGTTCCGGTTCGGTTGTTTCCCCGGCGGGAGATTCTTTACCCTGGATATATCTGATTAATACATATCCAAAGATGCTTGCGGCTATTACGGACAAAATTATAATGATTATTACTACCGTTCTCATACTATTAGACTTTTAATTATCACTGATATTTTTCTTTAAAAATATATTTTTTTATATGCTATTTTTAGTTATATGATTTATTTGACTCTGCATATATATTTCGAATTTTATAGTATAACAGAATACAGGATTAATTGAAATTAATATCCTTTTAAGCTAACATCTGGTTATTGCGATAACTATCAGGGGCAAAGCATGGTGCTAAATAAAAAGAAGAAATTTTTTCTTATAGCCTTTAGCTTCGTAAATATACTTTTATATTACACGGCTTTTGCTTATTTTGATAATATCACAGACGCTCTTGCCGTTTATAATCTGCCGGCCGGTTTCTTAAATTTCTTAAGACTTTTTATTGTTTTTATTCTTGGATTTATGATCGGGTTTTTAATTTCTATAAGCGTGAAAGCTGTGGCGGGTACGAATTATTTTGATATCAGAGTATTTTTGATAGCAGGATGTATCCCTGCTCTTGCACTAATACTTTACAGCACCGGTGCGGTTAATCTGATGGTAACCAGATTTTTTAATTCAAACTTAACGGTTTCGGAACTTGTTTTTTATTTTTTTTCCAGAGATACCATATGGGCCATCTGGCTTGGAATTTCGGCAGGAGCATCAGTAAGGCTAACATTTATGTCTCAGTCTAAAAAGAGGTTCAAACATCAAATCATTGATTAAATGGACATTCTTTACTACCTGTAAAGAAAGCTGGCGTCTTTGTTGACATTGGATGAACTTGTCAAATTGAACCTTGCACCGCTTATAAGATCTATTAAAACCAGATTTTCCTTTGATCCTTTTCTTTCCTCATAAACAATATACTTTCCATCAGGTGAAAATGAAGGGTGTCCATCCCAGTCAGGGTTATCCGTAAGCCTGGTTTCATTCTGTCCGTTATAGTCCATGATCCATATATCGCTGTTATCACCGGAATATCTCATATATGTTATTTTATTTCCATCAGAGGATACATCCGGAACTCTTCTTCTTGGACCGTCTCCGGTTATATTATAGACTCCTGAACCATTACTGTTCATCACATAAATGTTTTCGTGTCCGGTTGCTCCTGATTCGAAAATAATCTTATATTCATATGGATGCCCACTGGGATGCCAATCATGTGAACTTGTATTAAATGTAAGCCTTTTCTGTTCGGATCCATTACTTCTGATCCTGAATAATTCCCAGTCTCCGTCTATATAACCTTCAAAATATATGAACTCTGAGTCGTGGGACCAGCTGGGGTATGCGCTTCTAAAATTATTGGATGTGATCTGTCTTTTATTATTGCCATCCCAATCCATTATCATTATCTGCCATATACCTCCTATATCCGAAGTATATGCAATTTTTTCTCCGTCAGGCGACACCTCCGGATACAGGTCATTTCCGGAATAATCTGTCAACCTGGTAAGTTCGGTCCCATCGATATTTATGCTGTATATGTTATCATTGCCGTCCCTGTTTGTGTTGTAAACTACTTTTTTGACCGCGTACTGACCGGTACTTCCCATGGCTTCTCTCTCACTTTTTTGTTTTTCTTCCAGATACTCATCCAGGATATTTTTATCGATGGCCCAGCCTGTTATTTCCAGCACTCCGCTCTCGCCGAGCTTTTGAATATCGATCCCCGCATTGATTATCGCTTTTTCTTCTTTTATTCCGGATAAGTAAACTTCTCTTTTTTCATAATTGAAGCTGTCATCTTCAGAACTTACAGCGTATACGAAAATCGTATGAGTGGAACCCGGTTCAAGGTAAATAAGTTCATCAAACTGATAACCACTGGGGAGATAATCCTGATTTCCTAAAAAATTTGCTACATCGGACCTTGTCTTTCCATATTGCGCGCTGCCCAGAAGTTTTCCATACCCTCTGGGTCCGTTGAGATAGATCTCTATTGTTTTTATACCGGGATTATCGTTGTTTCTCAGATCCACTGCCCAGCCGACGATAGATTGGAGTACGCTTGTAATGACTTTGTCTTCCGGCTCATCTATAAAAATACTTATTTCTTTTTCAGTGAAGTCTTCTCCCGGAAGATTTATTTCTATTCTTGTGTAATCCCATTCAGACTGGCTTCTATAAAAATAAATATAAACATAATGAGTGGAACCCGGCAGGAGATTTAAATCTTCGTTTTTTTCGCGGATAAATTCAAAGCCGGTATTTTTAAAGTCTTCTCCATAAAGCCCGGAGGCGTCTGCAGATTCGAGATCACATACTGTTTTACCAAGATATATTCCATTTTCTCTGTCTCCGTCCAGGTAGAATTCAATGATTCCATTTTCCAATTCTTTTCCGGATTGTTCTTCTGCTTTTTCTTCAATGCCATCACTTTCCTTATCCTGTGTCCCGACTCCGTCAGGTTCTTCTTCATTTTGCCGGGTCAGTATATCTGGTGAATCGTTATCATCCGTGGTTTCGGTTGTGTAGCTATCGTCTGTTTCGCCCCCAACTTCGCTGCCGGTTGTACCGGTAATGGAAAGGAGATCATCGATATCAAATTTTTGCATCTCAATTATTTTTTCTACTCTGGATTCAGGGGTAATTGCTTCGTTATCTTTGATGCTTTCCGTGGTTTCGGAAATGCCGGCTTCCTGACCCGAAAAGCTTTTATTTCTACTGATTAAGACGACACCGAAGAGGGTAGTTATCAATACAAAAAAAATCAGCATTATTATCAGTATGACTTTCATAAAAAATTAAATTTTCCTTTTAATTCTTTATCATTTTTTATGGTAGTATAAATTTTTTATTAGTACAATTATAATTAGAGAAATATTGTAAAAATATAAAGTCTGCCGGAAACAATAATAAGTTACAATTTTTATTATAAAGGTAAAACCGTTAAAATAAAGAGATATGAGTAAAATATTAATACTGGGTATGAGTCCGCTTCCCTTCGAAAATGACAAGAAGGTTTACGGGACGGGCATCAGGACCTGGCAGTTTATTTTGCCGCTTCTCGAGAAAGGCCATGAAGTATGTGTCTGCAGCTATGCTATCCCGTCTGCATATCCGGATGATTTCGAGTCCATATTCCAAAAAAGCTTTAATTACAGCGGGGATTCAGAGGAGAAGCATATTTTCGAATACAATATACTTAAGAAAGATGATTTTGAAAATATCGGACTAATTTCCGGGATTATTACAAGATTCGGGCCAGACTGTATAATTGGCTGCACTTTCTATCCTTCTTTTATAGCATCAAAACTGCCTGGCTTTTTGAAAGCTAAAAATATTCCATTCTGGGCTGATTTATTTGGTCATGTAATGGCCGAGGCGCAGGCCCGCGCTTATATCGATGAAGATGACAGCTGTCTGTTTCATTACTGGAACAGTGAATATAATGTTATTTCCAAGGCAGATATTTTCTCGTGCGTGTCTTCAAGGCAGGAGTATGCCCTTATAGGCGAACTGGGAGCAATAGGAAGACTTAATAAATATACATCCGGTTATAATTTTACCGGCGTAATTCCCTGCGGTCTTCCTCCGGTCGAATATAAACATAAAAAAACTGTTTTTAGAGAAAAAGGGAATATAGGAAAAGAAGATTTTGTGGTGCTGTGGACCGGGGGATATAATACCTGGACCGATGTCGATACTCTTTTTAAGGGACTTACGGAGGCAATGAAAAAGAATCCAAAACTCAAATTCGTATCTACGGGGGGGGAGATACCGGAACAGGATTTAAAAACTTACCCTCGCTTTCTGTCGATGATAGAAAGCAGTCTTTATAAGGACAGGTTTTTAATGAAAGGGTGGATACCGGGAGAAGATCTGCCGGATTATTATCTCGAGGCAAATGTTGGGATAAACATCGATAAAGATATCTATGAAGTCCGATTGGGCAGCAAGAATCGTATTCTTGACTGGTTCAGGGCAGGTCTCTGTGTCCTGTCCTCAAATGTCTGCGAATTGACCGATATAATCGAGAAGGAAAAGCTCGGTTATACCTTTAAAGCTTATGACCATGAGGATCTGAGCAGGAAACTTATCTATCTTGCCGATAATATCAAAGAAGCCAGTAGGATCGCAATTGCCGGAAAGAAATTTGCGATGGCGAATTTTAATTTTAAGAAGACTACGGAAAATTTGCAAAAGTGGGCAGTAAATCCAGCTTTTTCACCTGATCACGGTAAAGAAAAAAAATTATTTTTTGATAGGGAAGAGGCCATAAAGAATCTGGAACGGATAACCACAGAACAGAAGAATATGATAGTAGAAAGAGATAAGAGGATTTCAGAGCTGGAAGGTATTGTCAAAAAAGGCGTTGTTTACAGGATCTACAATTATTTTAGAATCGCGCGAAGAAAACTATCGGGCAATAGGTAAGGACCTTCCCGGTTTTTCTTATGGTAATATTCGGATTTGTATCATAACCATATGAATATCAAAAGCTTGATCGTAATCGTCACTTATAACAGCCAGGATTTTATTGAAAGTTGTCTTCGTTCGATAGTGGGACAAAATTATAAGGACTGGTTCTTACTAGTCATCGATAATGCTTCGTCAGACAATACAATTACAGAAATAAGGGAGTTCAGAAATATTTCTACCGAGATTACCAGCAGTAATTTCAAATTTGTCACTCTTAAGAAAAATATAGGATTTTCCGGTGCCGTAAATCAGGCAGTTTTTAATTACATTAAGAAAATAAAAAACTCTACTGGACAGCCTGAATTTTTGATTCTATTGAATCCGGATATATATTTAAAACGGGACGCATTAAAAAAAATAATCTCGACATTTAAACTCACTGAAAGAGAAAGCAAGCCCTCAAATAGAATAGGAGTTGCAGGGGGACTGATCCTTGATTATAAAAAAGATGTCGTGCAGCATTCCGGTGGAAAAATCAAAGATAACTTTATTACTTTTCATATGGATTCTGGAAAGAGTTATTCCAATTTGAAAATGGAGATGAAAGTGGAAAAAGATGCAGGTATTGTAGTCAGCCGGATAAATAATGTAAAAGATGCTGATTATGTTACCGGAGCTTTTTTTACAACGGAATTCGGATTATTCAGAAGTATGGGGGGTTTCGACGCAGGGTACAGGCCGGCCTATTTTGAAGAGCTTGATTATTGTCTGAAGGTCAGAAGGACCGGAAGGTGCATAGCGGTTAATCTGGATTCCATTGCCAGACACTTTGAAGGTGCATCGATTGGGAAGTTCAGTAAGAAATTTTACCGTTATTACCATAAAAATAGGATAAGGTGTGTCGTGATAAATACAGGGTTTTTGGATTTTTTTAGAAAATTTTTAAGAGAGGAAATACGATGGTTGAGATCCAGGCCTTCAGATGATCAGATTTCACCCATTTTTTATGCTTATTTTATAAATTTTGTGTTTCTGCCTTATAATTTGATAATTAAATTAAAAAATCATTTAATCTTGAAGAAATTAGAGTTAAAATGATTGCATCTTAAAATTAGTTAAAATGTCTTAAAACTTTAAGAATTTATAAAAGTTTTTCTAAATAATTTTTTGGATATGGGAGAAATAATGCAAAACGAACCTATCAAAAAAAGCCAATCCAGGATCTGTATAATAAGCTATGATATTATTGGTAAAAATATGGCCGGTCCCGGTATAAGGTTTTATGAATTTGCCAGGATCTTATCGAATCATATTGATGTCACTTTACTTACTCCCAATAAGGTGGATATTGATACAGAAGGCTTCAAAACAAAGCAATATAAAATGAATAATTATAAAAGTCTTCAAAAGAGTATCGAGAACTCAGATATAATCTTGATCCAGGGTCATATCCTTTACTATTTTCCATTCTTAAAAAATTACAAAGGCAGGATCATTGTCGATCTTTACAATCCTTTCAATCTTGAAAGTCTGGAGATGTTTAAAGATAGGGATATTGCTGAAAGAATAAGGATCGATGGAAATAATTTGAATATATTAAAACTTCAGCTTACCATTGGCGATTATTTTATCTGTGCCAGCGAAAAACAAAGAGACTACTGGATAGGGATGCTTACCGCTGTGGGAAGAATAAATCCATACAGTTATGATTCCGATAATACATTAAGAGCCCTGATAGATGTGGTACCTTCCGGGATACCTTCAAATCCTCCGCTAAGGTCGAACCTATCCATTAGAGATGTAATACCAAATATCAAACAGGAAGACAGGATTATTTTGTGGGGAGGAGGAATATGGAACTGGCTTGACCCGGTTACTGCTATAAAAGCATTATGGGAAATCACGAGGGGCAGGAAAGATATCAAATTAGTGTTCATGGGAATAAAGCATCCCGACCCCAAGCTTCCTGAAATGAAAAAATGTATAGAAGCAATAAAACTGGCAAGAGAACTGGATTTATATGAAAAGGATGTCTTCTTTAATGAATGGGCACCATATGATCTCAGGCAGACTTTTCTGCTTGATTCTGATGCTGGCCTATCGATCCATCATGAGAGAATTGAAACGGAGTTCTCTTACAGGACAAGGGTAATGGATTATATCTGGGCAAGACTTCCGATCATAACCACCGAAGGGGATTCAATAGCTAAAATGGTAAAAATCGAAAATATAGGCGAAGTTGTGAAATACGAGAATACCCATCAACTTGCAAGAGTCATGGAAAGCATAGTCGTTAATAAGAGTTTAAGGGAAATTTATAGAAAGAATTTAAATAAAATTGCCCCGAGGTTTTATTGGGAAAACGTGACAAGGCCGCTTGTTAAATATTGTAATGACCCATATTATGCCTTTGATAAAAGAAAGATTATCGAACTTATAGATTTGCAAAACAGCAAGATCTCAAAGATCATAAAGAAAAACTTCGAGGGTTGTGCAAATGTTTTGAAAATAACCTCCAATAAGTACAGGGATGAAGAGATCATTAACAAAAACGATGTGGGCAGGATATTCGATCTCGAAGTTGATGAAGATTCTGTGACTGGCGAAGATGAAGATAACCGCCTGGATGAAGTCGGAGCCTTAAAATCCAGGATAATACAGAGGACCAGGTTTGATGGGATTATTGTAAATAACGCTTTTTCTAAAATAAATCCAAAATTTTTCTATGATCTTACCAATGTGCTGGCATCAAAGTTAAAAAGAGAAGGACTGCTCTTTTTTTCTATTCCTGAAAAAAGAGGGCTCTATAAGCTATTAGGTGAGGGAAAGAAGATTGACAGAACAAGTATGGGAATTGATGATTTTACAATTGAATTCATATTGAAAAATGCAGGATTTGAAATCATGGATAAAGGTGTATGGAATAAAATCGAGTTCGTGCAGTCTGAAGGTGTAGAAAGCGAGATTGGAGAAATTTATGCCAAGAATGAATTATTCGAGCTTTTTGAAATAAAATTAGATAAGGACAGCTTTAAAGATCTTAAACTTTTAAGCCGGTTTGATATTTTGGAATCGGAAAATCTGGCTGAAGATAAAACCATCAGGGGCAAATTACGAAAGTATATGTATTTTCTTACAAGTATGTATTTTGAAAACCTGAGAAAGAGTTATAACGAGTCAATAAAAGCAATTAATAATAATATACAGGTTCAAATAAGTAACGAGACCAACGAGCTGAATCGCAAAAACAGGGAGAGACTGCTGCTGATATATTTTAGTATATTCAGGACCCTTTATACGGAAATAAAAAGCCTTGGTTATGATATAAGCAGTTTGAGAGAAATTTTAGGTGATTTTAAACCCAAAACCAGATCGGGACTAGATATAGATATCGATCAAAAGCTGGAAGTATTGCTTAGAGATTTTGAAAATATCGATAAAGTAATGGGTCTTACTGTATCCAATAAGTATTATCTGGGGAAAAAATCATAGGTGATTGTACTTTCAAGAGGGTGATATTTCAGTTTAAGGTAAGGTGAGATTTTTAATTGGCGCAAGATGATGATCCCTTGATATCGATTATCACTGTAAATTTCAACGGCAGGATATTTTTGAAAAATCTTTTTGACTCGATACTAAGAGTTGATTACCCATCTGGAAAAATTCAGTTAATAATGGTCGATAATGCTTCTACCGATGGCTCGATAGAATTCGTGAGAAAAGAATTTCCACAGGTAAAAATAATCGCTCTTGATGAAAATAAAGGTTATTCAGGCGGAAATAATGAAGGATTTAAATATTCAAAGGGTAAATATGTAGTTCTGATAAACAATGACTGCGTGGTCGAAAAAGACTGGCTGTGTGAGATGCTTTCCATTTTCAGGCAATCTTCCGGGGATTCCGTAATAGGTGCCGTGGGCTCCAAAGTTGTTTTTTACTATCCGTATCTACCTCTTCAGTTACTTGCCGGGAGCAAGAATCAAAAAGAATTAAAAGATAAAAATAAAAACAGAAGGCTGGGCATCAGGATATCCGGTCTTAAAGTCAGCAGTACCGGGAAAAAGAACTTCTGTTATGATACTGTGAATGAAAGCATAAAGTATCCGGATGGTTTTTATCCTGCTCAGTCCGATGACAACGGGAATGTTTATCGCTGGTCGAATGGTAATGCAATTCTCGCGATTCCCATAGCGGATCTTAATAAAAGTATCGAATTAGAGTTCATGGCATCATCATATATTTCACCAAATTATTTACGAATAGTAATAGGCGAAGAGATCTTTGAGGATATCAGATTGTCCGGCAAACCCAGAACGGTTAAGATAAGGATTCCAAAGAGATTTTTTATTTACAGAAAAGATATTATCAACAGCTGCGGGATCAAGATAAACGAATCTTTCTACAGCCAGGACAGGGGCTTCGAAAGCTTTGATGAGGGTCAATATAACCGGGTAGAGGAAATATTCGGGCTCTCCGGAAGCAGTGTTATGATGGATAGGAGAATGCTGGAAGATACAGGCTTTTTTGATGAAAAATTTTTCACCTATTATGAAGATATTGACCTGTTCTGGAGATCTAGACTGGCAGGCTGGAAAAATTTCTTTACCCCAAAATCCGTAGTAAGACATTTCCACTGCGGTACAAGCAAAGAATGGTCTTATGATTTTACTTATTATGTACTTAGAAACAGGCTGCTTATGATTTTTAAGTGCGGCTGGCCCCTTTTATTTATCAGGAGTTACCTGGCATTTGTTTTTACAGGTATGATCGGTATTTTTTATTATCTGATTGATTTGCTTAAAGGCGTAAGACAGAGAAGAATCGATATTCCCATAAGATTTAGAATTTTTTTTGAACTTTTTTATCTACTGCCCCGGTATTTAATAAAAAGAATAAAAATAAGGACCGGCAGTAAAGTGCAGGATAGATTTATTAAAAGCTGGATGAGAAGTTTTTAAAAGGGCATGGTATGAAGAGAATTGCCATTTATGATAGGTATTTATCGACAGCCGGGGGCGGAGAGCGATACAGCTGCAAGATTGCAGAGATTTTATCCGGACAGGAAGACTATGATGTAGATCTGATAACGGATATATTTGTCGACCTTGAAAAAGTTTCTAAAAGACTCAACCTTGATCTCACCGGGGTAAATTTAAAGATATTTCCTTTTGTATCGGAAGACTATGCAGCAAGAATCACACAAAAATACGACCTCTTCATAAATGCCACCTATTTAAGTTCCCTTCCCGCATCCGGTCATAAAAACATATATTTATGTTATTTTCCGACTCCTTTCGATGTCGATTTTACGCTTTTTCATAAGTTTTTACTTGTCTTCTTCAGGCGGCCGGCTAAATGGTTATTCAGGTTTGCAGACAGGTTAGAGGAAGGATTTGATGAAATAGAAGTGGAAGAGGGTCTGTATGATCCTAAAAGATTTTTGCTTAGAAGAGGCAGTTGGAGCAGTGGAAAGGCGATACTTTCAATAAAAAAACACACCGGATATTTGAGGCTTGGTTTTAAAAATCCGGTAACCGGTGGTGTCGAATTGATGAATGTAAAAATCGGAATATTCGAGGGAGAAACGGAAAACGAAAAACCCCTGTATGATGAAACTATCAGTTTAAAAAAAGGGATCAAAAAAACCATAGAAATCCCCCTTGATTTTACGGGGCAGTCTCTCAGGGTTTTAATATCATCCGATACATTTGTTCCAATAGAGGCTGATAGCAATTCAAGAGATTCAAGGAAGCTGGGTGTGGTTGTTTACAATCAGGGAAAGATAAACTTTTTTAAAAAAGCTGTCTTAAAGATCCTGGGATATATTCCTTTATTTCTTATAACTTATCCGAGAGATCTGACATTTCTGGAAACTTACGACAGGGTGGTCACGATCTCAGAATATTCCAGGAAGTGGATAAAAAAATTGTGGAGTAAAGAAAGCTCTGTTTTATTTCCTCCTGTCGATATAGACAGTTTCAGGACAGGAAATAAGGAAAAAATCATTTTAAGTGTGGGCAGGTTTTTCCCGGAACATCATAACAAGAAACAACTGGAGCTGGTGGGCGCCTTCAGGGAACTATATGACAGGTACCCTGTCGAAATGAAGGATTATACTTTATATCTTGCAGGCGGTGTTGGAAGCAGAGCCGATCACCTGGAGTATGTGGAAAAAGTAAAAGCCGCAGGTAAAAATTATCCGATAAAAGTGATTACGAATATAAGATGGGAAGATCTGGTAAGGATTTTTGCCAGTTCACTTATTTTCTGGCATGCTTCGGGATTGGGTGAAGATGAAAAAGTCCACCCTGAGAAATTCGAGCATTTCGGAATAACCACAGTAGAAGCAATGGCTGCCGGATGCATTCCTGTGGTCATAAATAAAGGGGGGCAAAAGGAAATCATAAGAAACGGATATGATGGGTTCCTTTTTAGCAGCCTGGAAGAACTTAAAGATATTACCATAAAAATAATAACCGGAAAAATAAATATAGATGAAATCAGAAAAAACGCTGTTGAAAGCTGCAGAAGATTTTCCAGCAGCAATTTTAAAAGAGATTTGATTTCTATTGTCAATGAAATTATAAAAGACAGGTAGTTTTAAGGGAATAGAGTTGGATATCAGCATCATAATCGTAAGTTACAATAGTCTCGATTTCATAAAAAAGTGTATCGGCAGTATAAGGGAGAATATCAAAAAAGACAGTACGACCTGTGAGATAGTCGTGGTTGACAATAATTCAAACGATGGCAGTGTGGAATATTTAAAAGTCGAGGCTATTGGGAATGAAGATTTCAATCTGATTATAAACAAGAGTAATCCTGGTTTTTCAAAGGCATCAAATACCGGAGCATCCAGAGCCAGGGGGCAATATCTGTTATTTTTAAATCCTGATACCAGATTTATAAAAGGTAGTCTGGCGGATCTAATTGGTTTTTATAAAAGAAAAGAAAAAATCGGGAAAGTTGGAGTTATCGGAGCAAAAGTCTTAAATCCTGATAGTACTCTGCAACTGTCGGCCAGGTCTTTCCCAACGCTTGCCAGGCAGTTTTATGAAAGTTACTTCTTATACAGAATATTTAAAAGAAACCGTCTGTTTGGTTCTTACTTCATGACCTGGTGGGATCATAGCGTTGATATGAAAGTCGATTGGCTTTCCGGTTCATTTATGTTTATAAAAAAAGATGATTTCATCAAAACAGGTATGTTTGATGAGGATTATTTTATGTATAGCGAAGATACAGATATATGCTTGAGGCTGCACAGAAAAGATTTCAGTAACTATTATTACACTGATTTTTTAATAGAACACTCAGACAGCGGCATTGCCTCAAAGGATATGGCTGTAAGGGAAGCCGGGATCTGGAAGAGCAGAAGATTATATTTTAAAAAAAATTACTCTGCGTTCCATGCGAGGTGCCTGAGTTTTCTTTATCTGGCCGGTATCATCAACAGGATACTCTTATTTACGGTTCTGGCTTTGTTTAAACCACGCAGTATAAGCAAATTAAAATTGAAGGCTTATTTTAAGGTTTTTGGATTTTATTTCGGAGATTCGAAAATATGACTATGAGTAATAAAAGAAAAATTTTTTCAGAAGCAAGCTTTATAGCCACGGTTTACAATGAGGAAAAAAACATTATCGAATTTCTTAAGAGCCTGATCAATCAAATGGTCCTGCCCGGTGAAATAATCATAGTTGACGGAGGATCGAAGGATCATACATTTGATAATACATTAAGATTTTTTAAAGAAGAATTATCCCGGGAAAGAAGTGATTTTAGAATTGCATTATCGGACGATGCTGTGAAAAAGAAGATAAGAAGTGATGATAAGAATAATAAAACCGTCATTAGTGTAAGAATAATAAAAAAAAGCGGAGTAAACATTTCACAGGGAAGAAATATAGCGATAAAAAGTGCAGCGGGCGGGATTATTTGTGTGAGCGATGCCGGATGTGTTATTGATAAAAATTGGCTGGAAAAAATCACGGAGTCTTATATTGATACTTCCTGTAGTATCGTCGGAGGTCTGAGCCTGCCGCTTTGCAGGAGTTTTTTACAAAAATGTCTTGCTGTTTGTATTATGCCGCTTAAGGAAGAGATAACCAGAGAAAAATATATGCCCTCTTCCAGGAATATAAGTTTTAAGAAGAAAATATGGATCGATGCAGGCGGTTATCCGGAAGATATGGATCATGGAGAGGATATGAAATTTGATTTTAATATAAAAGCCGCAGGCTATAATATAAGTTTTAATCCCGCTGCAGTAGTTTATTGGAAAATGAGAGAAAATCCTGTTCAAATATCAAAACAATTCTTTAGATATGCTAAAGGCGATGCCAGGGGAGGAATGTATTTGCACCGTCACCTGATAAGGTTTTTTTCTTTTACGGCTTTACTTGCAATTTTGCTATGTTCGTTTTTTTTAAGCAATTGGATTTTTCTTATGCTGGTTCCTCTTTTTATAGCCTATATCTACAAACCTTACAGCAGATTGATAAAAGCATGGAGGGGTAAAACCAATTGTTATTTCAATGCAGGTGAAAAAATTTTGTCCGTCTCTACTTTTATCATACCTCTTCTTCTTCTTCAAATCGATTTTTCAAAAATGTGCGGTTATATTTATGGTCTCCTGAAAAAATAAATCCTCTAAAATTATTATAATTTAACAATATAAATTTTAATTATTTGTTTATAAGTATTTTTAAAGAGTATTTGAGTATTTTTAAATTTGTTTTATAATATAACCTAAAATATAAAATTTAATCATTTTATTATAGATATTTTTAATTAAATATGAGATAATAATAAAAAATAATTATTTAATACATTTTAAAAGATTAATAAAAGTTAAATAGTATTCTGATAAATTAGGTATTTAAGGAGTGAAAAATGACTTACGAAGATGATGTAAAAAGAATCGATACAAATGAATTGAGGGTTAATCTCACGAAGTACTTGACTGAGAATTTAGGGGATACCATATTTATAACCAGGTATAACAGACTGGTAGCAGAACTCAGGGTTTATACAGAAGAAACAAGGAGAAAGACCGAACTGAGGATTGCAAAGAAAATGCTGGAAGCAGCCGAAAGAGAAAAGAACCAGAGAAAATAACAAATTAACCCGAATATTTATCGATAAAACGATAAAATAGCATATACTTTCGCCAGTTATATTACTTGAATTAGAGTATGTGCTATTTTATTTATTCTGTATAAATCTCACTACAAAAAATCTATATATATTCATGATTATCTTACGGATTTGAATATAAAATTGTATTAACAAGCCAAACCTGAGAAATACCAGTTGCTGTGAAACAGATAGATTTGCATTAAAGAGAAAAAATATGCTAATATATATAAAATCTTTTAGAATAATACCGTGTATTACCTGTCAAATCTATGAGTTTTAACGAAGAAAAGTGTAATTATACAAAAAAGCAGATCAGTATGTTCGCATGGCTGAAAGATAATTCCTGCTGGCGAAGCTTATAGCAGCCTGGCCAATGGGAATTTTTATTTCGTTTAAATTCTTTTTTTATCCAATTTATTATTAACCAATATCAATAAATAAAAATTCAAAAGAGTATTTCCATTGGAGGTTCAGGTGATAAAAAGAGGATCCTTTATGGAAGTACTTTTTTTATTCTATGTGAAAAGGTAAAGGAAATTATTAAATATTGTAAAGCCGGATCTCTATCCGGTGACTTAAAAAGGTTGTAAATATGTTTTATCCGTCCAGGAAAGATTATATAGCAAAGGCAGAAAATTATAATTTAATACCTGTATATAAAGAATATATCGTCGATACTGAAACGCCGACTTCTATATTCATGAAGACTGTTGGTCCTGAGAAAAGAGGGTTTTTACTGGAAAGTGTAGAAGGATTGAAAAATTTATCCAGGTATTCGTTTATTGGGATCGGCTGCGGGAACCTGATAAAATTCGACGAAGAAATCTTTTCCCTGGATGACGGAAGCGGAGAGGTATATAAGAAAAAAACCAGAAATCCTCTTCTTGAACTGGAAAAAGTCATGAACAGATTCAGGCTCTATAAAAATCCGGAATTCGACCATTTTGTAGGTGGCGCTGTTGGTTATCTGGGTTATGATCTTGTAAATTATTTCGATGGGGTTCCTCTTCCGGGCAGTAGATTGCCGGTACCTGAAATAATGCTCTACCTTACGGACCTGGTAGTAGTTTTCGATCATTTGCTTAATCGAATAAAAATAATTTCCACGGTAAAAATAAATGACAGGATCACTGCCGGGAAAGCTTATGACAAATCAGTTGAAAATATCGAAAATTTAGAGAAGATAATCAGCCGGAAGAATGGAAACGATTTTAGCAGCAGTTTCGGGTCTGCGACTATTGGTAATTATTCCGGAGATTTAATTTTGAATTCCAATTTTAAAAAGGAGAAATTTCTTGAAGCCGTGGAAAGGGCAAAAAAATATATTACCGAAGGAGATGCATTTCAGATAGTGCTGTCCCAGAGGTTTTACACAGATAAATTTTCGGATCCTTTTAGCATTTACCGCGGAATAAGGACCATAAATCCGTCTCCATATATGTATTATTTTAATTTCGATACGTTTAAAATTATTGGCGCCTCGCCTGAACCTCTCGTTAAAATCAATGGCAGAAGAATTTTGACCTACCCTATTGCCGGAACAAGAAAAAGGGGGCAGAGTTTAAAAGAGGACAGGATTCTTACGACTGACCTTTTAAATGACAGAAAAGAAAAAGCCGAACATAATATGCTTGTGGATCTTTCCAGAAACGATCTGGGGAGAGTGTGCCGTTATAACACCGTTAAGGTTAAAAAGTATATGAGTGTGGAGAAATATTCACATGTAATACATCTTGTATCCAGAATAGAAGGAACCCTAGATAAAAGGAATTCAATATACGATGCTTTGAAAAGTGTTTTTCCTGCAGGAACATTATCAGGTGCGCCAAAAATAAGGGCAATGCAGATCATAAGTGAACTGGAACCTGACAGGCGGGGACCATACGGAGGTGCAGTGGGATATTTTGGATATGACGGCAATCTTGATACCTGTATTACGATCAGGACGGCCATTATAAAAAATGGAACGGCCTATATTCAGGCTGGTGCCGGAATAGTGTATGACTCCGAACCTGAAAACGAATATAACGAAACCCTGAATAAAGCTGCTGCGCTCTTTAAAGCCATAAGGCTGATGAAGTAAACTTAAGCATATAGAAATAGAGGATTTTTAAATGATAAAAAGGAGATTTAAGTAATGAAAGATTTTCTGGAGAAAGTTTTAAACGGTAATGATCTTAATCAGGATGAAGCATACAGGGCAATGGAATTCATAATGGATGGGAATGCAAATGACTGCCAGATTGCAGCTTTTCTTGCCGCCTTGAAGATGAAAGGAGAAACGGATGCGGAAATAAGCGGTTTTTCCAGGGCTATGCTGGAGAAGGCCATAAAAGTCAAAAGCAAACACAAAAACCTCGTAGATACCTGCGGCACCGGTGGTGATGGCCTGTATACTTTTAACATATCCACCACTGCAGCATTCATAGCTGCAGGAGCAGGGGTACCAATTGCAAAACACGGAAACAGGAGCGTATCAAGCAGAAGCGGGAGCGCCGATGTGCTGGAAGAGCTTGGTGTAAATATAGATCTTGAATGCGGTGAGGTCTCGGACTGTCTGGATCATGTGGGGATAGGATTTATTTTTGCTCCCAGAGCCCATACAGCTATGAAGTATGTGGCTAAAGCCAGAAAGGATATGGGTATAAGAACAGTTTTCAATATTCTTGGTCCCCTTACCAATCCGGCGCAGGCAAGCGGACGGGTTCTGGGAGTTTTTGATGAAGATCTTATAGAGGTTATGATAAATACTCTAAAAAACCTTGGTGTCGAGAGAGCGTTTGTGGTCAATAGCGAAGAAGGACTTGATGAGTTTTCGGTTTCAGGAAAGAACTCTGTCGCGGAGTTAAGAGACGGCAGGATAACCCGATATATTCTTGACCCGGGGGAGCTGGGATTTAAAAAATCAAAAATCTCCGATCTTGCAGGCGGAGATAAAAAAGAGAATGCTAAAATTTTGATCGATATTCTTACCGGTAAGGATAAGGGAGCAAAAAGGGATTCTGCTGTTATGAATGCTGCGGCTGCAATAGTCTCGGGTAAAAAAGCCGACTGCCTGAAAGAAGGCCTGGAAATAGCAAGAGCGTCTATCGATAGCGGCAAAGCATATGAAAAACTATTAAAACTGATAGAGTTCACAAACAGGAAATAAATATGAGCTATATAAAGGAAATTTTATCTGCCAAAAAAGAAGAGATAAAAAAAATAGGAAAAAATTCCCGATGGATGAAATCAAAAATGCAGGGGTCAATTAAAAGCAAAGGGAACTTTCTAAGAAATATCAAGAAGGGTAAAATCAATATAATTGCCGAGATAAAAAAGGCTTCCCCTTCAAGGGGGATCATCAATGGAAGACTTGATGTCGAAAAGACAGCTCTTACTTATAATAACTTTAAAAGCTTTATTTCCGGGATCTCGGTTTTAACGGAACCTTTGTACTTCATGGGCGATCCGGCTGATATAAAGAAAGTCAGAAGTAAAACCACTCTTCCAATCCTGAGAAAGGATTTTATTTTCAGCGAAGTCCAGGTTTATGAGAGTACCGTTATGGAAGCTGATTGCATTTTACTTATCGCTTCGCTTCTGGGAGCAAAGAAATTAAAAAGACTTTATGAACTTGCCGGAAGCCTGGGGCTTGATGTGCTGGTCGAGGTGCACGATATAAAGGAACTGGATAGAGTACTGGATGCCGGTGCCGAGTTTATTGGTATTAATAACCGTGATCTTAAGACTATGAGAATCGATGAAGAAACGATTTACAGTTTTCTAAGGTACCGCAGTAACAAAGAACTTTCTGATAAGGTTTTTGTCTGTGAGAGCGGTATCAGAGATACAGGGTACATAAAGGACCTTTTTTCGGGGGGGATAAATGCATTTCTCATTGGAGAATATTTCATGTCAGGAAATGATCTTGAGGCTATATTGAGAGATATGGAACTAAAGCTAAAGATAGAAAAATTGATTTAGATTGGTTGGATTTTGAAATGGTCTGGATAAAAATATGCGGAATAACAAATTTAGAGGATGCAACAGGTATATCCCGTCTGGGAGTAAATGCAATAGGATTCGTGCTGTCTACGAATGGTCCAAGAAGAGTGAAAACTGAAACGGCGGAAGAGATAATAGCAGTGCTGCGGGGTAGTGGGATCAAAGTCTCGACGGCGGGAGTATTTGTCAATGAGAAAATTGAGAGGGTCATCCAATGCAGTGATTTATTAGGATTGGATTATATCCAGCTTTCAGGAGATGAAGAAGAGGATTATATTGAGAATTTAAAAGAAGGGTCAGGAAAGATAAAGATCATAAAAGCTATAAGGATCAAGGATAATAATAAAGATCAAAAAGATGTGATAGATGAAATAAATGATAAAATCGATAAATTAAAAAATTATGCGGATTTTATTCTTCTTGACAGTTACAGGAAAGACATTTACGGAGGAACCGGAGTGCCGCTTGACTGGGAGATGTTAAAGAATTATCGTAGTAAGATCCCTGTTATATTATCAGGAGGGCTTGACCCCGAAAACGTTAAAAGGGCAGTAGATACCGTCGAGCCATTTGGAGTGGACGCATCTTCAGGGCTTGAGATCTATCCTGGAAAAAAGGATTTAGATAAGGTTGCAGGATTCGTGGATATTTTAGGATAGACAATAAAAATTTTAAATTCAGGTTTAATTAAATATTAAAGGTAAAAAAGTTTTTAAGTAGATGTAAAAGGCAAAAATAATATAAGGTAGAAATAATTTGAAAAAATCAATAAAAAGTTCTCTAAATAAGAAATGCCTGAGTTCGAAAAAAGGATATTTTGGGGAATTCGGAGGGAGTTTCGTTCCGGAAATACTGGTCAATGCGCTGAAGGAACTGGAAGAGAATTATTTTAAATATAAAAGGGATAAGAAATTTAAAGAAGAACTGGCATATTATTTAAAAAATTATGCCGGAAGACCCACTCCTCTATATTACGCTGAAAGACTTTCAAAGAAGTTCGGAGGAGCAAAGATTTATTTAAAGAGAGAGGATCTCTGCCATCTTGGTGCCCATAAAATCAATAATACCATAGGCCAGGCGCTTCTTGCACGAAAAATGGGAAAAAAATTCATAATTGCGGAAACCGGAGCGGGTCAGCATGGTGTGGCAACTGCTGCAGCAGCCGCGTTGTTTGAAATGAAATGTAAAATCTTTATGGGAAGCAAAGATATTAAAAGACAGTCGTCCAATGTATACAGGATGAAACTGATGGGCGCAGAGGTGGTAGAAGTTTATTCGGGAAGCAGAACGTTAAAGGACGCAGTCAATGAAGCTCTACGCTACTGGGTTTCAAGAGTGGATGATACATATTATGTCCTTGGTTCGGTGGTGGGTCCTCATCCATATCCTACCATGGTAAGAGATTTTCAGACGATCATAGGCAAAGAGACAAAAAAACAGATAATGGATAGTGAAGGGAGGCTACCCGATTATATTATTGCCTGTGTCGGCGGCGGCAGTAATTCTATAGGGATTTTTTACCCATTTTTAAAGTGTGCGGATTCTGTAAAACTTATAGGAGTAGAAGCCGGAGGAAAGGGTATTAGAAGCAAAAAACACGGGGCAACGTTAGGTTATGGTGAAAAGGGTATATTCCACGGCGCTTTCAGTTATGTACTGCAGGATGATTACGGTCAGATAGAGGAAGCTTACTCCATATCGGCGGGACTTGATTATCCCGGAGTAGGCCCTGAACATGCATATTTAAAGGAAAAAGGACTGGTCAAATATGAGTATGTTGTAGACAATGAGGCACTGGAAGCATTCAGAGTATTATCGGAATACGAAGGTATAATTCCTGCATATGAAAGTTCCCATGCTCTTGCTTATACGGCAAAGCTTGCGCAGTCGCTTGATAAAAGGAAGATTGTTATCGTGAATCTATCCGGTCGTGGAGATAAAGATATCGAAAATAAGTAGAATTATTTAAAAATATCAAAGGAGACAACAATCAGAAGGGGTTACGATTTTAATTTTTATAAAGGTTTGGAATTTACATTATGAATAAAAATAAAAGCAGTATCATAAAAAAAGTATTCGAAGATTTAAGAAAAAGTAGCAGGAAAGCTTTTATTCCCTTTATAACTTGTGGTTTCCCCACCCTTGATGGTTTTTTGGAGCTATTCGAGACTCTTGATAGAAACGGTGCGGACATAATCGAGATAGGTATTCCCTTTTCGGATCCTCTTGCCGATGGTCCGGTCATTCAAGCCACTTCAAAAATTGCTCTGGAGAACGGAATAAATACTGATGTTGTCTTTAAGTCAATAACTAAAATAAGAAGAAGCAGCGATATTCCGATAGCCATAATGACCTATTTCAATACTATTTATCATTATGGTCCTGAGAAGTTTTTAAAAAATGCCGAAAATGCCGGAGTAAATGGATTAATAATCCCTGATTTGCCGCTTGAAGAATTCATTTGCCATGAGAGTTATTTTAACGGGGTAAATATCGACAACATTATGCTCGCTTCTCTCACATCGGGTAAGGATAGATTAAAGAATATTGCAGAAAAAAGCAGGGGATTTATATACTGTATTTCGGTAAAAGGAGTTACCGGCATCAGAAGCGGTATAAGTCCTGAAGTAATTAATTTTTTAAAAAAATTAAGGATAATAACCTCGCTGCCTCTTGCCCTGGGATTTGGACTTTCAAGCAGGGAGCAGATCGGTGAGGTGAAAGATTATTGCGATGGAATAATAATCGGCAGTAAAATTTTATCCCTGATACTCGAAGCCGATAACTTCAGGCATAGCTTAAAATCAGTAGAAGATTTCACATCGACTATAAACAATTTATTGAAATCTTAAGATTAATTTAAACATACAACCTTCGTGATTTGATATATATAATAATGTGGATTATAATAGCTATAATAATAGCTATTACTGGAGGAACATTGAAGACGATTCAGATGACTCTGGATGAAGATTTGGTAGAGGAAATAGATAAAGTAGTTAAAAAACTGGGAACTACCCGGTCTGCCTTTGCAAGGGATGCTTTTAGGGCAGCTATTTGTGAAATTATAGAAAAAAGAATGGAAATCAAACATCAACAGGGCTATATTAAGGAACCAGTTAGGTCCGGGGAATTCAGTGCATGGGAATCAGAACAGGTTTGGATTGAAGAATGAAGAGGGGAGAAATCAGGTGGTATAAATTTACCAGGCCGGATAAAAAACGTCCTGTGGTAATTCTTACCAGAAATTCAATAATTGAATTTCTTGAAGAAGTTACAGTGGCTCCTATTACTTCTATTGTTAGAAGCATACCTTCGGAAGTTTTTTTAGGCACAAATGATGGAATGCCCAAAAATTGTGTTATCAATCTTGATCATATACAAACTGTTTCGAAAAGTAAGATGGGATCTTTGGTTACAACATTAAATTCAGAAAAAATGTCAGAGTTGCGTTCAGCAATTCTCTTTGCGTTAGGATTTAAAATAGATTATAAAAGTCTATAAATCCTAAAGCTTATCTTGAGTTAAAGTAATGTCGAATTTTGATAAAGATAATAAAATTAAAGATTTAACAGTAAGTATAGTAAGTTATAATAGTTTAGATTTTTTAAGGGAATGCCTCGATTCCATATTGGAAAATCCTCCCGAATTAAATTATGAGATCATAGTGGTAGATAATGCTTCTCATGACGGTACCGCGGAATTTGTAAAAAATAATTATCCTGAAGTTACACTGATAGCCAACAATAAAAATGCAGGTTTCGCTGCTGCAAATAACAGAGCTATTGAAAGATCTCATTCAAAATATATACTACTTCTCAATAGTGACTGCATGGTCTATGAAAAATCGCTCGACATCCTTGTAGGTTTCATGGAGAGTCGTCCCCGAATAGGAATAACGGGACCTAAAATTATAAATAATGATGGTACCATTCAATTATCCTGCAGAAGGTTTCCTTCTATGCTTAATGCTGCTGCCCATACAATATTGACCGATATCTTTCCTGGGAATCCTTTTTCAAAAAAATACAAACTTACGGATATAGACAGGGACGAACCTCTAAAAGTGGACTGGGTCTCGGGGTCCTGTATGATTATAAGAAGAGAAGCTCTGGAGGATACCGGAACACTTGATGAAAGATACTTCATGTATGTCGAGGATCTGGATATTTGTTACAGGATGTGGCAGAAAAAGTGGGAAGTATATTACGATTCTGAAGCCAAAATAATGCATCACATTGCAGGGAGCAGCGGACGTGGAAAAATAAAGTCGAGTTTTAGAATGCAGAGAAGTGTATTTTATTTTTTCTGGAAAAATTACAGGAAAAACTGGAGAATTATTTTAATACCGCTTCTTATTCTGGTTCTTGGATTAAGGCTATTTCTTTCTATCATTAAAAGTATCTTCTCCAGGAAAAAATAATACATATAAAAGTTACAGTCAAAGGGCCATCTTACTTCTTTTTAAAAATTTTTGAAGAGATTTAAAAAAGTTTAGGTTTTTTAAATTTAAGATTTTATATTAAAATAATCACAATTAGAAACAGTATTCCGGGAGAGTAAATTATTTTAAGAATTTTAATAACAGGCATTACCGGATTTGCCGGTAAACACCTTACCTCATATCTCGTCGGGAAAGGCAGCAATAAGATTCTGGGGATAGACCGTTCCTTAAAGAATTTTGAATCAGGTGATTTTCCCGATGAAATAGAATTTGTGGAAGCGGATCTGACTCAAAGGCAAAAAATCTTTGATATAATCGAGAAATTCAAACCGGATCAGGTGTACCATCTTGCCGCTCAAAGCTCGGTAAGCTACTCCTGGGAAGATCCTATAGATACTTTTAGGATCAATGTTTTTGGAGGGATAATTATTCTGGAGGCTCTTAAAGTTTTTTGCCCGGAATGCAGGATTCTTATGGCATGCACCGCTGAAGAATACGGAGAAACTGACACTGCGAGTAAAGCGATAGATGAGCAGTTCAGGATCTTTCCTCAAAATCCATATGCCATAAGCAAATCGGCTCTGGATTTTTTTTCTTCTGTTTACTACAGCGCATACGAGATCCCGGTATTTATAAGCAGGGCATTTAATCATATTGGTCCTGGTCAGTCCGAAAGATTTGTATGTTCGGACTTTGCAAGGCAAATAGCTCTTATAGAAGACGGCAGGCAGGAACCGCTTATATGGGTTGGCAATATCCAATCAGAGAGAGATTTTCTTGATGTGAGGGATGCAGTAAGAGCATACGATTTTATGATTAACAAGGGTACGGCGGGCCAGGTTTATAACGTCTGTTCTGGCAGGAAATTGAAGATTTCGGATTTGCTTGATATGCTCATATCTTTCAGTAAAAAGCCGGACATAAAAGTTAAGATTGACCCAAAAAAATTAAGAGCGATCGATGTCAAATCGATGTATGGAGATAACAGTAAATTAAAAAATCATACAGGATGGGTTCCCGGTTATTCCATCGAAACTTCACTCAAAGATACACTCGATTACTGGAGGGGAAAAACCGGTTTAAAAATTTAATGTTTGAGTGAGAAGGAGTTAGATTGAAAGCAGTAATACTGGCCGGCGGGGAAGGAACAAGATTGCGCCCGATTACCTTTTTGAATCCAAAGCCGATGCTTCCCCTGATAAACAGGCCCTTTATGGAAAATTTTGTTTTATGGATCAGATCCCATAAGATCAAAGATATAATTTTTTCCACCGGGTACCTTCCGGAAATTTTTAAGAGTTATTTTGGGGACGGAAGCAGATTTGGAATGAATTTTACCTATGTTCAGGAAAAAGAACCGCTGGATACCTGCGGAGGGGTAAAAAACGTGGAGAAATATCTGGATGGTAATAGTTTTATGGTATTTAATGGTGACATTCTTTCTTCGATCGATCTGACCGAAATGATAGCTTTCCATAAGAAAAAAAGAGCGGATATAACAATATCCCTGACAAGCGTCGAAGATTCTGCATCTTATGGTCTGGTGCCTGTCGATAAAGAAGGCAAAGTGATTCAGTTTCTCGAGAAACCCAAGCATGGTGAAACTATCACTGATTTGATTAATGCCGGGATATATATCATAGAACCAGATATTATGGAACTGGTACCAAAAGGTAAAAGATACTCTTTCGAGAGGGATCTTTTTCCTGATGTTCTGGATAGAGGATGCAAAGTCTTTGGCTATGTTTCCGATGAGTACTGGCTTGATGTCGGGACACCTCAGAAGTATCTGATGGCGCACCGGGATGTTTTATATAAAAAGATAAGTTTTAAATTCCCTTATAAAGAAGTTATGGAAAATATATATATAGGCAAAGATACAAAATATTCAAAGAATAATTTCGTTTCAGGGCCGGTTGTTATAGGTGAGGGAACAAGAATTGAAAACAGCGTAAGGATAATGCCTCTTACAGTAGTAGGTGATAATTGTCATATATCCGGAGGAACAGAAATATCCGAAAGCATAATTTTTAATAGCTGCAAAATAGGCGAAGAATGCCTGATAAAAAGGGCAATAATTTCAAATAATGTAAAAATCGATGACGATGTGATAATAGAAGACTATGCCGTTATCGGAGATAACAGCAAAATTGGGAAAAATAATATATTGAAAAACGGCGTAAAGATTGGTATAAATTCTAACATTGCACCGGGGCAGATTTCTTTTTAAATCAAGTATCTGACCATAAGAGCTAACTATTAATTTTTTAAGATTTAGGGGGTAGATAATGACTAGGGCACTGGTAACCGGAATTACCGGCCAGGATGGTTCCTACCTGGCAGAGTTTTTACTGGAAAAGAAATATGAAGTATATGGAATGGTAAGGCGCTCATCTGTAGAGAATTTTAACAGAATAGAGCATATAAGGAACAAACTAAAATTCGTCCAGGCAGATCTGCTGGATCAGTTGTCCATAATAGATGCAATAAAAGAATCCTGTCCCGATGAGATATATAATCTTGGCGCTATGTCATTTGTACCAACATCCTGGAAGCAGCCTGTCCTTACGGGCGAGTTTACCGGACTGGGTGTGACGAGGATGCTGGAGGCGGCACGACACATGAATAAAAATATCAAGTTTTATCAGGCATCCAGTTCTGAAATGTTCGGGAAAGTAGAAGAAATTCCTCAGAATGAAAATACTCCTTTCTATCCCAGAAGTCCTTACGGGGTAGCAAAAGTCTATGGTCATTATATGACCGTAAACTACAGGGAAAGTTATGATATGTTTACCTGCAGTGGTATACTTTTTAACCACGAATCACCAAGAAGGGGTCTGGAGTTTGTTACCAAAAAAATAACTTACGGAGCAGTTAAAATAAAGCTTGGATTGGCTGACAGTCTGTATCTTGGTAATCTGGACGCAAAAAGAGACTGGGGATATGCCAGGGATTATATCGAAGCAATGTGGATCATGCTCCAGCAAGACAAACCTGAAGATTATGTTATAAGCACCGGAGAGGCCCATTCTGTAAAAGATTGGGTTAATGCTTCTTTCCGATGTCTGGATCTTGACTGGAAGAAGTATGTAAAAATCGATAAGAGTTTTATCCGACCGGCTGATGTGGACCTTCTGGTAGGAGACTATTCCAAAGCTAAAGAAAAACTCGGCTGGAAGCCGAAGGTAGGTTTTGATGAACTGGTAAAGATAATGGTTGAATTCGATTATAATTCCTTAAAAAAACAAATGTAATATTTGACTGCCGGAGGGAGCATCATATGGAAGAAAATACTATAAAATTCGGAACCGATGGCTGGAGAGGCGTGATAGCAGACCAGTTTACTTTCGAAGGAGTAAGAATCGTTACACAGGGTGTCAGCAATTATCTCAGGAAGAAAGTAAAAAAAGACCTGAAACCATGTGTGGTGATCGGATATGATACCAGGTTCCTTTCCGGTAAATTTGCTAATGTCTCGGCAGAAGTCTTCACTCGTAATAGTATAAGAGTTTATTTATCCGACAGATTTACTTCTACGCCGATTCTTTCTTATGCAGTCCTTGAAAAGAAGGCTGATCTGGGTATTATGATTACTGCCAGCCATAACCCTTTTTATTACAATGGTTATAAAATCAAAGGTCCCTTTGGCGGTTCTGCTACCATGGATATAATAGAGGAAGTCGAAAAAGAAGTCGGTGAAGTATTAAAGAACATTGAAGGCTACAGGGAAATTTTATATCCCGAAAAAATAGAAGATGAAGTTATTAAAAAAGTCGATTTTTTCTCCAGTTACAGGCAAAAAATTCTGGATCAGGTGGATAGGGGAATTTTAGAAGGTTTTGATTTCGGACTGCTGCTTGAACCGATGTATGGTGCAACTCAGGGAATGTTTAAAGGTATTCTTGATACATTTAATCCCAAAAATCTTTTTGAGATACATTCTATTTTAAATCCTGGATTTGGAGGTATAAATCCGGAGCCTATTGGAGACAATCTTGCTGAAGCCAAACAAATCCTCAGGGACAAAAAATATAAAATGGCAATTTGCCTGGATGGTGACGGTGACAGAATTGCGGCTCTGGGAGAGGAAGGCAACTATATAAGCTCCCATCATCTTTATGCCATAGTATTATGGTATCTCGCCCGTATAAAGAAAGTGAAAGGCAAAGTGATAAAATCAGTTAATCTTTCTTCCATAGTGGATAAGATATGCGCAAAATATGATCTGGATCTCATCACCACTCCTGTGGGATTCAAATATATAGCGGAACAAATCATAAAAGGCGGAGTCATTATGGGTGGTGAGGAAAGCGGAGGTCTATGGGCAGGAGGAGACTTGCCGGAAAGAGATGGTATGCTTATGGGGCTGAAACTACTTGAAATTGTATGCAGCATGAATATGACCATAAACCAGATTCTTGAAGATATTTATAACGAGTTCGGATATTTTGTTTTTAATCGGATCGACTATAAAATTGGTCCGGAACAAAAAGAAAATTTAAAGGCTCTTCTGGAGAAGGGTATCCCCGATATTCTTAAAAAAGCCGGTGCCGGAAGTGTCGTCACTATTGATGGTTACAAATATATTATGGAAGACGGCAGCTGGATCATGATAAGGCCGTCCGGGACCGAAGCAGTGGTGAGAGCATATACCGAGGGTGAAAGTGATAAAAAGATAAAATATCTTCAGGAACTGGGTAAGGAAGTCATAGACAGTGTTTTTTAAAAAGATAGCAATCTTAAGAAAAATATATTTTTAATAAGATAAGAAAAAGAGGTATATTATGAATTCTCTGGATAATCAGGACAGAATCAAAGAGGTTGATAAAAATGGAATGCTTGGAATTGAGGAAAATTTTTACAATCAGTTGCTGGATGCAAAAGAAATTGCCGGTAGGACTGATTTAGAAAAAATAAAGGGGAAAAATTTCAGAGGTATTGCAATTCTGGGTATGGGGGGATCCGGATTTTCCGGTGACATTATAAAGGCTCTGGTAAAAGATGAAATAAATATACCTGTCGAGATTGTAAAAGGTTATAATCTGCCTTCTTTTATAAAAAATGACTGGCTGGCAGTTTCTATAAGTTACTCGGGTAATACAGAAGAGACAATTTCTGCAACCAATAAAGCGCTGGAGCGTGGATGTGAGGCTCTTATCGTTTGTTCGGGCGGTAAGCTGGAAGGCATTGCGCTCAGCAATGACAAACCCATAATAAAAATACCTGTAGGGATCCAGCCAAGAGGCGCTATCGGTTATTTATTTTTTCCCGCTTATCTTGCACTGGGTGAGCTCGATGTAGTAAAAATACATCCCCGGGATGTAGAAGAGGCTCTTGGCCTGATAAAGGAGAAAGCCGGCCTTTATAATAGAGAAGTCAGTAGTGAAAACAATCCTGCAAAGGAACTGGCTTTAAAGGTTTCTGATTATTTACCGATAGTATATGGGACGGAGGGTCTGCTGACCACGATTGCTTACAGATTGAAGTGTGAATTCAATGAAAATTCTAAGACTCCCGCGTGGTGGAATGAGTTTCCGGAATTAAATCATAATGAGACCGTTGGCTGGCAGAGGTTAAAAGAAACTACCGGTAAATTTATACTCCTGGTTTTTAGGGACCGGGAAGAGACAGTAAGAATAAAGACACGTATCGAAGTAACGCTGGGGCTCATCAGAGAGAACGTAGGTGAGATCGTAGAGATACCGGTAGAAGGCAAGTCCAGGCTGGCAAAGGCTTTATCAGCGATGTATCTGGGTGATATAACCACCGTTTATCTGGCAATCCTGAATGGTATCGATCCCGGTCCGGTAGAAAAAATTGATTCGCTGAAAAGCGAGCTGGCAAAATTGAATTAAAATTTATTGGAAATAAAGCAATATAGAAAGGAAAGTTTTGATGGATTTTGACGTAAAGGATATTAGTCTGGCAGAAGAAGGGAAGAATAAGATAGAATGGGCAGCAAAAGAGATGCCTGTGCTGCATGGAATAAAAAAGGATTTTTCTAATAATAAACCTCTTAAAGAACTGGCGATAGGAGCCTGCCTTCATGTTACTTCGGAAACAGCAAATCTCATGATTGCCTTAAAGGAGGGCGGAGCAAATGTGGCTTTGTGTGCATCCAATCCGTTAAGCACACAGGATGATGTAGCGGCATCACTTGTAAAAGATTTTAAAATCAAGGTATTTGCCATAAAGGGAGAGGATAATAAAACATACTACCGGCATATTAATAGTGTCCTTGATACAGGAGCACGTATTACGATGGATGATGGGGCAGACCTGATTTCGACTATCCACAGCAAAAGAAAAGAACTGCTTAAAAGGGTTTATGGAGGAACAGAAGAGACAACAACAGGAGTCATAAGACTTAAGAGCATGGAGAAAAAAGGTGTGCTCTTTTATCCGATTATCGCAGTCAATGATGCAAAAACCAAACACTTCTTTGATAATCGTTATGGGACCGGGCAGAGTACGATAGATGGTATCCTGAGAGCAACCAATATCTTGCTCGCAGGTAGAAAATTTGTGATAGCGGGTTATGGATGGTGCGGAAGAGGAGTTGCCGCAAGGGCAAAAGGCATGGGCTCTTCCGTGATTATATTGGAAGTGGATCCGCTGAAAGCACTGGAAGCCAGGCTGGACGGATTCGATGTAATGAGTTCCAGAGAAGCGGCTAAAATAGGAGATATTTTTTTATCGGTCACTGGCAATAAAAATGTAATAGGCGAGATGATCCTCAAAAATTGCAGAGACGGAGCGATTCTGGCTAATTCCGGTCACTTTGATGCCGAAATCGACTTGAACTATCTGAAAGCAAATAGTACATCTAAAAAGAAAGTCAGACCTTTTGTAGAAGAATATAATATGAAGGACGGCAGGAAGTTATATGTTCTTGCAGAGGGAAGGCTTGTGAACCTTAGTGCAGCTGAAGGCCATCCGGCCAGTGTAATGGATATGAGTTTTGCGAATCAGGCTTTGAGCGTAAAGTATATTTTTGAAAATAGCGGAAGCCTCTTAAAGAAGGTTTACGCGGTTCCGGAAGATATCGACAGGAATATAGCAAAACTTAAACTAAAAAGCATGGGGGTCAAAATAGATCTATTGACACCCGAGCAGGAGGAGTACCTTAGTTCATGGGAGATGGGGACGTAAATCGTTATCCTGCAGGAAGCAGAGTATGCACCCTCAGATGGGAAAGATGTGTTTTAAAGTTGATAGATCAGAGAAGTCTTCCTTTTAAAGAGATATATGTAAGCTGCAGATCTGCGGAAAGTGTAGCAGGAGCCATAAAAGATATGATTATAAGAGGCGCGCCTGCAATTGGAGTTGCTGCCGGTTATGGGGTTGCGCTGGCAGCTTTAAATTTTAAAGGAAAGAGTAAAGAAAAGTTTATAAGTCACATAGACAGGAGCATAAAGTTGCTCTCCGGAGCACGCCCAACGGCAATAAATTTATTCTGGGCGCTGGACAGGATGAAAAAGGTCCTGGATGGAAATAAAAATCTGGAAATTGAAAAAATCAAGGAAAAGCTGATCGAGAAAGCAATAGAAATCGAAAAGCAGGATCTCGAAATCAACCAGAAAATCGGTCATATTGGAAAGAAGATATTCAAAGAAATAAAAAATAAAATCAGGATTCTTACCCACTGCAATGCAGGGGCACTGGCAACTTCGGGTTATGGAACGGCACTTGCGGTAATAAGAAGTTTAAACGCAGAAGATAAAGTAGCAAATGTGATAGTAGATGAGACAAGACCGTTTCTTCAGGGAGCAAGACTTACTGCCTGGGAACTTTATCAGGAAAAGATTCCTTTTTTTATAATATCCGATAATATGGCAGGCTATTTTATGGCAAAAGGGGATGTTGACGCAGTACTGGTTGGTGCAGACAGAATAGCTTCGAACGGTGATACGGCAAATAAAATAGGTACCCTGACCCTGTCAATACTTGCAGGATATTAC
>Ga0163210_1000045_pt1 | contig 37496 bp, 28 predicted proteins | sample Kivu_220m_FD_113536 | JGI IMG/M metagenome (GOLD analysis project Ga0163210, IMG submission 113536) | Freshwater microbial communities from Lake Kivu, Western Province, Rwanda to study Microbial Dark Matter (Phase II) - Kivu_220m | ecosystem: Environmental > Aquatic > Freshwater > Lake ...
GCGATGAGCACATCCTTCCACTGCGAGACGCGCGGCAGCACGACATTGCCGTGCCAAAAGCCGGGGCGGTGCGAGTTTTCTTCGCTCAGGCAAGGCGGATGCGTGACAAAGACAACCGCGTCGGGACTCATGGTCGCTTGCCAGATGTGCTGCTGGACTCCGCTCTCGCCGGGATGATAGTCCTGCGCCGAGCAGAGCATATAGTCCGGCGTCTTGTACGTCACCTTGTTCACTTCCCAATCGCCGGTCGCTCGGTCGCACCACTCTTCCAATCTACCGGCATGGCGCTCGCGGTCCCACATTTCTTCCGGCAGGTCGGCGGCAATGTCGCCGATGACAAGTGGAAAGCCATAATTCGACATGCCCGCGAGACTGACCGTCGCCAGAATCTTGTCGTTGAATGTGCCCATCCCCCACATCAAGCGGCTGATTCCCGACGTTGCTTCTCCGCGCGCGCTTTTGAGGTGCGGCGTGTACGTCCGTCCGTGCGTCGAGCCGAACGCGCCCTTGTACGAATTGAGCGCCATCGTAAAGAACAGCTTGTCCATGACGACCGTACCCAAATCGTACACGGCCTGGCTCTCCGCGAGGTCTACCAGGTGCGAGAGCGCGAGCAAATCCTCTTCAAAGTAGCAATTCGAGTCCCACTCGCTGAATCCGCCCGCGCCGCGCTTGAGCAGCCAGGAAAGCGCCCTCTGCTCGCCTTGCTCGCGATGCCACTGTCCTGTTTTGCCGGCGTTCGTAAAGAGGCGCTCCGGATAGAGTTGCCCCGCCAGAATCTCGCACGCGTGAAACAGGATCTGGTGATTCTCCGACCAGAACCACATCGAGTCGCTGCCCGGCTCGTCCGCCCAATACTTGAAATTGAGCACGCACTCTTCGAGCGGCGGTTTGAGCGATTCCGGAAACTTGGGGTCGTTCCCGAACCGATGCATCATCCCCAGCAAACCAACCAGATAAAAGTCACTGCAATCCTTGCGCTGGTTGATTCCATCGATGGTCTGCAGGATGACATCGGTCTTGACATCCGCCCAATAACCGAGCGCCATCTTGGCGATCTCGGAGAAGACATTCGTCTCGCGCTGCGCCGCGTCCAGTAGCGCTTCCCCGCGCCGCTCGTCAAGCGTTCCGTACGGCGCCTCTGAATGTTTATTCTTCAACGAAGTCAAGGCGATCTTGCGTTCGAGGCGCAGGTTGGCTTCGTAATACTCTTGCAGAGTTGGGAACAAGAAAGCGTGGAACGCCCCTTCGGGGATGGCGTAAGGCGTCGCAAGCACTATTTTGTCTCCGGCCGAGATCAGCGGTCGTCCCTCGGAATAAATCCATCCTTCCGGCTTTTGCAGACGGGTCGTCAGGTCCGCGCTTTGCGCCAAATCGGGAGGCCAACGCAAGGTAATCTCGTCGTCCCATGCAAAGACGTCGCGATCGAGGTAGGCCGCCTCGATCGCCTTTTCGACGATCTGGCGGCGCGCCACCCCTTCGTGCGCGGTGGGGATAAACACGAATGCGCCTTTCGGCAAACCGACGATTTGCAGCGCCATCGCGTAAGGACATTCGCGCGCGGCGACCTCTTCAAAGCGCACGAGAAACTCGTTGTGTCCTTCGATCAGCTTGGCTTGAAACGAACCGCCGTGTGGAATCTGATGATGGAAATGCTCTTGACGATGAGCGTGTTGGCCGTTCACCCAAACGTCGGCCGGGCCGTTCGTCGTCAGGATGCACGTTACCGCCTGCGCCGCGGGACTCACCACACGGCTGTAGGCCCAGCTTCTCAAATAATGGCACGTGTGATAGAACGCCGTGCAGTCGACAAAATGATCGTCATCACACCGAAAATAATTCCACGTGAGTTTCGCGTCGCCAATCTCGAAAGGCTCGTTGTCCACCGGCGCTAGAGTCACGCCCGAGTCGGTTGCCTGGTGGCGCCGGGCAATCTGCGCCTTCCAGTCCTCACCCTGAAAACGATCCAGGTCCGGCACGGGGATGGCTTGAGGTCCGGCGACGAGCCAATTGTGAATGTAGCCTTTTTCGAGTTCGTAGCGAGCATAGTAAACCGTCATGGGATCCGCTCCACTAGTTTAACATCTGTAACGCCACTTCAAGCGCGGCGAGCGACGCGAGCCACACGCCGATGGGAAGCGCCGTCGTTATCGCGAAACGCTGCAATAATATACCCAGCCCCAAATCCGTCAACTGCTGCCCAACTCGAGTAGGAAGCTGGCTGGATGCTTTTCCTGCAGCATCGTCGTTAATGATGGACGTTTCAACTCGACGTGTGACGCTTTCACGATAATGGCTCTCCAGGCACATGACGTAAACAAACACCACGAAACCGCCCAAGAGCAAACACACTTGGTTGACCAAAGCAAGCGAGTAACGGTCGCCGCCCAGCACCACCCAGAATACGTTGACTGTGGAGAGGAGTTGGAGGAGAGCCAGTGTACACACCCCGATGTTCACCAGCCAGAGCAGGTAAGCCAATCCACGAAGCAGGACATCTTTCACGGCCGGCGATGGAGTGAGCAAGGTCTTCATCAGGAATGCTCTACACTCCCAAAACGACTGTGGATCGCACACCACCCAAGGCAGACTGGCGGCGATCCACAGATAAGAGGCAAGTGTGATTCGAAACTCGTTTTGCTGGCGCCGTCTAGGATTTGTAAAGGACACAGCGAACCATGTGTCCTCGCTCGACTTGGACGTTCGGCGGCTCTTCTTGATCGCACACTCCACGGACTCTCTGACTACAGCGCGGGTGGAAGGAACAACCTTTGGGAATGGAATACGGGTCTGGCACTGAACCGCGAATCGATTCGAGACGCTGACGCTCGCGCGTCTTCAATCCCAATCGCGGGATCGAGCGCAGCAGCGCGGAGGTGTATGGGTGCATCGGTTTGTGGAAAATCGTATCCACATCCGCTTCCTCAACCACCTTGCCCATATACATCACGATGATCCGTTCGGTCATTTGTGCGACGACGCCCAGATTGTGGGTGATGTACATGATCGCCATCCCGAGTTCTTGCTGCAGATTGCGCATCAATCTCAGGATTTGGGCCTCGGTCGTCACGTCGAGCGCCGTCGTAGGCTCATCGGCGATGAGCAGACTGGGATGGCAGGAGAGGGCCATCGCGATCACCGCGCGCTGGCGGAGGCCACCCGACAACTGGTGCGGGTACGAGTCCACGCACTCGTCGCGGTGCGGAAAACCCACCAGTTGGAGCATTTCAATCGTTTTTTCGCGCGCCTCCGCCTTGCCCACTTTTTGGTGTAAGACGATCGCTTCCATGATCTGATTGCCGATGGTGTAAACCGGGCTGAGCGACGCCATCGGTTCTTGAGGCACCAAAGCCATCTCACAGCCGCGCAGACTTCGCATGACCGAGCCCATCGGATCAAGCTCGGTGAGCTTCACCAAGTCGGTCATCGTGGAACCCTGCCTTTTGTCGACCATTCGATGGAGTGTGATCTCACCTTCCACGATCCGTCCCGGCTTTGGCACGATGCGCAGAATTGAACGAGCGGTGACACTCTTCCCACATCCGCTCTCGCCGACGATTCCGAGCGTTTGCCCGCGCTTGATCTCAAAATCCACACCATCGACGGCCCGGACGGTTCCCTCGTCCAGGAAGAAATAGGTTTTGAGGTTCTCGACTTGCAGGAGCAACTGACTGTTTTCCATACCGAAGGCTCCTATCGGGCGTAGGGATCGGCCGCGTCTCGCAGCCCATCCCCCAGGAAATTGAACGCCAAAACCGAGATCACCACAGCAAATCCTGGCGTGAGTACCCACGGCGAGAGCATGAGCGAAGAGACGTTCGTCGCTTCTTGCAGCAGCACGCCCCAACTGATCGCCGGCGCGCGCAATCCCAAGCCGATAAAACTCAACCCGGTTTCAGAAAGGATCATGTTGGGAATGTTCAGGGTCAGCGCCGCGATGATGTAGGACAGAAATGATGGCAGCATGTGGCGCAGGATGATGCGCATCTCGCTCGAGCCGTTCAAGCGCGCCGCGAGCACAAAGTCCTCCTCGCGCATCGCGAGGAATCGCCCGCGCACCACGCGCGCCAGATACGTCCAACCGACCACCGCCAAAATAATTGTCATCCCAAAATACGTCCACTCGACGGGCCAGTTAACCGGCAATGCCGCAGCCAGTGTCATGTAAAGTGGAATGGTGGGAATCGTGCGGATGAACTCGATGACGCGCTGGATAAGGACGTCGGCTTTTCCTCCAAAATAACCCGAGACGCCGCCCAACACAACGCCCAAGGCGAGACTAAGGAACACGCTGATCATGCCCATCGAGAGGGAGAGACGCGCGCCATAACAGATGCGCGAGAACATGTCACGTCCCAGCCGATCCGTCCCAAGGAGAAAGATCCCCTGCTGGTCTTTACCGGCTGGCAAGCCATAGAGGTGAATGTCTGTCGCCCAGAACCCCAGCAGCTTGTACGGATAGCCGTGCACGAAAAACTCGATTGGATAGCGGGTACTGGTGTCCTCGACTACAGTAATTGCCAACGTCTCCCGGTCCATAGACCGCTTGTGCAGATAGACGAAGGGAAAGTGGAAATTGCCCTCGGCGTCACGGATGTGAATAGCTGTGGGCGGCACTTGCTTGAATTGGAGCAGCGCCTGGTCTGGATCGTATGGCGCGACGAACTCGCAAAAGATAGCGACAAAATAAAATACGATCAAGACGGCTGTGCAAACCAAAGCCATTCGGTGTTTGCGAAACCGCCACCACATCAGTTTCCACGGCGGGGCGACGTAGACCTGTTCGCCGGCTCTCCTGAGCTCCTCTTCTTCGACGGATATGTCTCTGGGTGGTTCTTCCGCCTGCCCTACTATAGCCATCGCTTACCCCTCCAGCCGGATACGCGGATCCGCCCACGCCAGCATGATATCCGAGACCAGTGTGCCCAAAACGACCAGGACGCTCAGCAAGAAGAGAATACTGCCCGCCAGATACATGTCCTGCGATACCAGTGCGCGCAACTGCATGGGACCGGTAGTCTCCAGACTAAGCACGACGGACATGAGCGTGATGTCCGAGATACGTTGGGCGAGCGACCAACCGACCGTGCTAAAAAACGGATTCAAGGCGACGCGTACCGGATATTTCCAGATCAATCTGCGTTCCGTCAATCCTTTCGCACGCGCGAGTTCCACGTAGGGCTTGTTCAATTCATCCAGCAGGTTGGCGCGCGTGGTGCGCAGTTCGGAGGCGGTATGCACCAACGCGATAATCAAAGCCGGAATCCAGATATGCTTCAACATGTCTATGACTTTGTCGACTGACCAGGGCGCGGTCAGATATTTCTCCGAAAAGAGTCCGCCGGCGTTCACGCCAAACAGCGATTGCGCGAGGTACATGATGATCAACGCCCAGAGAAAAGGCGGCACTCCCACGCCGAGAAAACTGAATGATGACATGAGATAGTCAAGGCGCGAATACTGGTGGGTCGCGGTGTATACGCCGACGGGAATGGCGATCAACCAACTGATGAGTAGCGAAAAGATGGCGAGCGCAATCGTAAGCCCCAGCCGATCCCAGATCAGTTGACTCACCGGCTTTTGCCATTCCATGGACTGACCCCAGTCGCCGCGCGTGACGATGCCATAAACCCACTTGGCGTATTGAACATAAACGGGTTCGCCCAATCCATACCGCTCCCGCAGGGCATCGATCGCCTCCAAGTCAGGCGCCTCGCCCATTGAACTCAACTGAGCAGCGTAATCCGTCAAATAGTCGCCGGGCGGAAGTTGGAGCGCAATGAACGAGACGATCGAGATCAGGAACAAGATCGGAATCATGAATAAGAGCCGCCGCGCGATGTATGCTAACATACACTGCCTCCTGCGAAACCCGAAGGGTCACAAGGACCCTTCGGGTTTTTCCTAGCCTCAAACGGTGTGCTTGCTGGGATCGTCCCAGTAGTACGTCTCACTTTGCGCAAAGTGCTCGTCACCAACCGTATCGTCATTCGGTAGACCAGCGACGAAACCCTTGAAACCATTCTTGACGACCGTGGGTGCCGGCAATTCGCCAAGGAAACCGATCATCGGCAACTCGGTTGCCCAGATGTCGAGGATCTTCTTGAACGCCGCGGTTGCCTTGGCAGCATCTGGTTCGGGCATGACTTCCTCGTCCCAGATCTTCCAGAGGTTCAAAATCCAGTGCCCGTCCGGCGGCTTGACCGCGTTGACGTTGGTCGGCTCGGAGTAGTAGTAGCTCCACCCCGGGCACCAGGGACGATCGCGCGACGTACCGCGGAAGATGATCGCTTCTGGCACGATGGGCAAGAGTGCGCGGTCGGCGCCGAACCAGCCCGCCTCGATGTCGTTGGCGTCATAGTGCGTGGTGTAGAGGGAGCGCTCGACAAACTTGCCGGCGGCTTGAATGCCAACCTTTGACAGATCCTTGCACACCAAGTTGATCGCGTCCGCATCCGCTCCACTGATGGAACTGGTGTATTCAATGGTGAAACTGATCGGGCCGCTGCCGTCTTTGTAGAGGCGAATACCGTTCGCGTCCTTCTTGGTGTAGCCGAGCGCATCCAACATCTTGTTCGCCGTGTCCGGGTCGTACTTGATGTAAGCATTGGTGAGCTTTTCATAGTACTGCGGCGAAGCTTTGGTGGGGCTGTACTGACGCGGCGTGGTCAAACCGTTGTAGACCAACTGGTTCATGTTGTCGCGATTGACCGCGAGGGACATGGCGATGCGGGCGTCGCGCTGGCTAAAGAACTCGTTCAAGGGCTTGTTCTTCGTCGTCAGGTTGCAGCACAGGGCAACGTGACTGGCCAAAGCCCCTATCAGCATCTTGTAATCGCCCTTGGCTTCGCCGGCCTTGTAGACGGGCAGGTTGGTAAGCGACAAGAGGCGATATTGCATGTCGATCTCGCCACTCGTGATGCGGAGGGTCAGAACGTCGGGCGCGGAAGCTTGATACAGACGGTGCGTGACCTTGTCGATGTAGGGGAGTTGCTGCCCTTCCCCGTCCACTGCAAAGAAGTAGGGATTGCGCTCCATCGTGAAAAGCTCTGACGTGTGATCGTTCTTGGCACACCACGCGCCGATGGTGGGCTTGTCAGGATTGGCCGTCCATGACCGCCTATTCTGCATATAGTAGGTCTGCCAATCGGCAAAGCCGCGCTTTTTGATGTCCGCCGCCAGGGCATCCTTGTCCGGCGCCAGGTCTTCGTGGAACTGTTTCAGGTAGTGGCTGGGCGTCACCGGCGAGGGCCATTGGGATGGCACATTGCCGTTGCCGTAGCGGGTCATGTTGTACAGCAACAACGGCGTGGGCCGGGTGTACGTAAACGTCGCCGTGTACTTGTCGCCTGGCACGAATTTGACAAAGCTCTTGTCGGCATTCGACCACTGGTTCACTTGGCCGGGCCACAGTTTCTTGTTCTGAATTTCGTACTGGTACCAGTAGGCAATGTCGTCCGTCGTGTACTCGGCTTTGCCATCGGACCACTTGAGTCCCTGGCGCAGCTTCATCGTCCATACCTTAGCATCGGGAGTGACGCTCCAGGATTCGAGCTGGCGTGGGATCAAGTTCAAGTTCTTGTCGAACCAAGCCCAGCCGCGGTCCAAGACCTTGGTCGGTCCGTTGATATCGGACACGCCCTGGAACGCGCGCCGCCACGTGCCGCCGAATTTGCCAACGCCCTCGTATCCGACCATGACCATGGGATTCTTGGGCAGCCGTTGATCGACCGGCGGCAATTTGCCCTGCTTGACCAGATCGGCGAGCATCGGGGCTTCTTTGTACTTGGCGGCTGGAACCGGGGTCGCCAATGGCGCCATCGTGGGCACCGCAGTAGGCGGCGGCTGGGTGGGTGGAACGGGAGTGGCGGTCGGTGCCGGCGGCGCGCAGGAGGCGACGACGGCTCCCGCTGCCGCAACTGCGGATAACCGCAGAAAATCACGCCGAGAAATCTCGCGTTTCATGCTTCTTTCCTCCTTTGGAAATCATCGCGGTTTTCTTGCCTTTGACGTGCGTTTTTTCTACCCTTTGGATTGGTTCGATGCACACCTCCTTCCTGACCTGCGTGGTTGTGGGTCCTTCGCAAGCGCTCATCCTTCGGCTGCGCTATGGACATGGCTTGCCTATGTGGTCTTACCGAGCACGCCCATCAAATGCAATTCCTCCGCGCGATGACAACTGACAAAATGGTCTGGCGCAATTTCCCGCAAAGCCGGTTCTTCGGTCGCGCACCGGTCCACCTGGTACTGACAACGCGGGTGGAAATAGCAGCCGCTGGGTGGATCGGATGGGTCGGCGACATCGCCAGTCAGCACGATTGGCTCTGTCCGCTGGCGTGGGTCCGGCTTCGGGACCGCCGAAAGCAGCGCCTCCGTATAGGGATGCCTGGGGTTGATGAACAATTCGTCCGTCGAAGCATGTTCCACCAGTTTGCCTACATACATCACGGCCACCCGGTTGCTGATGTGCTCGACGACGCTCAGGTCATGCGAAATAAACAAATAGGTGAGTCTGAACTTTTCCTGGAGTTCCTGAAGCAGATTGAGGATTTGCGCCTGGACTGAGACGTCCAGCGCCGAGACCGGCTCGTCGCAGACGACCAGTTGGGGATTGAGGGCGAGCGCGCGCGCCACGCCGATGCGTTGGCGCTGCCCACCGCTGAAGGCGTGCGGATAACGGCTCATGTACTCGGGGCGCAAGCCGACGACGCGCAAGAGTTCGGCGACTCGCTCCTTCATTGGGTTCCCCTGTGCTACTCTGTTGACGTACAGCGGCTCGCCGACAATCTCAAGCAGCGTCATGCGTGGATTGAGCGACGAGTAGGGGTCTTGGAAGATCAACTGCATGTTCTGCCGCAGCTGTTTGAGTTGGTGCTTGTCCAGCGCCGGAACATTGACCCGGCCCAGGTTGCGGTCGGTAAACCAAATCTCCCCCGCGGTGGGATCGTAGGCGCGCAGGATCAGTCGGCCGGTGGTCGTCTTGCCGCACCCACTTTCGCCAACCAGCCCAAGCGTCTCGCCTTCTCGAATGTAAAAGCTGACGCCGTCTACCGCTTTGGTATAGCCAACGGTCCTCGACGCAAAGAAGCCGCGTTTGATGGGAAAGTGCATTTTGAGGCCATTGACTTGGAGCAACGTTTTATCGCGCAGCACATTCTCCGCCAATTGATTTCTCCTTGAATCCATCCACGCTACCTCCGGCCACTCGTTCTGCCATCACCGACCGGCTTGCCTGGACTTATCCCAGCGCCGAGTCAGGGCAGATTCGCCGGCGTCTGATCGGGTTGAGCATCGTTCGGAGCTGGACCCGAGCCGGTACGCTCCAACACCGCCACAAAATCATCGAACGTTACAGACTTGAGGAGATACCCGTCCACGCCTTCGTGCAAATCCTCCGGCGGCTCGTCGAGACAAGAGTAAATGACGATCGGAATGTTCGAGGTGGCCGGCTCGGCCTTGAGTCGGTCCACCACCTCCCAGTTGGCCGCCTCGACAAGTTCAATCTCCAGAATGATGAGCGTCGGCTGAAGAGTGAGCGCGAGGTCGGGGACCTCTGTGCTTTGGCAAACGTGAGTAAATGCATGTCCGCTTTCTTCAGCATAGCGTTGGAGGAGGTAGGCGATGTTTGGATCGTTAGCGCCAATGATGATCGTCTGTGACATACCGCTCTTCTTTCAAGAGATTAGCATTCGCCGTATCCCCCGAGGGCAAAACTCAACCCCCGGTCAGGATCGCTTATCGCTGGGCACTTGCCGACAAAACCTGCGGGCGGACGAAGACAATCGTTCCTGCGATGCAGAGAGACGCCACATTTATTGTAATCCAGTTTCGGGCCTGAAGCATCTGTTTTTGGGACATGCATTTAGGATTTTGGAACAAGATCACGCCTCGTTAACGTACAAGAAACCAACCCGCAGACGGGTCAGTTATGAAATATTTCAGATCGGGCCAGGGTATAGACAGGGCTTGCCCAGCAAGGCAACGGCAAGAATCGCGCCGGACGACATCACGGCAAGCCCGGACCTTTTCGCCGTTGATAGTCGCGGGGGGACATGCCCATTTCGCGCCGAAATGCGTCGGTGAAATAATTACTGCTGGAAAATCCGACGGCCTCGGCGACCTCGGTAATGTTTTGCTCCCCGGTTTCCAGGAGGTGCTTGGCTTGTTTTACCCGATACCGGTTGAGATAACTGATGGGCGATATACCCATCTCTTGGTGGAAACAGCGCGTCAAATGGCGCGCGCTGACGCCAACGAAAGACGCCATGTCTTCACGTGAAATGGATTCGGCATAGTGCTCGTGAATAAAAGCCATCGCCTTGCGAACCGTGTGTCGCGTCTCGTTGCTCAAGCGTTTGTTGCACATCAGAGTTTGCTTGATGTGGTTCAGGGTTTCTTCGGCGGAAAAGAGTCCCTTGTGCAGCACGGCGGCCACACCCTGATTCAGATGCGCCATTTCCGTCTGGGTGAGTGCTTGCGCCGTCAGCACAATCACGGGAATGCCGTGCAAACGTTCGTTTTCTTGCATGGCCGCCAGAACGCCCAGGCCGTCCAGTTCCGGCATCATCAAATCGAGCAGAACGAGCGATGGTGTTTCGTGCGCCATGCGCTCCAGGGCAATTCGTCCGTTGGGTGCCTGGAGCACTCGGCAGTTTGGTAGAAAACCTTGAATGATGTGCGTGTGCATCTCCAGGGTCGGCAAGTCGTCGTCGACGACGAGGATCACTTGTTTCGCATCGCACGGGTCAGCCGCCAGGCCGTAGCGCTGCAGGGTTTGGGCCAACGTGGCCGTATCCATCGGTTTGGTCAGATAATCGAGCGTCAACATAGCGCCCGTATCGGCATCGGGGAGCGCATAGAACAACACCGGAATATCTTGGGTGAGGGGATTATCCTTGAGCGTTTCGATCAACTGCCAGCCGTGTTCTGAGGCCGACTGAGAATCCAACACAATGGCGCCGGGCGATAAGGCCAGCACTTGGGCTAGCCAGTCGGGCGTTTCGTCCATGCCAAGCGTTTTGACGTTGAATCCCTCGTTCGTCAGGTATTCCTGCAAACAGGCGCTGCTATTGGCTTTGTCGATCAGCACCAACACGATGTCCGAACTGGTCTTGCGACCGGCTTGTTCCCACGTTGGCTCACTCAGAGTGGGCAAGGTAAAATAGAATGTCGAGCCAGTCTCCTCTTCTCCCGCCGAGCGGATGCCGATCTGTCCGCCGTGGAGTTCCACGAGCTGGCGGCAGATGGCCAGTCCGATGCCGAGTCCACCGTATCCACGCGCAACCGTTCGTTCCGATTGTCGGAATTCGTCAAAGATCGCTTCTTGCTCGGCCGGCGGCACTCCCAGTCCCGTATCGCTCACGCAGACGGTGACCGTCTCATCCTGCGCCTGGACGGCGAGTCTGACATAGCCCTGGGTCGTGAACTTGACCGCATTCGTCACCAGATTGAGCGCGATTTGCTGCAAGCGCGACGAGTCTCCGTACACCATCGGCAATCGTTCAGGGATTTGAACTTGCCAGTCCAACCCCTTGTCACGTGCCATCTGCTCGCCGACCAAGGTAACGGCTTTCAGCGTCTCACCCAAGTCGAGTGGCTTTTTCACCAACTTCAACTGCCCCATTTGACTGCGCGCCAGGTCCAACACGTCGCGCACCAGATTGCCGAGATGCTGTGCGCCGAGATGGATGCGCGCGAGGTCTGAACGATATTGTTCGGGCAGGGGCCGTTGCTCGCCGGCGCTCTTGCGCAGCATGATCTCACTCAAGCCCACCAGCAACACGAGCGGGGTGAGCAACTCGTGACTCACCATCGAAAGGAAACTGCTCTTGAGATGGTCGGCCTGCTCGGCCAATTGGCGGCCGACTTGCGCCGCGCGTTCGGCTTCCAGGGCTTGTTGGTAGAGGCGCGCATTTTGTTCGGCCAGCCGAATGCCCTTGAGGGCGGTGCTGATTTCGTCCCGCACCATTTCGTAGATCTCGCCGATCGGCTGCTGCATAAACCGAATCAGACCCAACGGCTCATCCTGGAAATAAAGCGGCATGACCAAAATGTGATACGGCTGGTCGCGGGGCAGATCACTGCCCGTGGCGAATGGTCGCGCTTGAATGCGCCGCCCGGCAGCTCCCAGGTCGCTGCGCCCCTTCTCATCGAAAGCCAGGACCAACCGGCACCCCTCGGTTGGCTTGGAGGGGTCTTCATACAAAGCGAGGTGACACCCCGAGATTCCAAGTTGGGATAATTCCTCCACCAGCACATTCATCAACGCCGGGACACCGGTCATCGTCGTCAGCCCGTGATTGATTCGGCGCAGATGCAAGATCTGTTGGCGCGCCTGCCATTCCTTATAGGCGCGCGTGCGCTGCGAGCGCTCTCCAATCATCACGCGGGCTTGATGCCAAAGGTCTTCGGCCCGGAACAGCATGGGCTGATCGTCCAGGAGGATCGGGAGGAGTTGATGTCGCAATGCAGAAACCGCCAATTGCCACGCCGAAATATCGCCGCCGATGGTGACCACTTGGCGCAAGATCCTTTCCAGGGTCGGCAGAAAAACGCCCGAGGCGTTGCCCCGCAGCTCGTCCAGAAATGAATCGAGAAATTCGGCCAGCGATTCGGGGGGGCGTTCCTTTTCTTCGACGGCTTGCTCAAGCACGGACAGACACTGTTCACGGCTTGGCTTTTCGACCGCCGGCGTGAATGGCGATTCCACTTTGGCTTGCACAACGGCTGGGTCTTGGCAGCCACACGATTGGCGCACGATCAAGTGCGTCGGGAGCAAGATTTGATCGGGCACAGGCTCGCGCGCCAACAGCGAGAGCATCAATCTGGCGGCTTGGCGTCCGCGTTCGTACATTCGCCAGGGCACGGTGGTCAAAAGCGGCGTGACGATCCGGCTCAACGGTGTATTGTCAAAGCCAATCACCGACACGTCTTCTGGCACGCGCCAGCCGCGCGCCAGCAAGAACTCCATGGCCTCGACGGCCGCGCCATCGTTGCTGCCAACCACGGCGTCGAAAGACACGCGGCGTCGATCGAGCAAGGCGCTCATCATCTGCGCGCCGCCGGGATCGAACCAGCGGTACGGCGGTGAAACCAATTCAGGCGCCAAGGGCAAAGCGTATTCCTTCAACACGTCCAGGTAAGCGCGATAGCGTTCTTGGGCGTCCCGGTGCCCTTCGGGGCCGCGGATAAAAACGATGCGGCGGCGCGCGTGGACAGTAACCAGGTGAGTCAGGGCTTGGCGCATTCCGCCATAACTATCGAGGACGATGCTGGGGATGCCGTCCAACGCAACGCCGATGCTCACCATCGGCAGGGGATGATAACGCTCGCAAAAATCCCGGAGACTGGCTTGACCGACGTAACTTGCCAATGACGACGTCCAGATGATGAGACCATCCAGCGCGTGCTTGTCAATCATCTCATAGACGATATTACCGCGCTTGGTGAAATCGTGCGGATCGTTCAAATAGCCGCCGGTGAAGCAAACCAAGTTGCCGCCCTGGGCTTGGATGGTATCGGCGATGCCGGGCCACAAACTCGAGCGCGATTCACCCGACAAGTTGTCCAGCAGGACACCAATCGTCAGGCGTTTGGCGGATGAATGGTCAGCCATTGACTTGTCCGAATCCACTGGCGCCATAGCCAAGGCAAACCGATGGCTCGACGGCGGCATTGCGTGGGCGCGATCCTGTTCCAAAATCTCGAATGAATGTCCCAAAATCAGAGGACGCGCGCCAGAAACCAAGTTAAACTAAGCCAGGATTTCGCACCTGCGCGCTGGGTAAGCCACCTGACCCAGCAAAACAACCAAGCCCACGTTCATTAGTCGTCGGCTGCCGACTTGGCACCACTCCTGTACTAAAGTATAGGACAAAAGATGGGGCGTGTCAAAATATCTGAATATGGTGACTAGGCAATTTGACTTGCTCGACGCGAACACACGCGACCTCTTTGCCGCCTCGATGCGATGGATGGAAGACCATTGGGACGAATCGGCAAATTTGCTGTGGAATACCGACGATGCCAAACTCACGACACCCCATCACGCGATTCGCGAGAGTGTCTGGTACGCGTTTGGTTTGTTGATGCGTGCCCGACCGGGGGACAAGGCGCGCGCGGCGCGTGTCATCGATACCGTCCTCGATTACCAATTCGACGCGCCCGGGCGCGTCTTTCACGGCACGTTCTTGCGCGCGCCGGAGGAACCCTACCCACCGGCCGACGCCGTGATCTGGCGTGATTATGATCCGAACTGGCGCGAATTCATTATCACCGTGTTCGCCCTCGTGTTGCTCGAGTACGCGGAGCCATTGCCCGGAGCGCTGAGGCAAAAGATGGACGGCGCGATTCGCCAGGCCGTCGCCGGCGCGCTCGCGCGCGGGCTGAGCGCGTCGTATACCAACATCGCGCTGATGTACGCCTTCATGGTTTGCTTCGCGGGCCAACGCTTTGACGAACCGACGTGGTTGGCCGAAGGCGAACGGATGGCGCGTGAGGTAGACCGCCTCTTCAAGCAACACAACGCATTTGCCGAATACAACTCGCCGACGTATTATGGCGATGATCTGTACGCGCTCGCGGTGTGGCGGTCGTATCCCGCGGTCTCGCCCCTGTTAGCGCAGTTGGGCACCGAGTTGGAAGCGCGGCTCTGGCGCGATGTGGCGCAATTCTACCACGCCGATCTGCGAAATCTCGCCGGGCCGTATGATCGCAGCTACGGCATGGATATGTGCCGCTATCTCGCGATCCTTGGAATCTGGATGCGGCTGGTATTGGACAAGACCCGGGCGCCCCTGCCGGACACCGATCATCCCTTCGAGCATGAAGACGATATTGCATTTGTTCCGTTGGTCGCGTTTCTCGGGGCGAACGTACCGCCCGACGTGCTGGGGCATTTCGTCGCGTTTCGCGCCGAACGCCAGGTGGAGCGCGTCCTGGCGGATACGCCGCGTCGGGTGGCTACGGCATGGCTCGGCAAAGATCGGATGATCGGCGGGGAGTTTACCAGTCGCACGCCCCCTCAGTCCAATCAATTCCACCCCGCCACGATCCACTGGCGCGTGGAGGCCGACCGGATCGGATGGGTGCGCGCACTTTATCTTGAACCGCTGGATGCGCGCGCGAGCAAAAACCGTCTGGAGATGGCGACGACGAGCGAAATTGCGTTTCTGGTCCACGCGCCCGGCGCTTCCATCGAGCAGATCGAGCGCGATGCTTGGCTCTTGCCCGGCCTGTCCGTGCGCGTCGAGACGAACGCGGTCGAAATGCGCGTTCACCCCCGCGCGGATTCCTTCGAGATTCGATACACGGTCGCCGAGAAACGACCGATCGAATGTATGTTACAATGTGAAGAGGAGAGCCTGTGAGCCATTCACCCATCGTCCGTTTTTCTGCTATCGGCATCAATCACAATCACATCTATGGTCAGGCGAGATTGCTGTTGCGCGCGGGCGCAGAATTCGTTTCGTTCTATGCGCCTGAGCCAGACCTCATCCCGGAATTCGCGCAGGCATTTCCGCAAGCGCGTTTGGCGTCGAGCGCGCGGGAGATCTTGGAAGACGGAAGCATTCAGCTCGTCATCTGCGCGGGGATTCCGTGCGAGCGCGCGCCGCTGGGAGTTCAGGTGATGAGACACGGCAAGGATTTCATGAGCGACAAACCCGGTTTTACGACCTTGGATCAGCTGGTCGAGGTCCGCCGCGTGCAAGCCGAAACCCAACGCATCTATTCGATCTGTTTCAGCGAACGGCTGGAAGTGCGCGCCGCCGTCCAGGCCGGCGAATTGATCCAGGCCGGCGCCATCGGCAAGGTCGTGCAGACGGTCGGCTTGGGCCCGCATCGCATCCATCCGCCCGCGCGTCCCGATTGGTTCTATCAGCGCGCTAAATGCGGCGGCATTCTCGCCGACGTGGCTTCGCACCAGGTTGACCAATTCCTGTTCTACACTGGCTCGACCCAAGCCGAGGTGGTCGCCTCCCAGGTCGGAAACTTCGATCATCCGCAATTTCCGGAACTGGAAGATTTCGGCGATCTGATCTTGCGGAGCGACCACGGCACGGGCTATGTTCGCGTGGACTGGTTCACCCCGCCGGGACTGGGCATGTGGGGAGACGGTCGCCTGACGATCATCGGCACGGAGGGTTATATCGAATTGAGAAAATACATCGACCTTGCCGGACGCGCGGGCGGCGATCACCTCTTCCTAGTAGACCAGAAAGGCATTCGCTATTTCGATTGCAGTCAGCACGATTTGCCGTACGGTCGGCAACTGATTGCCGATGTGGTGAACCGTACGGAGACCGCGATGCCGCAAGCTCATTGTTTCCTGTCTTCACAACTCGCGCTCGAAGCCGAGGCCAAGGCGCAACGGCTGGGATATTTACGGAGGGATTAAACCATCATGTTGAGAATCGCCATCATCGGAACCGGTGGAATCTCGGACAGTCACATCGAGGCCTATCTCCAATTCCCGGACAAGTGCCGGATTGTCGCGTTGGTGGACATTTATCCGGAAAAGGCAGCGCGGAAAGCAGAAAAGTACGGACTGGATGCCAGGATTTACAACGACCATCGCACATTGTTGAACGATGGGAACGTGGACCTGGCTTCGGTCTGCACGCCGCCGTACGTTCACGCCGAGATCGCGATCGATCTACTTCACGCCGGCAAGCATGTCCTCATCGAAAAGCCGATGGGAACCTCGTTGCAAGAATGCGACCAGATGCTTCAAGCCGCGCAAGCGAGCGGCACGCTCCTTTCGATTGTCGCCCAGAACCGCTTCAGGACACCCTACTGGAACTTGAAAAAGATGGTCGAACAGAATGTCATCGGCAAGATCGTTCACGCGCAGATCGATTCATTCTGGTGGCGCGGCCACAACTATTACGATCTATGGTGGCGCGGCACCTGGGAGAAGGAAGGCGGCGGCTGCACGCTGAATCACGCCGTCCATCAGATCGATCTCTTTCAGTGGATCATCGGGATGCCGGTGGAATTGCAATCCATCCTCGCCAACGTCGCGCACGATAATTCCGAGGTCGAAGATTTCTCGACTACCGTGCTTCGATACGCCAACGGCGGCATCGGGCAGATCAACGCCTCGTTGGTCCATCACGGCGAGCCGCAGCAATTTGTGATTCAAGGCGAACGGGCCACCATCGCGGCGCCCTGGAAAGTCGTCGCCTCAAAGCAAAAAGAAAACGGGTTTCCCGAACCCAATCCGACTCTGGAGGCGGAAATCCAATCGCTGCACGACCGGTTGCCTGAATTGGCTTACACCGGTCACGCCGGGCAAATCCAGAACGTGTTCGCGGCGCTGGAGGGCAAGGCAGCATTGCTCGTCGACGGTCACGCCGGGCGGCAGACTATCGAATTGATCACCGCGATCTATTACGCCGGAACGTCCGGCGAAAAAGTAAAACTACCGCTGGCGCCGGGCCATCCGTTCTATACGACCGAGGGCATTCTCGCGAACGCGCCGCGCTTTTACCGCAAGACCAAGAGCGTGGAGAACTTTGCGGATGACGGAATTATCGTCGGAGCCACGAGCGATCAACCTCCGCAGAAAAAGCCAGGGGCCGACTCGCGCCCTCCGGCCTGATGTTGGAGGCCTTGCATTGGAGGAGATCGAACCAACCCAGATCGTCGCATGACGCATCGCCGTGAGGCGACCCACCCCGAGGAGAAAAATGAAACGCGTTGGATTCTTGCTCAAGGTCCGGTCCGACAAACTGGAAGAGTACAAAGCCCATCACAAACACGTCTGGCCCGAAATGCTCGACGCGCTTCGCCGCACGGGCTGGCACAACTATTCGCTCTTCGTGCGCGACGATGGACTGTTGTTCGGATATTTCGAGACGCCCGAAAGCTTTGAAGCCGCGTTGGCGGGTATGGCTACCGAGCAAGTCAATGCCCGGTGGCAAGAATTCATGGCGCCGTACTTTGAGAATTTGAGCGGCGCGCACGCCGACGAAAGTATGTTAGAATTACCCGAGGTCTTTCACCTCGATTGATGGAGCGCGCGAATGATTCAGCCCAACAACTTGCTCGCGGTTGACCTGGGTGCGGAGAGCGGACGCGCGATTCTCGGCACGCTCGACGACGATCAACTCGTGCTCTTGGAGATCCATCGCTTTCCGAACACGCCGGTGCGTCTTCCCGATGGCTTGCATTGGGACATTCTGCATCTGTGGTCGGAAATCAAAAACGCAATCGCCATCACAACCCGCAAACAGGACCGGCCATCCTTCAGCGTCGGCGTCGACACGTGGGGCGTAGATTTCGGGTTGCTCGACCGCTGTGGTGCGCTCGTGGGCAATCCGTACCACTATCGGGACAACCGGACCGATGGGATGATGGAGCAGGCATTCCGGCGAATGCCGCGCGACAAGATCTTTGAGCTGACCGGCATCCAATTCATGCAGTTGAACACACTGTATCAACTCCTCGCGATGGTCGTCGGCAACTCGCCCGCGCTGAACAGCGCCGAAACATTTTTGACCATTCCCGACTTGCTCAACTATTGGCTGACGGGACAAGTCGCCTGTGAGTTTAGCAACGCGACGACGACGCAGTGCTATGATCCGCGCCAACGCGACTGGTCCACGCCCTTGCTCGATGCGTTGAATATCCCACGCCGGATTTTCCCGAACATCGTAATGCCGGGCGCGCGGCTCGGCGCGTTGTCGCCGCACGTTGCCGCCGAAGTCGGCGCAAGCCAGGTTGAGGTCATCGCGCCGGCCTGCCACGACACCGGCTCCGCCGTGGCGGCTGTGCCGGCACGGAACCGCGATTTTGCATGGATCAGCTCGGGCACGTGGTCGATCCTGGGAGCCGAGTTGCGTGAGCCGGTCATCACCTCCGCGAGTCTGAAAAACAACTTCACCAACGAGGGCGGAGTCGGCGGCACGTTTCGATTTTCCAAGAACATCGCGGGGTTGTGGCTCGTGCAGGAATGCCGCCGCGCCTGGGCGGACGGGGGCGGGGAAATCTCGTACGAGGAACTGACGCGAATGGCGGCGCAGGCGAAATCGTTTTGCGCGGTGATCGACGTGGACGACGAGGATTTTCTAAAGCCCGGCGATATGCCCGGGCGCATCCGCGCGTACTGCGAACGCACCGGTCAACCCGCGCCGGAATCCAAAGGCGAGCTGGTGCGCTGCGCGCTCGAAGGCATCGCGCTCAAATATCGCTACGTCCTGGAACGACTCGAGGAAATGATCGGGCGTCGGCTCGAACCCATTCACATCGTCGGAGGCGGAACGAAGAATCGTCTGCTCAGCCAGTTCACCGCCGATGCGACGGGCCGGCCCGTCGTCACGGGGCCTAGCGAAGCGACGGCGATTGGCAATATGATGGTGCAAGCCCTCGCGCTGGGCCACATCGATTCACTTGACGAGGCGCGCACGATCGTCGCCCATTCGTTCGAGCTGTGCGCGTTCGAGCCAGGTCATCGGATCGGCTGGGACGATGCCTATGCGCGTTTGTTGACGTTGTTGGAATCCAAAAGGCCGACTGAATGGAGACGCGATGAACCACCCAAGCGATAATCAAATCGAGGAGGCGTACCAAATCGCGCAGGAACGTTATGCGCTTTTGGGCGTTGCCACCGACCGGGCGCTCGCCGCGCTGGCGCCGATTTCGCTGAGTCTGCATTGCTGGCAAGGCGACGATGTCGGCGGTTTCGAGAACACGGGCGCTGAATTGAGTGGAGGCATTGCGGCCACCGGGAATTATCCCGGCAAGGCCCGCAACGCCGACGAACTGCGCCGCGATCTGGATCAGGCGTATCGGCTCATCCCCGGTCGGCATCGTTTGAACCTGCACGCCCTCTACGCCGAAACCGGGGGCAATCGGGTCGAGCGAAATGAATTGCGCCCCGAGCATTTCGCCGCGTGGGCCGATTGGGCGAAGACGAACGGTCACGGAATCGATTTCAATCCGACACTATTCTCACACCCCAAAGCGGCCAGCGGTTTCACGCTCGCCAGTTACGACAAAGGGACTCGCGATTTCTGGATCGAACATTGCAGCGCCTGCCGCAAAATTGGCGAATCGTTCGGACAGCAATTGGGAACGCCATGTATCACCAACATCTGGATTCCCGACGGCCAGAAAGACACACCGGCAAATCGCAGAACGCCGCGCGAGTTGTTGAGGTACTCGCTTGACACCATCTTGGCGGAGAGGATAGATCCCAAATACAATCTCGATTCAGTCGAAGGTAAGCTGTTCGGGATTGGCTCGGAAAGTTATGTCGTCGGCTCGCACGAGTTTTATCTGGGTTACGCCATCGCGAATCGCATCTTGCTTACCCTGGACACCGGGCATTTTCATCCGACCGAATTGGTCTCGGATAAGCTATCGGCAGTGCTGATGTTTGTGAGCGAGATGCTGTTGCACATCAGCCGCGGCGTGCGCTGGGACAGCGATCATGTCGTCACCTTCACAGAGGAACTCCAGGCCATCGCGCAAGAGCTTGTCCGGGGCGGCTATCTGGATCGCGTGCATATCGGCTTGGACTATTTCGATGCGAGCATCAATCGCATTGCGGCGTGGGTGATCGGCGCGCGCAATGTGCTGCGTGCGCTTCTGTTCGCCCTGGTCGAGCCGGCCGACCAATTGCGATTGCTCGATGTCACCAGCGATTACACGGCGCGCTTGGCCTTCTTGGAAGAACTCAAGGGGATGCCGTTCGGCGCCGTGTGGGACTATTACTGTCTGCGCCAGGGTGTTCCCGTCGGCATCGCCTTTGTGGATTCGATCAAGGCGTACGAAGAACGTGAGCTGGCCAAGCGAACCTAGGCGATGCCGAGCCCGTGTTTATTGGTCGTCCACGCTCGAAGAATCGTGGCAAATTGCGCTGGCCGCAAAAATCATCGACGAGCCGTTCATTGAGTATCGCGGGATGAGTGGAAATTACAACAAGCGGTAGATCCGTTTTCCAACACGAGGAAAACCCGAGTGGGGAATGAATATGTTCGCCAACGTAGGGCAAATTTGAAAATTTGCCCTACACTTCATTTATCGTTCAAAAACTTGCATTGGCAAAAGGATTGGGGAATGAATCAGATTATTGAAGCCGGTTCTACTGGGACCATTTGATCCAAACCGGCGCCCAAGCATCGCGCGACCCATCGCCCAGCTTTTTGGCCCCCGAGCCATCGGCATTCATCAACCAGATTTCCGTGTAGGCGGCAATGTGGCCCCGGTCGGATGAAAAGGCAATCTGCTTGCCGTCCGGCGACCAGGACGGATATTGATTCCAGAGATATTGGTCTTGGCTGAAAGACAGGCGCGGCCAGCGGTGTGGGTCATTCAAGTCGAACATGAAGATTTCTTGCTCGCGTCCATCTTTGGTGCTGGTATAGGCGATCTTGGTGCCATCCGGTGACCAGGCCGGCGCAAAGGCAAATCCCCGGGTATGAAAAGTCAATTGCTCGGGTGGTGTGCCGGGCGATTTGAGATTGGTGCGCCAGATTTGGAGAATTGTACTATTCGGGTCAGGCGCGTTGTAGAGCATGTACGTTCCGTCGGGAGAGATGACGTCTCGCGCCGCCGCAATGTCGTAATACGTGCGGTCGCTGAGCTGAGCCAGATGGCTCCCGTCCGGATCGATGATCCAGGCGGTGGGGCTTGAGCGGTCACCGCTGAGAAAAGCGATCTTGTTATACAGTGCGGCCGGCATTGGCCTTTTCGCCAAGTCGAACGGCTGCGGTGGGGCGAAGGTCGGCGTCGCGGTTGGAACAGGCGTTAGACTTGTAACAGGAATGGCCAGCGGCAGCGGCGTTGCCGTATACCAATTGAGCGGTATCGGCGTAAAAGTGCCGGTCGTGAATGCCACCGCCGTGACAAAAGCCGCCGTCGCCGATGCCTCAGCGTGATTCACCGCCGTTGGGACTTGCGTATAAACCACGTAAGGCAAGGGAGTCGCCGTAGCCATCGCACGCGGCAAGGGCGTCGGCGTGCCGAATCGCTGCGCCTGCAAAGTCTGCGCCACTGACTGGGTGGCTGCCGCAAAAACATCCGGCGGAGTCGGCGCAGCGGTAATGACCGTAAACGGGGCGGGAACGGCGACGAGGTACAACGTCGGCGCGCGAACGCCCGGGCTGGCCTCCCAGATGAATAGATTATCGTCGCCCTGGGTTGGTCCGTTCAGTCGAATCGAGATGCTTCCGGCGTCCGTTTGCTGTTGGAGCGCTGCGATTTGCTGTGAGGAGAAGACAAAACGTTTCCTCACGCCGGCGATCAGTTCGCTTGGCGGCAATGGACTGCCGATGGTGAATAGAGCCGGGATCCGGCGCAACGTATCATAGTTCGTGTTGCGCCAGTCGGACGTTTGGGTATCCAAAACATCCAGCGTCCACTGCCCCTGCGTCCCCAGATTGTTGCCATTGCGTCCACTCAGCTCAAGTGCGGCAAAAAGAATCTTCGTCCCCGGCGCAAGACTGCTCAAATCGAATTGCACGATGCTGGCGAAGGCCTGCCCCTTGAGCACTCCCACGTTCAAATTGTTATCCGGCGTGAAAACGATTTTGGCATTGCTCCCGACCCAGCCGGTCTGATCCGTATCCGGGGTGAGCGCGAGCGAGACCCCATTCGCCGGTGGAGTCGGCAGGACGATCGCGCCCAGCGTCGGAGTGGGCGTTGGGGTTGAGGTTGGAACAGGCGAGGGCGTTCGTGTCGCGGCGGGCGCCTGGGCGGACCGCGGAGAAGCCGGCGTGGCCAGAGTCGCTGCGGGGGCCGCCGTTTCGTTTGCGGGCGAACAAGATACCGTCGCTGCTGAAACAATCAAAACCAAAACAGACATGCACGATAGAATTCTGTTTGCTTTCATGCTCTTATCTTTTGACAAGCTCAGCCAAGATTTCGCACCTGCAAACGTAAATAGACCGATTTGCCCGTTCACGGTAGACGTCCAAAGCGGTTCCTATCGCTGGGCGAGGGTGCGAAAGCTTGGCTCAGCGCCCGGCCGCTTGGATGTAAACGACTTCGGCTGTGATGCGTTCACCGTTTTTCGCTCCCCACACGATCAGGTTGTTGCCCACTTTGACATCGGCCAGCGTCGCATCGGCCACTTGGACTTGTTGTCCACCGCCCGGATTTCCGGGTTGCCCGAATTGTCCCGTCGAAATACTCTTGTAGAACTTGGTATCCGGGGTCATCGCCACTTCGGTTTGAGTGCTCGCAGATGATCCGCCACCGCCGGGTCCGCCAAACCCTCGGCCCGAGACTAACGTAATCACATTGTCTTGAATCTTTTGCACTGTTCCCGTGCCAGCCGCAGGGTCTTTCGGCAGCTGCGACGGAAGTTGCACCGAACCCGATGGTCGATTCGCGCGACGATTCTGCTCGCCCAACATCCGTCCGCCGACGAACGCCGAACCCATCAACAAAACTTGCACCAAGACAATGCCGATGATAATCAGTCTTTTACGTTCCATGCTTGCTCCTATCTCCACTCCCCAATCTCTAAGCTCTATCATTCGTACCTCAACGCTTCCATCGGATCGAGCCGCGAGGCGCGGATGGCGGGATAAAGACCAAACACGACGCCTACCATCAGCGCAACTCCAAACGCTTCCGGGATGCTTTGCCAGGTCAGCGTAGCGGCCAGGTCAGAACGATAGCGCGTCAACAGCGGAATGGTGAGGATACCGACGGCGACGCCGAGCACGCCGCCGCTCAAACTCAACGCCACGGCTTCGATCAAGAACTGTTGGACGATGTCCCATTGCCGCGCGCCAATCGCCAGCCGTACGCCGATCTCGCGCGTCCGTTCCGTCACCGAGACCATCATCACGTTCATAATGCCGATGCCGCCGACGATCAACGAGACGATGGCCATGCCGATGACGAGCAGAGAGAAGGTCTGCGCCGACTCCGACTGCGCTTGCGTAATCTGGCTCAGACTCGTCACCTGCACATCTTCCTGCTGATTGTCCGGCGTGTCGTGGACCTGCCGAAAATAATTCAAGATCGCCGTCGTCGCGGCGGGGATATCGCTTTCATTTTGAACGCGGACCCGCACCGACACCGAGCGGTCCCGGCCGAACAAATCATTGACCGCCGTCGCAATCGGTATGACCACGCTGTTGTTCGGATCGACGCGCGGGTCGGGGCGGTCCAACTCTTTGACCAGGCCGATCACCTCAAAGCGCAGGCGGTTGACGCGGATCTCTTGTCCAATCGGGTCTTCGCCGGGGAACAATTGCTGCGCGACCGTTTGGCCGATCACTGCCACACGTGACTTGTCCTCCACATCGTACGCGGTAAAGAATTCGCCGCTCGCCACGTAGCCGGGGTTTTGGGTCGTGATCCAATCGGCCGCGACGCCCTGAATCGTCGTATCGTCCAAACTCTCCGTGCCGCGCACGACACTGCTCGTGCCGCTCAAGCTCGCCTGCACCATGACAATCGAAGGCAAATCCTTCAGCCCCAGCGTCTCTTCGTACGTGATCGATTTGGTCAACGCCGCTTGATTCCCGAACCCGGGCTGTCGGCGGGTAGAGATCGTCAGATCGGTCGAGCCCAGACCGCGAAAACGGCTCTGCACCGCTTCCTGCGCGCCGGTGCCCAGCGCAACCATCACGATGACCGATGCCACGCCGATGATGATGCCGAGCGCGGTGAGAAACGAGCGGAGTTTGTTGTTCGCCAGACTTTCCAGCGCTGTTTGCAAGCTGTCAATTAAATGCATGGCTATGCCACCAACACGCCATCGCGAATATTCAAGATACGCCCCACATTGCGCCGCGCCAGTTCTGGGTCGTGCGTCACCATCATGATCGTTCGCCCCTCGCGATGCAATTCGTTGAGCAACTCCATCACCGCCTGGCCGTTCACGCTGTCCAGATTCCCGGTCGGCTCGTCCGCCAAAATCAAATTGGGATCGTTCATCAGCGCGCGTGCAATCGCCACACGCTGCGCCTCACCGCCCGAAAGCTCCGGCGGGCGATAATCGAGTCGCTCCGTCAGGCCGAACCGTTCGAGCAGTTGCCGCGCGCGGGCGCGGCGCTCGTGGCGCGATTGTTGGTTGTAGAGCGCCGGCAGTTCCACGTTTCGCAGCGCGCTGATGCCGGGAAGCAATTGGAACGATTGAAAGACAAAGCCGATGTGCTGGCTGCGCACCTGCGCGCGCTCGCGCTCATTCAATCGCGTAATGTCGCGCCCTTCCAAACGATACGTCCCGTCCGTCGGATGAATGAGACAGCCGAGCACGTAGAGCAAGGTGGATTTGCCCGAACCCGAGGGGCCCATGATCGCGATAAATTCGCCGCGCCGCACGTTGAACGTCGCGCGCCGCAGGGCGAACGTTTGGGTAGTCCGCTTGGGGTACGCTTTGCTCAATTCCTGGGCTTGCACAATCCAATCGCTCATTGCGTCGTTACCACCTGATCGCCTTCCTGCAAGCCAGACAGAATCTCGACGTTGCTGTCGCCCACCAGCCCAATCTTGACGCTCCGGCTGAGGGTCAGCCCATTCTGCACGACCGATAGATTGATCGTTGCATTCGCCGTCGCGCGAATCGAACGACGCGGCAACGTCAATACGTTCTTGCGTTCCGCGACGATGATGTCGGCATCTGCCGTCATCCCCGGCAGCAAGCCCGTCGGCGCCTGATCGACGGAGATATAGACGGTGTACGTGACCGCGCCCGAGGTACTCGCCCTCTGGGGAACGACGCGGCTGACCTTGCCGGTAAACGTTTCGCCGGAACGCGCGTCAAACGTGATCGTCGCTGATTGCCCGGCTTGAACGGAGATTACATCTTGCTGGCCGATGCTCGCCTGCACTTGAACTTGGCTGAGGTCCGCCATTTCGACGACAACTGCATTAGCTGCGACCGTGTCGCCAACCTGACCCGTCACGCTCAACACACGACCGCTCGATGGGGCGAGCATGACCGCACCGGTCAAATCGGCTTGCGCTTGTTTCAAAGCGGACTCGGCAGATTGCAGATCGATTTCGGCTTGCTTGACATCGGTGGAGGTGATCACCGTACTCGCCTTGAGTCTGTCTAGCGCGTTTTGTTTGATTTGATAATCGAGTTGCGCCTGCGCCCACGCCAGTTTCAGCGGCTCGGGGTCAATGCTGGCGAGGACTTTGCCTTGAGTCACCTGATCGCCGGCGCGCACGTTGAGTTCGACGAGACGACCGCCGGCAGAGAAAGCCAGCTGTTGCGGATTGGCTGGCGTTACCTCGCCTGGAACGGTCAATACTTGACGCACGTCACCGCGCGTTACACGCGTCGTCCGGACTTGGACGGTCGGCGTGGCCTGTTGGACTGAAGGGAGCGATGAAGGAAGGGCAAACGAGGAATTGACACTGACATAACCCAGAAAACCGGAAAGGACAATCAGTGCAATTGAGGAGAAAACTGCAACCGGGATGACAAAACGTTTCATCCAGACTCTCCTTTGAGTGGCGTGCGATCTATTTCACGCTTTGCGGCAAGGGGTGAAATGCACAGTTCATTATGAGGTACTTGGATGAGATACGACTGAGAAAAAGCTGAGAGAATATTGAGAAACATCTACTCTGCCATTGCTCATCTAGCCAGAGCGCCCGCGCGGAAGGGTGAATCGTAGGGTCGTCCCATGGCCCGGCGTGCTCTCAACGGACTCGACGCTCCCGCCGTGGCGTTCCACCGTCGCCTTGACGATCGCCAATCCCAATCCGCTGCCGCCACGCGCGCGCGCCCGCGCTTTATCCGCGCGGTAAAAGCGTTCAAAGACGTGCGCCTGAGCTTGCTCTGGAATTCCGGCCCCATTATCGGTTACCGCAACGCGGACGCCTTGCTCCAAACCCTGGACGCGTAGAACAATCTTGCCTCTCTCCACGTCCGTCGCGTGGATCGCATTGTCCAGAAGGTTGTAGAATACCTGCTTCAACTGGTCTGCATCGCCGTAGCAGGTGGTGTCCCCATCCGTTTCCAGAACGATGGCCCGATCCTGCGCCAGCGTCCGCATACTTTCCGCCACCTCATGCCCCAGCGCCGCCAGGTCGACCGATTGGAGATTCAGCGGACGCCGCGCGTCCAGACGCGTCAAAGTGAGCAGATCCGATACGAGGCGTGTGAGGCGCTGGACTTCGCGCCGCATTCCGTGTAGGACGCGACGGCTCGTTTCCGGATCGCCTTCCGGCGCCATCAGCAACACGTCCAGCGATCCGCCGATGGCGGTGAGCGGCGTCCGCAGTTCGTGGGAGGCATCGGCGACAAACTGGCGCTGGGTAGCAAACGCGTCGTCTAGCCGCGCCACCATTTCGTCGAATGCGGAGGCGAGCTGACCGGTTTCGTCTCTGCGCTGGGGTAGATTGACGCGCTGGCTGAGGTCGCCGGCGGCAATGCGGCGGCAGACATCGATCACCAGGCGCAGTGGAGCCAGCGCCGTTTGGGTGAGCCACAAGCCGCCGGCCGTTGCGAGAAGTAATGCCAGCAGAACGCCGACGACGATGAGCAGGCGTTGCCGGCCCAAGACCTGATCGACCAGATCTAACGGAACGCTCATCTGAATCACGCCGGCCACCGGCGAATCTGGAAGGGGGTAATGGACCGGGATCAGGACCGCGAGCGTGTCCTGTCCGGCAATCGTCGTGACGTACTGTGTCGATTCACCCGTCCATGCGCGCGCGAGTGTTCCGGCGTCCGGGGCTGGAATGGCGCGCGAGTCGGTAGGATCACGACCATCGCCGATGAGAGCGCCATTCCTGTTCATCACGACGGCGATGGTGTCCTGCCAGGTCAGATCGCGCGCCAGGTTCCCGGCAACGACGACGAAAGGAGGAGGGTTGAGTGCCCGGGTCGGGGTAATCGGATTCCGCGTGTCGGGCGGCGGGAAAGCAAGCGCCGGTGCCGGTCGCTCGCCGGGGAGCGAATGGCTCATGGATGCGCCCGCGATCGCTTGCAGCCGAGAAGCGGTGCTTGAGATCAAGAGCGCGCGCGTGTCAATGTACAAGAAAGAACCGAGGGCAACCAGGATGACGAGAAGTAACCCGACGTAAAGGATGGTCAGACGCAGGCGGAGCGGTAGATCATTCCAACGCGCACCCATGCTATTCCTCCCGCCAGACGTAGCCGACGCCGTGCACGGTGCGAAGCAGGCGCGGCGGCCGGTCCCCGATCTTATCGCGCAAGTGACCCACGTGCACGTCGACCAGGTTCGTTTCGCCGGCAAAGTCATAGCCCCAGACGCGATCGAGGATCACTTCGCGACGAAAAACCTGGCGCGGATGGGACATGAAGAATTCGAGCAACTCGAATTCCTTCGCGGTCAGCGCGACCGGGTTCCCCGCGCGCTCGACCGTGCGCGCCTCCCGGTCGAGCACGAGGTCGGCCGCGCGCAAGACCGGCTGCACCGTCTGCACGCCGCGCCGTCGCAGGATGGCGCGCACGCGCGCGAGCAGTTCGGCAAAACTGAAGGGCTTGACGAGATAATCGTCGGCGCCGAGGTCCAGCCCGGTGACGCGGTCCGCGATTTCATCGCGCGCGGTGAGCATCAGGATGGGAACGTCGCTGTTGGCGCGAATGCGCTTGCAGATCTCAAAGCCATCCAGGCCGGGCAGCATCACATCCAAGATCACGAGGTCGAACTTTTCTTGACGCGCCCGCTCCAGCGCGGCGCGCCCGTCCACGGCCACCTCGACTTGATAGCCCTCGTATCCCAATCCCACGCGCAAGAATTCGACGATGTTCGGCTCGTCGTCCACGGCGAGGATGCGCGGCGGGCTCGCGGTATCTTTATCCATCTGTGGTTCAGCCATTTCGCTCGCTCCGCTCAACCGACTCCAAATTCATTATAGCACGCACGAGTTCCTCTACCAAACTTCAGGGGCCAAACGGTTGGCTCTGATGTAGACAACTTCACCTGCGGCAGTCATATAGCGACACCTGCAGGTTCCCGCCTCCCGGGAATCCGTCACGATCGTTATTCGGCGCGCCGCCGGTCCCATCCGGCGCGCCGACGTTCTGCGTCGCGGTGTCAAAGCCCTGAACCGGCTTGCACGATGTCGTGACCCACGTGGAGATGTCCGATTGCACCGGCTGACCTGGACCGCCGCCCAAGCCGCCGCTAGGCCCGTTCCAGTAAACAAAGCGCAGTTCGCCGTCCGCGACCATCTTTGCCAGATCGGCGCTTGTCACGACCTGGTCTTGTCCGCCAAACCCACCGAGATACAATACGGGGCGTCCAGTCGCCAACACATAATCCGCGCCTTGCATCGAACTCGGCACCGCCATCAAGTATTTCATCCCCTGGGTGTTCGCCTCCAGATAGGCGAGGAGCGTCTCATTGATTTGCAGGCCAGTCAGCCGCGTGTTCGCGCCGCCGCGCCCCACCGGCCCAAACGACGCCTGCCCGCCACTATAAGCGGCCGGCAACGACTGGTTGGTGCTGGCGTTCAGGTTGGTCAGGACCGACCAGATGCCCGGTGTGATCAGCAGCGCGGCAATGATGCAGGCGAACCCAGCCATCGCGACCACGCGCAGGCGGCCGATCGCCGACGCGCTCAAGAATGCCGCGCCAAAGACAAACGACATGATCGCGATGGGCAACCACCAGGCGCTCTTATCGAACGCGTTTGCCGTATTGATCTGCAACCACAACGTGCCGATGGCTGCCACGGCCAACAGGACCATGGCCAGCCACGGATGTCGCTCGCGCGCGCGCCACAATTCGACAAAGCCAATGCCGAAGAGAGCAGCCAGTGAAGGCGCGAGCATCGAAAGATAGTACTCGTGAAAGAAACCGGCGATACTGAAAAAGACTCCGACCGTCGCCAGCCAGCCGCCCCACAGCACCGCCGCTTGATGCTTTGGGTCGAGCGGCCAGCGCAGCCGCGCGCGCAAGAGCAAGAGCAGCACGCTGAACAAGCCAAAGGGCAACAGCCAACTGGCTTCTTTGCTCAACGGGGCGGTGAATAATCGCAGAGCGCCGGGTTGTCCGGTGTTGAGCATCCCGCCGCCTCTACCGGGAACACCTTGCGGCGGCTGGAATCGACCGTTTCCATCTTGCGCCTGGGGCGCAAGTCTTGGGGGTGGCTGAAACCCACCATTTCCATCTTGCGCCTGGGGGGCGAGTCTTGGGGGTTGCTGAAACCCACCGTCTCCACCTGGCCCTTGGGGAAACTGGAATCTGCCGTTTCCATCAGGGCCTGGAACCGGTCCTCCGCCGGGCGGCAGGCCACCCAGGTTGCTGTCCAAGAGTCCGCCCAGTATGCCGCCGCGCCCGCCCATGCCGACCAATCGGCTGAGACCATTATATCCGACAATCAAACTCAATTCGGAATTGTCGCCGCTGCTGCCGACGTACGGGCGCTGGTCTGTCGGCGTCAAGTCCACCGCCGTCGCCCACGACAATGAGACGACAAGCAACAAGAAGGTCGCCACGGCGAGATTGACACCCTTGCGCCACAATCGCTCCGGCGAACCCAGGACGTACAGCGCATAGAATGCCAGTAACGGCAGGTATGCCTCGAGCATCTTGATGTTGAAGCCAATGCCGACCAGAACAGAGCCGAGCAACAAGTAGCGCAGCTTGCCTCGCTCAGTCGCTTTGACGAATGCCCATGCCGCAAGGAGGAGCGTCAGGATCAGTGTGCTGTCCATCGTGTTGTTGCGATCGGTCGCGACGACCACGGGCGTGATCGCCAACGCCAAGCCCGCCAACAATCCGGCGACCGGCCCGAACGACCTTCGAACCAGGTGATAGGCGATGATGACCGAGAGAATGCCGGCGACGATCTGCGGCAACATCACGCCGATGCCATTCACGCCCAGAAAGTACGCCGACACGACTTGGAGCCACAGCCCGACCGGCGGCTTGTCCACGCTGACCGATCCGCCCGGTTCAGCCGCGGCAAAGAACAAGTTGTGCCAGGATTGGAGCATCGCCTTGACCGCGGCAGCGTAATAGTGGTTGGCGTAGCCCACGGCATCCAGATTGGCCACACGCAGCGCCGCCGCGAGCGCAAGCACCGCCGCGAGCGCGAGCAATTCCAGCGCGTTGCCGCGCGAGATTCGCAGCGCTCTAGCCGGGATGTTCTTGGATGACATTGGTTCCGAAATCCAGGTGCTCATTTGGCAAAGCTCTCTGTCAGTTTGGCAGCACGACAAGACTGCATATCGGGCAGAACTTGCACTGCTCGGTTGTGAGGTCGTTTGTCAATGGCCATGCGGTTATCCCTCCATGTTACGGGCGAATGAGAATGTCACTCTCTCATCGAGCGACTGCCGTGCCGCTCGTCCAGTCCATGATACGCTCGTTCTCGTACGTGAATTTCACCAATACCTGGTCGGTCACGTTTTTGAGAACCTGGCGTACGTTCGAACCGTCCGGATTGCAGACGAAGAATTCCCACTTGCCGTTTCGATCCGAGAGGAAGAGGATTTGCTGGCTATCCGATGACCATATCGGCGCGACGTTGTGAACAACCTTGTCGAACAAGATCGACAGGATCGGATCGGGGCTGGTCACGGCGGCTTTATTGCTCCCGTCCGCGTTGACCACATTCACTTCCCAGCGATCGTGCGCCTGCTGCGAATAGACGATGCTTTTGCCATTGGGGCTTAATTCCGAATCCTGAATTGGCGGCATGTACAGAATCGGCATCGCGGCGTTCTTGGTCGAATCCCAGTACTTGCCCGTCGGCCCCATCACCAGGGATGCCGCGCCGCCGAGAATGCTCGTCGACATGATACCCACGCCCGGATCGGTGTAGACGATGGTCGTGCTGTCTTTGTCCCAACTGGGCACGAAGCAAAGTTGTGAGCACTGCGGCTCGGTCAGCTTGCCGGTCGCTACCTCGACTAACCCGAGTTTCCAGATGATATTGTCATCGGATTTCGATTTATCCTGGGAAAAGACGATGTACCTGCCATCCGGACTCCACCGCGGCCAACGGACGCGCGGCGCGGTGAAGACAATTCGTTCGTTCGCCCCGTCTGCGTTCGCGATGTAAATCCCGGGAGCGGTATTGTCCCAGCGTGCGAAAACGATTTGCGTGCCGTCGGGCGACCACGCGGGATCGAGGCCGCGCGACACCCGCGTCAGATTCGAGCCATCGCCGTTCACCGTGTAGATCTCGCCGCCGGTCGCGGTCTCGAAGACGATCTTGCCTTGAATCGTGGCGGTCGGCACGGGCGTCACGGTCACCGGTACCTCCAGCGTGGGCGTCGGCGTGACGGCAGCGGCGGGATAGAGCGTCACCGCATCGCCAGTCACGGTCATCTTGAACGAAACAGCAGCCGAGGAGTTGTTGGTGACGGCGACAAAGTATCGACCCGAGGTGTTGAATCCGCCCGACCAATACAGATCGTGGACGACCGCCTCGGTCAGCGCATCGTAGTACGGCGTGCCGCGACCGACGGGCGTAGTGGATACGTCACGCAGCCAGTCTGTCGCTTCTGTAGGTGTGTAGATGGCAAACTGTAGCGCCTGATTGCCATTCGCGTCTACTGTGACATCGACCTTCGAGCGACCGCTACTTGCGCTGCCTCCGGGTCCTCCGCCAGCCATGCTTCTGGGACCGCCTCCTGGACCTCCACCGGGACCACCTCCCGGCCCTCCCCCGGTACTCGAACTCTCTGCCGCATAGTCGAAGTAAAACCAAAGGGTGGTGTTCGGCGCGATGGTTTGTGAACCGGTGGGCACCGTCAAAGGGTCATTGGGGCTTGAGCCGATTGGCGCGGCCGCCAATATCGACGGCGCGACGAATGCTGCCATCAAAACGACGAGCACGAAAATCCAACAATGCAAATGTTTCATTTTGTCCTCCAAAGAAATATCCAAATTACTCGTACCGCAGCGCGTCAATCGGATGCAGACTCGCGGCGCGGTTGGCCGGGTAACTGCCAAAGAAGAGTCCCACGGCAGCCGAGAACAGCACGGCGAGCAGAATCGAATCCAGATCGACGACGGTGTTGAGGGTCGATGTCCCCACATTCATCCCAGAGATCATGCCCGCGGCCAGCGCGCCGAGTAGCACTCCGATCAAACCGCCAGAGAGACTCAGGATCATCGCCTCAGTCAAGAACTGGGCGAGGATATCGCGCTTGCGCGCGCCGACCGCTTTGCGGATTCCAATCTCGCGCGTCCGCTCGGTCACCGAGACGAGCATGATGTTCATAATCCCGATCCCGCCGACGATCAGCGAGATCGCCGCGATGCCGCCGAGAAAGATCGTCAAGGTGCCGGTCACCTCGTTCGCCGCGTTCAAAACATCCTGTTGACTGGTAATATTGAAATCGTCCTGGGAAACGTGATGCCGTTCCCGCAGTACTTCGCTGATCTCCTGCACGACCGTATCCTGCTTGGCGGAGTCGGTGATCTTGACGTTAATCACCGAAACGCTATTACCTCCGCGGAACTGACCGGCGCGAGACAGGCGGCTCATCGCCGTCGTGAGTGGCACATACACTTGCGTGTCCGAGTTCATGAAACCGGTGCCGCCCTTGGATTCCATCACCCCAACCACTCGAAAGATCTGACCATTGATGCGAACAGATTGACCCACCGGATCGGCGGTGTCGAAGAGCGTCGTCGCCGCTTGCGATCCCAAGACGACGACCGCCGAACTGGCCGTGACGTTCGCCGCCGAGACGAATTCGCCGCTGGCCACCTTGACGTTCATCGTGTCCAGATATTGCGGCGTTACGCCGAGCACGCGCGCATTGGTGTTGTTGCCGAGATACGCCATTTGTCCGAAACTTTCCACCTGCGGCGCGACCCCGACGGCGTCGGCCAGGTCCTCGAGCGCCGCCGCATCCTCTTTCGTCAGAGAGGTGGCAGAACCTTCCGCGGTGCGCACGCCGCTGCTCTCCGTGGAACCGGGGCGAACGTACAGCAGGTTGGTGCCAATGCTCGTGATCTGGTTTGTGATCGCGGCGGATGCGCCGCGTCCGATGGAGAGCATCGCCACCACCGCCATGACGCCGATGATGATGCCCAGCATGGTCAACCCGGCGCGCAATTTGTTTGCGCCGATGCTTCGTAATGCGATGCGTAGACTCTGTGTGATGTTCATGATTCTCCTTAGTTCGTTTGTGCGGTAGTGCAATAGTGCATTAGTTCTGTAGTTGGCAAGTCCATCAGCTGAACCATCGCACTATCCAACTATTGCACTAGTGCACGACTTGTCCGTCGCGCATCCGAATCACGCGCTGCGCCTGCGCGGCAATCGCCGGATCGTGCGTCACGAGGATGACGGTCAAGCCCTTTTCGGCATTCAGCTTCTTGAAAATGCCGATGATCTCCGCCCCGGACTTGCTGTCCAGGTTGCCCGTCGGTTCATCCGCGAGGACGATGCTGGGATTGGTCACTAGCGCGCGTGCGATGGCGACCCGCTGCTGCTGACCGCCGGACAACTCATTCGGGCGATGCTGGGCGCGGTCGCCCAGACCCACCGACTGCAGCGCCTGCATCGCGCGGGGCTGGCGGTCCTTTGCGCCAGCGTATACCATCGGCAATTCCACCTGGTCGATCGCGGCGGTGCGCGGCAGCAAGTTGAACTGCTGGAACACAAAACCGATCTTCTGGTTGCGAATGCCAGCTTGCTCGTCGTCTGCCATCTTGGAAACGTCTACGCCGTCGAGAAAATAGGCGCCATCCGTCGGCGTATCCAGGCAGCCGATGATATTCATGAGCGTCGACTTCCCAGAGCCAGATGGTCCGGTAATCGCGACCATCTCGCCGGGCTGTATTTCAAGCGATACACCGCTGAGCGCCGGCACTTGCACATCGCCCATCTGATAGATTTTTCTGACATTGTTGATTTGAATGACCGCTGACACGTTCAACCTCCATCATTCCCTGCTTCAACTTTCACAACGTTTGATGACGCCAGTACGATAGCGCATTGGAGCCGCCGGGTCGAAAGGGTAAGTCGGTTTAGGGAGGCGGCCCGCCGGGACCTCCGCCGATGCCCATGATGCCCATGCCGCCCCCGCCAGGATTCGTGCTGGTGGTGGTGGTCGTCTGGTTGAGCACCACCACATCCCCTTCCTGCAGTCCGCTGGTGATTTCAATCGACGAATCGTTCGACAACCCCGTGGTGACCGTCTTCTGAGCCGATTGACCTTTGGATTGTACTGTCACGATTTTTTGATTGCCCTGAGTCCGCACCGCCTTGGCTGGAACCAGCAGCGCATTGTCGCGGCGCTCTACCTCGATCGCCAGAGTCGCGGTCATCCCGGGCTTGATCGAGCCATCGGAATCTGTGAGCTCCATGGTTATGGCATAGTTGACGACCCCCGAGGTCACCGTGCCCACCGGACTGATGGCGATCACCTTGGCATGGTAGGTCTTGTCCGGCAGCGCATCCAGAGTCATCGTGGCTGTTTGTCCGAGTTCGATCTTGGCAATGTCCACTTCCGCCACCGTCACTTTGACCTGCAGGAGTGAGAGATCGACGATGGTCACAGCCGTGCCGGTGGCGCTGTCGCCCACGCCGTAATTCACAGCCGAGACCACGCCGTCGTAGGGGGCGACGAGTTTTGCATTTTCGAGGTTACGCTGCGCTTGTTCCACGTCGAGTTTGGCGCTGTCGAGCGTCGCTTGCGCCGTGGCGAGTTTGGTCTCGAGATTCTTTTGCGCCTGCTCGAGCGCGACCTGAGCCGTGGTGTAGGTCGCTTGCGCCGACTTGAGATCGGAATCATTGATCTTGGCCGCCGCGATCTTGTAGCTGGCCAGCGCCGATTGATACTCAATGGTCGCGGATTGCAGCGTGGACGCTTGCGTGGTCATGCCGACGTCGGGACGCCACGCCACGGCGTCATAATCAGTCTGGGCTTTTTGCAGGGTGACCGCCGCGCTATCCAAAGTGGATTTGGCGACGATGAGCGAGTTGGGATTCTGCGCGTTGCTGGCTTTGGCTGCCTCCAGACTGGCCGCGGCGCTGTCGAAACTGGCTTGGGCCGTGCGGAGCGCAAAGTTCAAGTCCGCTTTGGTCTGATCGTAGCTGACCTGCGCACTGGACAAACTAGATTGCGCCGTCTGAAGCGCCAGGTTCAATTTGGTGGTGTCCACTTGCATAAGGACTTGGCCTTTTGTCACCGTGTCGCCGACCTTGACGTTCACTTTGGCCACGCGCCCACTGACATCCAGAGTGCTGCTTTCAAACGCCGCGGCGACCTGGTTGGGCGCCGAGACGTTGCCCGCGGCACTGACCGTTGCCACGAGCGAGCCGCGCTTGACTGTCGTCGTCTGAACGCTGGCGGCGGTGGTCGCCCTGGCGCGTTGATTCTGCCAGACCCACCCGGCGGCGACGACCAGAACAAGAACGACGATGCTTCCAATGATGACGAATCTGCGTTTCATGACTACTCTCCTGACAAAAGGATTCTCCCTCGATTTCTGGTCGAATTGTAATTGGAGTAGATTAGAATCTTCCAAAGCTCCGTTGAAGTTATCTTGAGAAAAACCGATGGCTTTTTCAGCATAACTTTAGAACAACTTTAGCTTATTCTCATAATGCGCAAACAGAAAAAGGCACGCGACAGGTTGATTGTCTGTCGCGTGCCTTTTCGTTATACGCCTAGTCGCTCAAAGCATCTTCCCGATGACAAACCAAGCGACTTGGTGTCCAACTTCCAATGCGGTGTCGAGGATGATGTGGGCGGCACCATCGCTCAAGGTCAGACGCTTGCCAGTTTGCAAATCATGCCAACCTATTTCGAGTTGACATTGCCCATCAGTGTGATCCTCACGGTTGACGCTCTTTCACATATCTGTCGAAAAACGCAACCGAACGCTCAAGCGCCTGTCCGAGATGTTTGGATAGATTGTGGTCGTCGTTCGGATAACTGAAAAACTCAACGGGCTTGCCCGCCGCGCGGACCTCGTCATCCAACGTTTGCGAAAAAGCGAACGGCACTTCGGGATCGGCCGTGCCGTGATGCAGCTGCAATGGGCCTGACAAGTCGCGCACGTAACTGTTGGGCGAGATGGAATCCCAGAACGCGGGATTCTGCTCGGGGTCGCCGTACTGTTGGATCAAATCCGCGCGCCAGCGCCGCGCACCCGCCGGCAGGACGGGCGTGATCGGCGCGCCGCCGGCGCGATGCCACTGGGTCAGCAAATCGGGATACGGCGCGACCACGCCCGACCAGATGACTTCGGCTTTGATGTCTTTCGATACCACCGCCGCGCGCAGCGTAACCTGCCCGCCCATCGAATGCCCCCACATTCCGATGCGGTTCGGATCGGCGTCCGGGTGTTTTTTCAGCGATGCCAACGCGTTGAGCACGTCAACCGTATAGTCGGGCGACCCATAGCCGCCGGTCGCCGTTCCCTCTGAATTGCCGTGCCCGCGATAGTCCGATTTGAAAACGATGTATCCATTGCGCGCAAACGCATCGACGTAAGCCACGTAGCGCTCCGTCGTGCGGTACTGCGCGGGCGGAATGTAACCGTGATTGAAAATGATCACGGGAAACCCGGCCTTGGGTTTTGTTCCCTTCGGCACGGTCAGCAAGGCATAAATCTTGAGACCGTCTGAGC
>Ga0163210_1000047_pt1 | contig 36932 bp, 49 predicted proteins | sample Kivu_220m_FD_113536 | JGI IMG/M metagenome (GOLD analysis project Ga0163210, IMG submission 113536) | Freshwater microbial communities from Lake Kivu, Western Province, Rwanda to study Microbial Dark Matter (Phase II) - Kivu_220m | ecosystem: Environmental > Aquatic > Freshwater > Lake ...
CATCGGGTTCAACAGCAGGCCAGAGCCCGGCGCCAGTCGGCTGGCAGAGCAGGAGAATATAAGCATCCGCCAGTACAACGTAATCTATAAATTGATCGAAGATGTTGAGAAGGCACTTCAGGGCCTGCTTGAACCAGAATTGGTGGAGGTGGTCATCGGCCAGGCTGAGGTCAAAGCAATTTTTGAAGCCGGGAAGAAAGGTAAGATCGCGGGTTCTTTGATAAAGGACGGTAAGGCGACACGCGATTCCAAGGTGTACATTTTGCGCGCCAACAAAACCATCGCGGAATCTCGCGTTATCGGACTGAAGCGTTTTAAAGATGATGTCAAGGAGGTGCAGGCAGGGATGGAATGCGGTGTCAGATTAGAGAACTTCAGTGATTTCCAGGTTGGAGATATCCTTCGATTCTTCCGCATAGAAGAAACTACCTGAACCCGCTGAAAACACAGGTAGCTTTATTCAATCACCCTGATTTTTAATACGGAGAAAATCATGACTAGGCGTACTGAGCGGCTTAACCAGTTGATTCAGAACGAGATCAGTGACCTGCTGCGCAAGAATGTAAACGATCCGCGCCTCAGCGGTTTGATCAGCGTTACCAGGGTTTCAACAACCGACGATATGCGGAACGCCAAGATTTTTATAAGCGCCCTGGCAGACACTGCCATTAAGGAGGAGATACTCAAAGGTTTTGCTTCAGCATCGGGCTACCTGCGCCGAGAGCTGGCGCATCGCCTGAACCTGAGGGTCACGCCGGAGCTAAGCTTTCACTTTGACGATTCCATCGAGCGTGGAGTCAACCTGGTCAGTCTGATAGAGAGGATGGCTGCATTCGATAAAACGGAAGAGCCAGGTGGTCATAAACGGCATACTCAACATAAATAAATCCCGTGGCTGCACGTCCTTCAGTGTAGTTGCCAGGTTGCGTAGCCTGACTGGAGAAAAACGCGCTGGTCACGCCGGTACGCTCGATCCCGCTGCCAGTGGCGTCCTGCCCGTCTGTCTCGGGCAGGCGACCAGGGTTGTCGAATATATAATGCTGGATACTAAGGAATATATAGCGGGGATCGAACTCGGCACCAGTACAGACACATACGATGGCGAAGGCCGCATCACATTCCGTGGAGACCCGGGCGGCATCTCACTCCCGGATATACAGAGCGCGCTTCGAAATTTTTACGGTATTTTCGAGCAGATGCCTCCTGCTTTCAGTGCCCTGAAGAAAAACGGCAGGCATTACTACGAACTAGCAAGGGAGGGGAAGCCGGTAAGTGCCAGTCCGCGCAAAGTAGTAATTAATTCGCTGGAAATTCTGGAATTCAACAGGCCATATCTTAAACTGAGGATACGCTGCGGGAAAGGCACATACGTCCGCTCTCTGGCCCATGACCTCGGGAGTCTGCTTGGATGCGGCGCATACCTGAAAGACCTTGTAAGGACAGCTTACGGACCTTTTGACATCGAAGGCGCGGTTGACATTGACGAGATAGAAAAGGCTCTTCGCAAAGGAAGCCTTGACGATTTAATCTATCCCTTGGATTTCCCCCTTTCCCATTGGAAAAAGGTTGTACTTGACGAAGAACATGTACTCGAAGTCTTTAAAGGTCACAATATTATCCTGAATATCGATAACCCTCAGGTAAACAGATTTTGCTGCGCTTACGATCCACGAGGTGGGTTCCTGGCAGTTATGAAATTCATACCTGAATCAGAGTTATGGCACCCCAAAAAAGTGTTCAGCTTGTAGAAAAATCGCACAGGAATTACAGAATTTCACCCCAAAAAGCTTGACATGGCTATTCGTATTAGCTATATTAGCCTTAAAAGCTATAAATCGGCTTTGGGAGGTGTTACATGTCACAGGCCTACTGTTTCAAGCACAGGAAAAAGGTCGAGATTAAGAACCCTCAAAAAGTGACCTTGAAAAACGGGAGACCGGCCATCAAAGGCGTGTGCCCACTCTGTGGGACCAAGGTCTACAGGATCGGAAAGAGCTAACCCAGCGATTTTCTTAAACGTATACTTAAGCTAACCGCCTGATCCTCTTAAGCAATTTCAGGGGATTGGATTCGAGTATCTGCTTGAATTTTTGGCTATTGATGCCCGATTGATGCAGCATCTCTTTAGCCACCGATTCGGTGAGCAGGTCGTCTTCATCGTGTGTGTCCGAATTCAACAGCAGCAGCGCTCCGGCCTCACTTGCCAGCTTTGCTACATGCGTGTTAGTAGTACAATGGCCGCGCCTCGTGGTGATCTCGATGAACACATTATTCCGCGCCGCGAGTTCCGCAACCTTAGCCGTAATATGACCGGGATGGGCCAGCACATCTACATAGGGTGATTTCGCGGCCGCAAGGTTGGTTCCCTCCTCAACAGGCTCTACGGGAGTCTCACCATGCACCACAACCAGCCACGCGCCGAAATCCTTCGCCCTCCTTGCCGCCTCATCAATTGCTTCGCACGGGAGATGCGTTAATTCCACACCCGGTATGGCCAGTATGTTCCAATGCGACCTTGCCAGCTCGCAGTCCTCGCTCACTTCCTTGATGACCCTCTTCAGTGAGCCCACGCCTATATGATCCGTTATCGCCAGAGCGGAGTATCCTTTTATGGATGCCCGGCGTATCAATTCAATGGGAGAAAGCACGCCGTCGCTGTGGAAAGTGTGGCTATGAAAGTCGTAGAGCACGTTATAAATTAGCACAAAACCTTCAAACTGTACAAGAACGATTTCATAATCTGCTATAATAAAGCGTTATTGGTCAAGAATATGTTTAAAAAAATACTTGTCCCGCTCGATGGCTCGGTTGAAGCAGAGACGGTACTCCCCTATGTAAGGGACATCGCCTCCAAGTTCAACTCCGAGGTGGACATACTTAGTATCGGCCTCGGCAGCAGGCGGCGGCGCGTTAACCAGCTACTTGACGATTATATGCATCACGCAATCGAGCATCTGCAGAAGCACGATATCACCTGCCGCGCAGTCGTGCTATATAGCAGTCCCTCGGAAGACCTGGTAGATTACGCTGAGGTCACCATGCCAAAGCACGATCTCAAAGCCAAGGGGGCAGTACTTTACGGCGGGCCAGCCGACAACATCCTTGAATACACAAAGAGACATCATATGAACCTGGTCATCATGGCCACGCACGGCCATGGTGGGCTGAGGCGCTGGTGGCTGGGCAGCGTATCTGAGAAAGTGGTTTCACGATCAACGATCCCAGTTCTGCTGATACACAGCAAGCAGGTTAAGGAGATCGACAGGGACAGGAAAGCCACATTCAAACGCATTCTGGCACCTTTGGACGGCTCCGAGATTGGCGAGACAGCGCTCCACGATGCCCAGGCCGTAGCCCTGAAAACTGGAGCCGCCATGATACTTCTCCACGTCATACCCGAACCGCACAATGTTGAAGCAAGGATACTGGGACCCGAGTTCAAAAAATTCGTGAGTGCCATGCACGATGCAGGCCAGAAATATCTCGATAAGGTTAGCGCCAGGCTTGCGGCCAAGGGCATTGATGTTACCGCCAGAATAATCACCGGGGACCCGGCAGAGAGCATAATTGAACTTGCAAAACATGAGAAAGTTGACGTGATAGCCATGTCCACTCATGGTAGGAGCGGCATTGCACGGTGGGTCATGGGGAGCGTCGCGGATAAAATACTGCATGCATGCAGACTTCCCATGTGGCTGGCCAGGTCACAGCAGATTATCCATGAACAGGAAGGCGACAACAAGGCTGCGTAAGCTTTGTATATATCAGGAAGGAGTTAACCAAAATGGGGAAAATAAACGTGGCCATCATAGGAGTAGGAAACTGTGCATCCTCACTTGTACAGGGGGTGCATTACTACAAGAAAGCCAAAGACGATGAATTCGTCCCCGGTTTAATGCATGTCAACCTCGGCGGCTTTCATGTGAGGGATATTAACTTCGTCGCTGCCATTGACATCGACAAGAATAAGGTAGGTAAGGATCTGGCAGAAGCCATTTTTACCCATCCGAATAATACATTCAAGTTCTGCGATGTCCCCACAACCGGAGTTAAGGTTGTCCGCGGCATGACCCACGACGGATTGGGCAAGTACCTCTCTAAAATAATCGAAAAGGCACCCGGCCCAACCGCTAATATAGTGAGCATACTTAAAGAAACAAAGGCAGATGTTGCCATCAACTATTTGCCCGTAGGCAGCGAGCATGCCACCAAGTGGTATATAGAGCAGTTGCTGAGCGCCGGAGTCGGCCTGATTAACTGCATTCCCGTATTCATCGCCAGGGAGCCTTACTGGCACAACCGCTTCGCTGAAGCCGGTTTGCCGGTGCTCGGCGATGATATTAAGTCCCAGGTGGGCGCGACCATTGTTCACAGGGTGTTAACCAGGCTTTTCCGCGACCGCGGCGTCAAGCTGGAGCGTACCTACCAGCTGAATTTCGGCGGCAATACCGATTTCTACAACATGCTGGAACGCGAGCGCCTCGAATCCAAGAAAATCTCCAAGACCAATGCGGTCACCTCGCAGCTCGATTACGAGATGAATCCCGATAATATCCATGTAGGCCCCAGCGACTATGTACCGTGGCTGGCCGACCGCAAGTTCTGTCACATAAGGATGGAGGGCCGCACCTTCGGCGATGTCCCGCTCAACCTGGAACTCAAGCTGGAGGTCTGGGACAGCCCGAACTCCGCAGGCGTCGTCATTGATGCTGTGCGATGTCTCAAGATAGCAAAGGAGCGCGGCCTTGCCGGGGCGATCGTAGCTCCCAGCTCATATTTCATGAAATCACCTCCCATCCAGTACTCGGATGACGAGGCACGCAGGCGCGTAGAGCAGTTCATCAGCGGGCAGGATGAGCAGCACCCCATTTGCCTGCCTGAGTGTGCCGTACAAATATAGGCCACGGGAGCAGGAAACAAGGAAGAAAGATAGTACGGCAGCATAATGAAAATCGGGCTGGTTTCCGCTTACGATTATTCATCTCCCGGCGGCGTAATTAACCATGTTTCGTGTCTTGCCCACTACTTACACCTCCTGGGTCACAACGTAAAGATTATAGCTCCTCTCCGCAGAAAGGGTACCCGTTACTTCGAGGAAAATGTACTGGCTGTGGGCAGGCCCCTGCCCGTACCATATGGCGGCACCACCGCGCGCATCCCGCTGTCACCCTGGCTGCCCTATCAGGTTAAACACATGCTTGCCAGGGAAAATTTCGATATAATCCACCTGCACGAACCGTTCATTCCCATGCTCTGCCTCAGCACACTTATCGAATCGGAGACAACCAATGTGGGGACCTTTCATGCATGCCATGAAAGGTCCACGGTGTACTGGCTGGGTCAGCCTATAATGCGCAGGCTGGGCAGGAAGCTTCATGGCAAGATCGCGGTGTCACAGCCAGCACTCAACTACATATCGAAGTACTTGCCCGCTGAATACCACACTATCCCCAATGGGATTGACATTCACTACTTTAAACCGGATGGCCCCACGCGTCCTGAGTTCAAGGACGGCAAGTTGAACATCCTTTTCGTGGGCAGGCTGGAGGAACGCAAGGGCATAGACGACCTCATCCATGCCTGTTCAATTGTAAAGCAGGATTTTCCCGGTTTCCGCCTCATTATCGCTGGTCCGGGTTTAAAGCTGCGCTACCAGTATGAACTACTTGCTAAAAGGCTGCTGCCCGACCAGGTATTTTTCACCAGGTTCGTACGCTTCGATGAGTTGCCCCAGTATTACCGCGCGGCCGATATCTTCTGTGCCCCGGCGACCGGCGGCGAAAGCTTCGGTATCGTGCTGCTGGAAGCTATGGCCAGCGGCAAGCCTGTCGTCGCCACCAACATACCTGGATACGCCAGTGTTCTCACCAACGGAGAGGAGGGACTGCTCGCCAAGCCCAAGGACCGGCATTCCCTTGCTGAGGCAATACTGACCCTTATCCATGACAAGTCGCTTCGCCAGAAAATGGCGGAGAAAGGGCTTGCCAAAGCGCAAAAGTACAGTTGGGAAAACGTGAGCCGCCAAGTCATGGACTACTATATTTCCCTCATGAATTGATAATAGAAAGGAAGTTACCGTGTCAAGTTTACAGGAATTCCGCAGGAAGGCTGCCAGCGTACTGACGGGGCCGCTTGTACCGTTGGTCCACAAGTTAAAGCTTACCCCCGATGCTATGACCCTGACTGGCCTGGCATTGAACCTGGCCGCTGCCGTGGTAATCGCTTTCGGCCATTTGCTCATAGGCGGCATCGTCTTTCTCCTGGCGGGGCTTTTCGACCTTCTGGACGGCGCCCTAGCGCGCTACATGGAGAAGGTGACCAGGTTCGGCGCGCTTTTCGATTCTACGGTCGACCGCATTACCGAAGGCGCTATATTCCTCAGCTTCATATTTATCACCGGCAGCGGCATGTGGCCGTTCAACGTGACCTGGCAGCTCCTGCTCATCTTCCTTGCCATGATAGGTTCTTTCATGACAAGCTATATCAGGGCCAGGGCGGAGGCGTTGAATATAGACTGCACCGTCGGCTTGTTTACACGTGTCGAGAGGGTTATAATATTAGCGTTGGGACTGCTCTTGAACCAGGTGTTTGTCTCACTGGCAATAGTGGTGGTCCTTTCTTTTGTGACCGCTGGACAGCGCTTTGTGCATGTCTGGGGGCAGGCAAGAAAATAATTAGGAGACAAATCGGAAATCAGGAGGCGGGAAAATGAACGATAAAGTATTTGAATGGAGCCTGACGACGCTGGCAGCGCTGGTACTGCTCTGGATTATCGCCAGCATCGTACTGACGATCGTCCGCATACCCTTTATAATGATTGGCTGGGCTATCTTCATCGGTCTCATTGTACTCATTTTCGGCGGTGGCGCCCTGCTTTATTTTTGGGGCAAAGATTACATGTCCCGTGGATAGTCTAATACACTTTAAATTGCTCCCTCAGATGTTTTGCTATAGTGAAAAATATACGCATGCCCGTTTAAAGGAACTAAAATGCCAGTTATAGCCGTTATCGGCGCCCAGTGGGGTGACGAGGGCAAGGGTAAGATAGTAGACCTCCTCGCGGAAAAGGCGGACGCTGTCGTACGTTTCTCAGGCGGCGATAATGCAGGCCACACCGTCATCAACCCCAACGGCGAGTTCAAGCTCCACATAGTACCTTCAGGCATCTTTTATCCCCGTACCGCCTGTATCATCGGCAATGGGGTGGTCATCAACCCCAGGGTCCTGCTCGAGGAGATAGACAGCCTCGGGGCAAGGGGTGTGGATGTCGGTAACCTGCATATCAGCGACCGCGCGCACCTCATAATGCCCTGGCATATCCTTCTCGATGGGCTCGAGGAGGAGAGGCGCGGGCACGGGGCCATCGGGACCACCAGGAAAGGCATCGGGCCCGCCTTTGCAGACAAGACAGCCCGCCGCGGCATCCGCGCCTGCGACATCCTAGACATGGAGAGTTTCAGATCGCGACTCTCTTCCATCCTAGTGTCCAAGAATGAGGTACTCGCCAAAATTTACAACGTATCGCCGCTCGACTACGATTCTATTTTGAAAGAGTTCACAGGGTACGCCGGCAGGCTGGCGCCTTACATCAAGGATACCACCGCCATGATCAGCGACCTTATTGAGAAAGGCAGCAATATCGTGCTGGAGGGAGCCCAGGGCACCATGCTGGACCCCGATTTCGGCTCTTATCCCTACGTTACATCGTCTTCACCCCTTGCCGCTGGGTCGTGCATAGGGTCTGGCATAAACCCCCGCAGAATCGACCGCGTGGTGGGCATTTTTAAGGCTTACACTACCAGGGTCGGCGGCGGTCCCATGCCCACAGAGCTCAAGGACAAGGTCGGCGAATATATCCGCCAGCGTGCGCACGAGTTCGGCTCAACCACGGGAAGGCCGCGGCGCTGCGGCTGGTTCGATGCCGTCGTGGGCCGCTACAGCACTGATCTCAACGGCTTCACCAGCGGTATCCTGACGCGCCTTGATGTGCTGGACGAGATGGACACGGTGAAAATATGCGTTGCATATAAAGTAGGGGAAAAGGTAATCGACCGCTTTCCCGCCGATATAAACGCGCTTGAGAACTGCCAGCCCGTATATGAAGAGCTGCCCGGTTGGAAAGTGAGTACAAGCGATGCCCGCGATATAAAAAAACTCCCCTCCAACGCCCGCAAGTATATCAAACGCCTGGAGGAGCTTATCCGCTGCTCCTTCCATATAATCTCCATCGGGCCCCGCCGCGACCAGAGCATCGTTGTCAAGAACGTTATTTAGTATTCGATACTATGTCCGATGATAAGAGATTGACTGCCTACTGCGGTCTTTATTGCCGCGATTGCATACCCTCGAAGAAAGAGCTTTTCTCCACGGCCGCCCGGCTTGAGGATCTCCTTGAAGACCTGCATTTCGATAAATACGCGCAGGTGAAGGCGGAACAAAGCTACTGGTCGAAGGCTAACGAGACCTTTAAGAAATACCAGGATTTCACTCAGGTGCTGCAGGCCATACGGGAATTGGAATGCAAGGTGAACTGCCGTGAAGGTGGCGGCTGGAAGGGAGCACACTGCGACGTGAGGAATTGTGCCTTGAGCAAAGACCTGAAAGGGTGCTGGGATTGTGCTGACTACAAAACCTGTCAGTTACTGGAGCCGCTAAAAAAGTTCCACCCGAACCTGGAGAATAATCTCGCGCTGATTAAAAGCGAGGGTATTGAAAACTGGAGCGGCAAACGCAAGGGACATTACCGCTGGCTTTAGTTATTTAAATTCGAAATTATCCCGTCCTGGCAGCCACAATATAGAACTTGCCTTAAACTATCCATACCAACAACCTCCCATCCCTTAATATTAACACGAATCTATTTTAGCGGCAGGTCAACCTTATAGCTTTTAAGCGCCAGCTCTATGGCAGCCATGGTCTTCTCGTCGGGCTCGGTCAGCGGCAGGCGCGGCTTGCCCACACGGAAACCGAGATAATTCAGGGCGTACTTGATGGGCATGGGATTGCCGATAAGGAACATGGCATTGACCAGTGGCAGGAAGCTGCGGTGCAGTTTCGCGGACTCTTCCATCCTGCCGGCGAAGAAATCGTCCATCATCTTCTTGTATTGTTTGCCGACCAGGTGCGTGATGACGCCGATCACACCGTAGCCGCCCAAGCCGAGGACGGGGAAGGTATCCGCGTCATTGCCGCTAAAGACCATGAAATCCCTGGCGACACCCTCTATAATTTTGGCGATCTGCACGAAGTCGGCGCTGGCTTCCTTGACACCGACAATATTATCGATTTTGCTCAGCTTGATACAAGTTTCGGCAGTCATGTTCGTCACGGTACGCGAAGGCACGTTGTAGATTATGCAGGGCAATTTCGTGGCGTTTGCGATTGCTTTGAAGTGCTCATAAAGCCCGTCCTGCGTGGGGCGGTTATAGTAGGGCACAGTGAGCAGGCAGGCATCCACACCCGTCTTTTCCGCTTCCCTGGTCAGCTTGATGCTCTCAGCGGTATCGTAATTGCCCGTGCCGGCCACGATGGTAGCTTTATCACCCACCGCGGCCGTTATTTCTTCAAACAGGCGCAGCTTTTCTTCCCTGGTTAACGTCGGGGTTTCACCGGTTGTCCCGGATACAACAAGGCCATCGCTCCCCGAGTTCAGCAACGCCCTGGCCAGCTTCTTCGCCTGTTCATAGTCAACATTCCCCTTCTCATCGAAGGGGGTAACCATGGCTGTCAGTAAACGTCCGAACTTCTTCATTGACGTCCTCCCTCCACTTACTTGCTGTCGTTAACGTGTTTTACCCAGTCGCGATTGATGGCTTCCTCGGCTATCTGGATGGCATTGAGCGCGGCGCCCTTGCGTATATTATCAGATACCACCCACATCACCAGGCCGTTAAGGTAGGAAGCGTCCGAGCGTATCCTGCCAACGTAGACGTCATCGGTGCCTGCAGCCAGCCACGGCTGCGGGTAGAGGCTGACGTTGGGATCATCCAGGATCTTTATTCCGGGCGCCTTGCTGAGGATGCTGCGCGCTTCCTCGGGCGACATATAATCGGTGAACTCAATATGAACCGCTTCACTGTGAGCTATGAAAACTGGCACGCGCACGCAGGTAGCTGAAATGGCGATACTCTCGGCATGCATTATCTTGCGGGTTTCCTCGATCATCTTCCATTCTTCTTTGGTATAGCCACTTTCCAGGAAGACGTCGATCTCAGGCAGCAGGTTGAAGGCGATCTGGTGGGCATATACATGCGGCACCACGTTGCCGCCCTCGAGCACTATCTTGGCCTGCTTGGTAAGTTCTTCCACGGCAGCCAGGCCGGTGCCGGAGACCGACTGGTAAGTAGCCACGGTTATTCTCTTTATGGGGTTGACTTTGTGCAGCGGGTACAGCGCCACCACCATCTGGATGGTAGAGCAGTTGGGGTTGGCTATGATGCCCCTGTGCTTTTTAATATCTTCCACATTGACCTCAGGAACCACCAGGGGCACGCGGGTGTCCATGCGCCAGGCAGCGCTATTATCGATGACCAGGGCGCCCACCTTGGCTGCGATGGGGGCAAAATGCTTGCTGATCTCGGAACCAGCTGAAAACAGCGCTACATCTATGTTATCGAAGGAGTCGCTAGCGGTCTGCTTAACCTGTATTTCATGCTGGCCTACAAATACTTTCCTGCCGGCCGAGCGGTCAGATGCATACAGGTGGATGGACGACATGGGAAATCTCCTTTGCAGGAGTATCTTGATGAACTCCTGTCCAACCATGCCGGTCGCGCCCACAATAGCTACATGGTATCCATTATTCATAATCAATCTCCCAAATTTAGAAGTGTGTCCAGCCCGTAAACCAGGCCGCGCCGTCTGACGACCTCCTTTACGGCAAGTATCACACCCGGCATAAAGCTCTCCCTGCTGATGGTGTCATGTCTGATGCTCAAAGTCTGCCCCAGTGCGCCGAAAATTACCTCCTGGCTGGCAACCAGTCCGGGCAGCCTTATGCTGTGGATGGCGATGCCTTCCGTCCGGCCGCCGCGGGTCCCTTCCAGAGTCTCCTTCTCCGTCGGTGGATAGGCAAAAGGCTTGCCCCTAGATTTCAGCATCGCCCTTGCCGTGGCAAGTGCGGTGCCCGATGGCGCATCCAGTTTTTTATCATGATGAAGCTCAATTATCTCGGCGTTATCAAAGTACTTTGACGCGATCCTGGCCAGGTGCATGAGTATTACTGCGCCGATAGCAAAATTGGCCGCTATCACAGCGCCTTTCTTCTGCTTCTTGGCCAGTTCGTCAATTTCCTGCAGGTCAACTTCTCGAAGTCCGGTCGTGCCCACAACTATGTGCAGGCCGTTCTCTAGCGCCAGCCTGGCGGCATTCATCGCCGCCTCCGCTAAAGTGAAATCGATCATTACATCGGGCCGGCAGCTTTCCAAAAGGGAACTCAAATCTGAGTGCAGTGGGATTGGATTGCTCCTGCCGGGTACGGGTAGCTGTTCCTGGCGCGCTTTTATATCGGCGCCTCCCAAAAGCTCCAGCTCAGGGTCGGACACCACGGCGCCGATTACCTGCTGGCCCATCCTGCCTAAGGCTCCGTTTACTATGACCTTGATCTTAGCCATAATCGTGACCTCATGGGCTAAAATTGAACCACCCTGTGCTATTTGTCTCTGCTGAAGGGACGTCTTGAATCGTCCCTGTGCCCTTTCGGAGGCATACCAGGCCTCGGCGGCTGGCCCGGCCGGGGCTGCGGTTTATGCTGCGAATACGGCTTGTCCGGCGCCGCTGTCTCCGAGGTTGCAGATTTTTCCTGGCTGGCGAACACAGCCTTGCGGGACAGGTTTATCCTCCCCAGCCGGTCAATCTCAGTGACTTTTACCATTATCGCGTCACCGATCTTGACCACATCTTCTACCTTCACTACGTGGTGGTCAGCCAGTTCGCTGATGTGTACCAGGCCTTCCTTGCCCGGCAGTACTTCAACGAATGCACCGAAATTCTGCAGCCTGGTGACCTTACCAGTGTAAATAGCGCCGACTTCGACATCCTGAGTGAGGCCTTCTACCCGTTTTATGGCGGCCTGGGCAGCTTCTTCGCTCGGCGAACCGATAACAACGGTGCCATCGTTTGTAACCTCGATGGTCGTCTTAGTGTCTTCGATAATTGCCTTGATATTTTTACCACCTGGCCCGATCAGTTGCCCGATCTTGGAAGGATCAATGGTTATCCTGTACATCCTCGGCGCGTACTTGCTCAGGCTGGGCCTGACTTCGGGGATGGCCTCCCTGATCTTTTCAAGTAGCACCCCGTGTGCCTCCCTCGCCTGCAGGGTCGCCTTAGCAAGTATCTCATGGCTGACGCCGCGTAGCTTTATATCAAGTTGTATGGCGGTAAGCCCGCCTTTTGTACCCGCTACTTTATAATCCATGTCCCCAAAGAAGTCTTCCATACCCTCGATATCAGTCAGGATAACGTGTTTATCCGGATCGTCCTTATCAGTGATTAAACCCATAGCTATGCCCACCACAGGAGCCTTGATGGGTACTCCGGCATCCATCAGCGAAAGCGTGGAAGCGCAAACGCTGCCCATGGAAGTGCTGCCGTTTGAGCTGAGCACCTCGGAGACAAGCCTTATCGTATATGAGAACTCCTGCTCTTCAGGTATAACTGCCGTCAGCGCTTTCTCAGCAAGCGCCCCGTGGCCGATCTCTCTCCTGCCCGGCGAACCAAGCCTTTTAACCTCGCCGTTTGAAAACGGCGGGTAGTTGTAGTGGTGCATGAAACGCTTGCTGTCTTCCAGGCCGAGGTCATCCACCGTCCTTGCCTGCCCGAGTGAGCCTAAAGTGGTTATGCTAAGCACCTGCGTCTGTCCCCGGGAAAAAAGCCCTGAACCGTGAGTGCGCGGCAGGATGCCCACCTCCGCATTCAGGGTCCTTATTTGTTTGATCTCGCGCCCATCGAGGTGCTTCTGTGTAGTAAGTATCTTATTTCTGCACTTTTTCTTCAGAACTTCTTCAATTGCGTCGCTGATATTGGGCTCCGCGTAATTCCCCTTGAATTTCTCCTTCGCCTCCGCCCTCACTTCGTCCAATGCTGCTTCGCGCTGTTCCCTGTTGGCATGTTCAATCGCCGTGGCAATCCTCTGACCGTAGTTGGAAGTTATGCTATCGAGCAGCTCCTGATCGGATTCCAGTCCATCTACATTGCGCTTGGGTTTGCCGAGCGCTTCCCTTAGCTCATCCTGAAGCTTGATGATTCTCTGGTTCTCCTCGTGGGCTAATTTTACTGCCTCTAGGTATATCTCAGGAGAGATCTCTTTGGCACCGGCTTCGACCATGACAATATTATCCCGGCTGCTGGCCACCACTAGGTCCAGCAGGCTGTCGTTCATCTGGGGAAGCAATGGATTGAGAACCATCCTGCCGTCAATGTAGCCTACTCGTGTAGCACCAATAGGGCCGTAAAACGGTATGCTGGAAATAGTCAGTGCAGCTGAAGCCCCGATAACCGCCAGCACATCCGGGTCGTTTTCCTGGTCAGTGGATAGTACGGTGACCACTATCTGGATATCGTTGGGAAGGCTCTTTAAAAAAAGCGGCCGTATGGAACGGTCGCAGAGGCGTGCCGCAAGGGTCGCCTGCTCACCTGGACGGCCTTCGCGCCGCAGAAAGCTGCCCGGTATCTTGCCGACAGCGTAATGGCGCTCTTCGTAATCCACGGTGAGGCGTACGAAATCGGCGCCTTCCTTAACCTCATCGCTGATACATGCTGTGACGAGGACAACCGTATCTCCGTATCGCACCGTTACGGCGCTGTCCGCCTGCAGGGCAAGACTGCCGGTTTCGATAACAAGATCCCTGTCCCCGATATTACATTTAAAAATTTGGGGCATTATCACAACCTTTTATAGCTTATTTGCGCAGTCCAAGCTTACCTATCAGGTTGCGATAGCGGCTAACATCGGTACTGCTTAAATAAGCCAGCAACCGCCTGCGCCTCCCTATCAGCTTGAGCAGTGAGCGGCGGGTATGTTGATCGTGGGAATGTGCCCTCAGATGCTCCGACAACTGGTTAATCCTGTCCGTAAGCACGGCAACCTGCACATCAGAAGAACCCGTATCCCTCTCATGGAGCGCGTAGCTCTTCATTACCGCTTGCTTCTTTTCCTTGTCCAATACTTTTACTCCTGTTGAACATATGTAACGCATGATTATAGCACAGCACCGCAACCATTGCATTACAGATCTGGCTTCTAAGGTGAAATAAATTGATTTTAGCGGCAAGCGCTGATGGGGTATAATTAGGTGAATTATGACCTCCCAGGTTTTCTACCGTAAATGGCGGCCCCAGACGTTTGCCGAGGTGGCAGGTCAGGAGCACGTAATCCAAACTCTCCGCAACGCAATAAAAAGCGGCCGGATTGCGCACGCCTACCTTTTCTGCGGTCCGCGCGGCAGCGGTAAGACCAGCACCGCCCGCATATTGGCTAAAGCGGTCAACTGCCGGAGCCCCGTTGAGGGGGAGCCCTGCGACAGGTGTGAGTCCTGCCTCGCCATCAGCAAAGGCATAGCGCTCGATATCATTGAAATCGACGAGGCGAGCAACCGGGGCATCGACGACATGAACGAACTCAAGGAACGGGTGAACTATGCCCCCAACCTGCTGCGTTACAAGGTCTACATAATAGACGAAGTGCATATGATAACCCGGGAGGGAGCCAATGCCTTCCTTAAAACGCTGGAAGAACCCCCACCACACATAATCTTCATCCTGGCAACCACTGACCCCCATAAAATAATTTCCACGATTACATCACGCTGTCAGCGGTTCGACTTTCACAGGTTATCTAGCGGCGCGGTTATTTCACGCCTATCCCATATATGTGAAAAAGAAGGCATAAAAACCCATCCAGAGACCCTCAAGCTCATAGCCAGGGTATCAACAGGCAGTCTCCGCGATGCGACCAATCTGCTTGAACAGTTGATTACATATTACGGTAATACCATAGAGCTTTCACAGGCACAGGCCATGCTGGGTATCAGCGGTGACCTGCGTATACGTGAGCTTGCCAGGCATATCATCGCCAGAGATATCTCATCCGGTTTCAAGGTAATAAATGCGTTTTCCAATGAAGGACTGGACCTGCGGCAGTTCAACCGTGAATTCGTGGACTATCTGAGGCAGCTCTTGCTAATAAAATCGGGCTCCGCAGATATAGTAGATGTTACCGCCGATGATCTCGCCGATATGCAGAAACTAGCCGGCGCTGCCAGCCTCGATTACCTTCTCAATACTATCAAGCTATTCAGCGGCTTGGACCTGCGTATGGACAGTTACTCATCCTTGCCTCTGGAGTTAGCACTGGTTGAAAGTGTCATCTCCCAGGGTGCAAAGGACAAGGCTTTTTCAGGCGAACCTGCTAACAGCAGGGAATGGCAGCATAACAGGACAACTGCCACTGCCTCGAAGATAAACAAACCCGTAGACCAGGTGCGGCCTGCCAACCCGGTCAGCAAACCCACAAAGGTCGCCGAGACATCCGGAAGTGGTCCGGTCCAGTTCCCCGTGGCTGACCCCTCATCGCCCCCCGCAGAACAGCCCAGGTTAACAGAACCTCTTAAAATGGAGGACCCCAACGACCTGGAATATTTAAGTACCCACTGGAAGGACTTCATCAACTCGATGCGCGGTGAGGGTTCCCAAGGCAACCTCGATGCACGCCTGCGTCACGCTTGCGAACCCGTCGAGATCAACGGGCAGAGCCTTGTACTCGGTTTCTACCACGATTTCCACAAGAGCTACATTGACAACCGTAAATACCTTCATATCATTGAAAAGAAGCTCAAGGAAGTGTTCGGGCACACTTATACCGTGACTTGTGTGCTCGTCCAGCAGGGGCAGAAGGCGGAAGCCAGACCCGCCAGCAGCAATCACCTGGTAGAGGCTGCCCTGAGCATGGGCGCTAAGATTATCGAAGAGAATGCCGAAACGGAGGAGAAATGAGCCAATTTAACTTGCGACAGATACAGGAACTGCAAGCCAAGCTCGTTAAGGCCCAGGAGGAGCTGGAAAAAACGAACATCGAGGTTAGCGCTGGCGGCGGCGCCATTAAGATAATTATTAACGGTCACCAGCAGTTTCAGTCGATAACCATATCACCGGAGGTGGTCAATCCTGAAGAAATCGACTTCCTCCAGGACCTGGTACTGGCTGCGTGTAATGAGTCCGTCCAGAAATCCCAGGAGATGGCCGCCCAGAGCATGAGTAAGCTGACTGGCGGAATGAAAATACCCGGGCTATTTTAGGAGGAGCTGTTTGAACCCCGATTTCCTGCCGGCGGCAAAGCCGATCTCGCGTCTCATTGAGGAGTTCAACAAGCTGCCTGGCATCGGTCCTAAGACGGCACAGCGTCTCACTTATCACCTCCTCCAGGCACCAGCCGAGAAATCGCGCGACCTTGCCGAAGCCATCATTAGCATTAAGCAGAACCTCAGGCTCTGTTCCATCTGCCTCAACATAACCGACACCGACCCATGTAACCTCTGTACTGACGAAACACGTGACAGTACCAAAATTTGCATCGTTGAAGAACCCATAGACATCATGCCATTGGAACGTACCAAAAAATACCGCGGCGTCTACCATGTCCTCCACGGTGTGATTTCACCCAGCGATGGTATAAAGCCTGAAGACCTGCATATCAGGGAGCTGCTTGACCGTTTGGGAGGAAGCAACGTAACCGAGGTCATACTGGCTACGAACCCTAATGCAGAGGGCGAAGCCACTTCCCTTTACATCCAGCGCCTTATAGCGCCTTTAGGCATAAGGATTACCAGGCTGGCTCGCGGTCTGCCATTCGGTGGCGACCTGGAATACGCCGACGATGTCACTCTCAGCCGTGCCCTCGAGGGCAGGCAAGAATTATAATAACCGTATAATGTCCTCCCGGGTTTACCAGACCGAAGCCATCATCATCAAGAAGATCAAATTCGGTGAAGCCGACCGTCTCTTGACACTTTTCACCCCCGGTCTCGGCAAAATGCGGGCTATCGCCAAAGGCGCCATGCGCCCCAAAAGCAAGCTCGGAGGCAACGTCGAGTTATTGATGCATAGCCTCCTCATGCTTGCCAGGGGACGCAATCTCGACATCATCACACAAGCGCAAGCTATTAACAATTTCATGCCCATCAGGGATAACCTTGAGCTCATTTCCTGCGGCTTTTATATCTCCGAGCTAATCGACACATTGACTGAGGAGAATGTAGAGGACCACGAATTATTTGATCTTTTGCTCAATGCCCTTAACGATTTAGCCGCGTCCATGGAGGGTGATCGGGTGCTGCGTTACTTTGAGCTCCGGCTGCTAGACCACCTCGGCTACAGGCCCCAGGTGCAGAAATGCGCAAATTGCGGCAGGGATCTGCTGCCCGAGGTCAACTACTTCAGCCCGGTTCAAGGAGGAGCGCTTTGCAGGGAATGTGGTTACCCTGATATGAGCGCAAGAATGCTATCAATCAATGCTTTAAAGGTGCTACGCTTCTGGTTACAATGCGATTACGCCACCGCCAGCAGAGTGAAATTGAACCACGAGCTCATGAAAGAATTAAAAACACTGATGCGGGAAAATGTTAAATTCGTACTCGAAAAACAACTGAAATCAATGGACTGGTTGGACGAGCTTAGCGCCGGGGATACGAAGTAATGCAAAACCTGATTGAAGCTGCTCTCGATGACATAAGGTGCCAAACCTGATATAATGTCTCGCGTTATGGCATGTGAACTTCCCCCCTTTGTCCAGGCTCTACTCAAGCCTGAAACCTATGCAGAACATCCTTCACGAATTGATCTGTTGCAGACACAGAGGTCATTCGTCTTCTCACCGGGTATTCCTGGCTGTGCCGTGTGCATTGTCGACCATGATTAAATTATTGAAGATTCATAAATGTCCGCATTCGCATCAACTGAACCCAGTGCACACGACTGGTTGCGTTGTATCGCTAATGGTGATTTCGAGGTAATATATAAGGTCCATGAATATGAAAATCGTTGTCTATGGGTCACTGGCATATGACAGGATTATGGTTTTTCCAGGATATTTCTCCGAACATATCCTCCCCGAAAAGATACACGTTCTGAATGTCTGTTTCCAGGTAGATGGAATGAAGGAGAAATTCGGCGGCACGGCAGGCAATATTGCCTACGCGCTCACCCTCATGGGTGAAAATCCTGTAGTCTCTGCTACTATCGGCCATGATTATCATAGGTACTTCGAATGGCTCGCGAATAATGGAATATCTACCGAAAACATTAAAATAATCGAGGACGAATTCACTGCGGGCGCCTACATAACCACAGACCGGGCTGACAACCAGATCACCGGCTTCAACCCCGGCGCTATGAAATACCCTTCCTCTCTGGATTTCGACAAACTCAATCCAAGGGAGACCATTGTTATCATCTCTCCAGGTAATCTTGAGGACATGCTGAATTACCCGCGCTTCTGCAAGGCCAGGGGGATCGATTATATCTTTGACCCCGGGCAATCGTTGCCAATGTTGGATGCCAAAGAGCTGATCCAGGCCATAGAGGGGTGTCGGATTCTGATCTCTAATGATTATGAACTGGATATGATCATAAGTAAGACGGGGTTTAAAAAAGAAGCCTTGCTGAGGCGGGCCGGTACTATAATTGTCACCATGGGAGAACTGGGTTCCCTGGTCTCCACACCGGATGGTGAAATAAACATTCCCGCTTTTAAACCAAAGAAAGTAGTGGACCCAACAGGCGCTGGCGATGCATACAGGGGCGGCCTGATCAGTGGTCTGGTCCGTGGCAAGAGCATCGAGCATTGCGCGAGGATGGGCAGCGTATGCGCTTCCTTTGCTGTAGAGTTCTACGGTACTCAGGATTACAGGTTCAGCTCTGAGGAATTCAATGAGAGGCTCAATGGGCGCTACTGAGCGGAGTCCCGCGGGAAGTTCTGTTGTAATCAATGTGGGAGTTTCGCACATCCCTAAAACCATCAACATAAAACTATTTAATACTTGACAATGCAAATCCATCAGGTAATATTATTTCATTACTTTTGCAGAGGATAAACGGGCTATGAATTACGATGTGAGAGATATGAAGCTCGCACGCGAGGGTAAGCTTCGCATTGAATGGGCAAGCCGCGAGATGCCCGTGTTGAAGCTGGTACAAACACGCTTCACCGAGGAAAAGCCTTTCAAGGGAATCCGCATCTCGGGTTGCCTGCATGTAACCACCGAGACGGCGAACCTGGCATTCACCCTGCAGGCGGGCGGCGCTGACCTCGTGCTCTGCGCATCCAACCCCTTGAGCACACAGGACGATGTCGCGGCTGCGCTGGTAAAGCTCGGGTTCCCTGTCTTCGCTATAAAGGGAGAGGACAACAAAACATATTACAGGCATATTCTCTCGGCACTCGAACATAAGCCCAACCTTACAGTTGACGATGGGGCCGACTTGGTGAGCACCATACACCAAGAAAAGACGGCATTACTGAGCAATGTCATCGGTGGCACCGAGGAAACTACCACCGGCGTCATCCGGCTCAAAAACATGGCGAAGGCTAAAAAGCTGAAATACCCGCTCATCGCCGTTAACGATGCTAAGACCAAGCATTTCTTCGATAACCACTATGGTACCGGACAGAGCACCATTGATGGCATTACCAGGGCAACCAATATACTCTGGGCCGGCAAGAATGTAGTTATGTGCGGCTATGGCTATTGCGGCCGCGGTGTGGCGCGCCGCGCTCAGGGAATGGGTGCAAAACTAATTGTCACCGAGGTCGACCCCATTGCAGCACTCGAGGCTGCCATGGACGGATTCCAGGTTATGCCACTTCTGAACGCCGCCAGGATAGGCGATGTATTTATCACGGTGAGTGGTAATACCCACGTTATCGATAAGGCACACATATCGCGGATGAAGGACGGCGCCATCCTGGCCAACAGCGGACATTTCAATGTGGAGATCAATATACCGGCGCTGGAAAACCTTGCTAAATCAAAGAGGCGTATCAGACCGTTCGTGGATGAATATGTGCTTGCCGACCGCAGGCACATTTACCTGCTGGGTGAGGGCCGGCTTATCAACCTGGCTGCGGCCGAAGGGCATCCTGCCAGCGTCATGGACATGAGCTTTGCCAACCAGGCGCTTAGCCTTGAATACCTCGTAAAAACCAGGGGTGAACTCAAACCGGACGTCTACCCGGTACCTTACGAGATCGATGCTGAGGTCGGCCGGCTTAAGCTGAAATCGATGGACATTGCCATAGACAAGCTGACGCAAGAACAGCAGAAATACCTCAACAGTTGGGAAGAAGGAACCTGAAAATCGAGGAGTTGAAATGCAAAACACATTCATGAAATCGCCCAAGTATTTCTTTACCTCTGAATCGGTAACTGAAGGCCATCCCGACAAGCTCTGCGACCAGGTCGCGGACGCCATACTGGATGCCATGATCAAGGGCGATCCCAGGTCCAGGGTCGCCTGTGAAGTAGCTGTCACCATCGGGCTGGTTATTGTGCTGGGTGAAATAACTACCAAGACTTACGTGGAAATACCCGATGTGGTCAGGCAAGTAGTTAAGGAAATAGGTTACACCAGACCGGAGTACCAGTTTGATTACCAGAGCCTCGCCACCATAGTGTCTATAAAGAAACAGTCGCCGGATATCAATGCCGGTGTCAGCAAGGCGCTGGAAGTCAGGGCAAAGGGTAAAAAGGTAAACGAGCTGGACCTGACGGGCGCAGGCGACCAGGGAATGATGTTTGGCTACGCCTGCAACGAGACCGAAGAGTTGATGCCGCTCCCTATTTCCCTGGCACATAAGCTGACATACCGGATGGCACAATTGCGTAAAAAGAATGCAATACCTTTCCTCCGGCCTGACGGCAAGTCGCAGGTAACCGTGGAATACAGTTACGGGAAGCCAAAGAGAATTGAGGCCATCGTCATAGGCGCCCACCACGATCCTGAACCAGACAACGAGACCATCAGGCACGAGATAATCCAAAGAGTGATCAAATCAGTCATTCCGGCTGACATGATGGATAAAAACACCAAGATATACGTTAACAGTGCCGGCAGATTTGTTGTGGGTGGCCCCGTATCCGACACCGGTTTTACGGGGCGCAAACTGCTCGTGGATACATACGGAGGCTATGCTCGCCACGGCGGCGGCGCTTTCTCGGGCAAGGACCCTACAAAGGTTGACCGTTCTGCAACATACATGGCACGGTATATTGCAAAGAACTGCGTGGCTGCCGGCCTGGCCGACAGGTTAGAGCTGCAGGTGGCGTACTCCATCGGGGTTGCCCATCCCCTGTCCGTCTCCATAGAAACATTCGGCACCGGCAAGGTTTCAGATGCGGTTATCCTGAAGTTCATTCACAAGCATTTCGATATGCGGCCAGAGGCGATCATAAGGTACTTTGATCTACGGCGGCCGATTTACCAGTCGACTGCCTCGTATGGCCACTTCGGCAGGACAGATGTAAAGTTCCCCTGGGAAAAGACAGACAAGGCAAAGGTATTGAGGGCTGAAGCTGGGATTTAGAATATGCCCGCCAGGATTAAATTCGGTACCGACGGCTGGCGCGCCATCATCGCAGGCGATTTCACCTTTGACAACGTGCGCGCCTGTGCCCAGGGCGTTGTCGACCATTTAAAAAACGACGGACTGGGTAAACGAGGCCTGGTAATTGGTTATGACACCCGCTTCGCTTCCGAGGATTTCGCTGCCGCGGCAGCGGAAGTTATTGCCGGCAATGGCATAAAAGTCATCCTCTTCCCCAAGGCAGTGCCGACGCCTGTGACAAGCTACGCGGTCACATCCCTGAAAGCTGATGGCGCCATCATCATCACCGCCAGCCATAACCCGGGTAACTACAACGGCTTCAAATACAAGGTTGCAACCGGATGCAGCGCTCCCAGCGAAACTATTACGGCAATAGAAATAAATACCAACAATATACTGGAAAAAGGCACAATCAATAGTATTAACTTGAAAGAGGCAATCCGCAAAAAACTGGTATCCTTTCACGATCCCTTTCAGGGGTACGCCAAGCACCTGAGCAAATTGATCGACATCGAAGCACTGAAGCAACATCCCCTGAAAATAGTTATTGATTCCATGTTCGGCGCTGGCATCGGTTATTTTAAGAACCTCCTGGATGGCGGCCGGATGGAGGTGCACGAGATCAACCGGGTCAGAAACCCGCTGTTCCCCGGAATCCAGCCAGAACCCATTGCCAAGAACCTTGGCAAGCTGGCACGGCATGTCATCAGGGACGACGCTATAGTGGGCTTCGCCACCGATGGTGACTCGGACCGCATTGGCATCGTGGATGAAAACGGAAGCTTCCTCAACTCACAGGAAGTCTTCGCGCTGCTGGCGATGTATTTCCTGGAAGTGCGCAAAGAGCGCGGAGCTATAGTCAAGACCCTGACTTCCACGGACATGCTATATAAGCTCGGAGACCTGTACAAGGTGCCGGTATACGAGACTCCGGTGGGGTTTAAATACGTGGCGCCCATAATGATTAAGGAAAATGCTCTCCTTGGCGGCGAGGAGAGCGGCGGCTATGGGTTCAGGGGACATATACCGGAACGCGACGGTATCCTGGCTGGACTTTATTTCCTCGATTTTATAATCAGGACGGGCAAATCTCCGGCGCGACTGCTGTCAGATCTCTTCAATAAGGTGGGGCCTCATTTCTATGACAGGGTTGATGTGCATATTACCGAGGAGGCAAAGCAGCAAACGCTTGAAAAAGTGTCGCAGTCCAGGATTGAAAAAATTGGTACGCAGAAGGTGATCAAGCTAGATACCAGGGATGGATTCCGTTATAAGCTCGAGGACGATTCCTGGTTGCTAATACGCTTTTCAGGCACCGAACCTCTAATACGGATCTATGCTGAAAGCAGCACTGCCGAGGAAGTGCAGAGACTGCTGCAATTCGGGCAGGATATGGCAGGTATGTGAGACATGGTCAACTTAGATGACCTCTCCGTATATACTTCGCTGGACAAATCGGGCATGCGGCTGCAAATACATGGCTTGCCTGGACAATGCCGCGAAGCCTGGAATAAAGCCCTGCAGTTCCAGCTGCCAGCCGAGTACGCAAAAGTAAACAATATCCTTATCCTGGGGATGGGTGGCTCAGCCATAGGGGGCGATCTGCTCAAAAGTCTGGGGGGCGCTGTGAGCAATCTCCTCATCGTTGTGCACCGCGATTATGACCTGCCGGGTTGGGTTGATGATAATACGCTGGTCGTCGCTTCAAGTTACTCGGGGAACACCGAAGAAACCCTTTCAGGGTTCACCGCGGCACTCGCTAATAAATGCAAGAAACTGGTTATTTCCACGGGAGGCAGACTGTCATCGCTCGCCAGAGAAAAAGGAGTGCCTGTTTTCACCATAGAGCACGTTTCTCCGCCCAGGGCGGCCCTGGGGTACAGTTTGGTCCCACTGCTTGCCATTATGCAGAATCTCGGGCTTCTCAGCGATAAGTCTGCAGAGGTGGAGAGCATGGTCCATACTCTGGAGAAGCTGTGTCAGACGTGGCAGGAAGACACGCCGGCAGAACATAACCAGGCTAAAAAAATAGCACTAAACCTGGCCGGGAAAATAGTCGTCATCTACGGCGCCGGCATTCTCTCCAGCGTGGCGCGCAGATGGAAGACACAGATAAACGAAAACAGCAAATCATGGGCCTTCTTTGAGGTTCTCCCTGAGCTAAACCACAATGCGGTTATAGGTTATCGATATCCTGACAAACTCAGGGAGCATATTTTTGTACTTATGCTGCGTTGTCCCTCACTGCACCCACGTACATTAATACGTTACAGGGTAACTGGCGAGATACTCGAACACAGCAGGATCCAATACCAGGTTCTGGACAGCGAAGGTACCAATCCGCTCAAGCATGTCATGAGCATGGTCTACCTAGGTGACTGGGTCAGCTACTACCTTGCAATTCTAAACGGCATTGATCCCACGCCCGTCCCCGATATAGACCTCCTCAAAAAGCGCCTCAGCGAAGCCAAATAGAAATCCCCCGCCTGATGCAGAAGGGGGATTTCTACTATCCAATTTAAATTTAAGATTAGCGCTTGGTGTACTGCGGTGCCTTGCGCGCGCGCTTGAGGCCGTACTTCTTACGTTCTTTGATCCTCGGGTCGCGGGTAAGCAAGCCATGCTGGCGCAACGCACCCTTAAAATTTTCGTTCATTGCCACCAACGCGCGGGCTATGCCGTGCCGTATGGCTCCCGCCTGCCCGGATACGCCACCACCGATTACAGTGATCTCCGCGTTATACTTGCCCATTGTATCGGTAACCAGGAACGGCAGTTCGATCGTCTTTCTATGATCGATCACTGCAAATAACCGCTGGTACGGTTTCCCGTTTACGGTTATTTCGCCAGAACCAGCGGTCAATTTGACCTGCGCGATGGCGCACTTCCGCCTTCCTGTGCCACGGTGATATGTTGCTGTACTCATTTACCGGCGCTCCCTTTGTCAGATTCTTTTGAGCCGGCAATCTGTGCCTGGTGAGGATGCTTATCGCCGGCGTAAACTTTCAGTTTTTTATACATTGCCCTTCCCAGCCTGGTATGCGGCAGCATGCCCTTAATTGCATGCTCAATTACACGCGTCGGATGCTTCTGTATCATCTCGGCAAACGTAACTTCCCTCATACCGCCGGGATATCCCGAATATCTGTAATAAATCTTCTCCCTGACCTTTTTGCCGGTGACCCTTACTTTAGCGGCGTTGACAATAACAACATAGTCACCGGTATCGATGTTGCGTGCAAACATCGCTTTGTGTTTCCCAATAAGCAGTTTGGCTACCTGGGAACAAAGTCTGCCCAGAGTTTGCCCATCGGCATCTATGACATGCCACTTCCTCTCGATTTCACTTAATTTAGGTGCATAGGTTTTCATATTTTGAACTCCGAACTATCAGCATAAATAACCCGTTTTAGACGAAGGCCGCATGCCGGCGCTGCTGGCCCGGCAAGGCTCAATTTCTTCGCTTCTAATATATTCTTAAAGTCCTCGACATCAATTTTCCCGGTCCCCACCCTTACCAGCGTACCCATCGTGTTGCGCACCTGGTGAGTTAAAAATGAATTGGCAAGGACGCGGAATTTTACAAAATCACCCTCTTTATTAACTTCGGCTTCGTAAATATGGCGCACGGTGCTCTCCTTCCTGTCCCAGGATGTGACGAAGGAAGCAAAATCATGCTTGCCTACCAGTAAGTTACAGGCTACATTCATATCTTCTATATTCAATTCTCCACTTAGCAGAAAGGAAAAATCACATGCCAGGGGGGAGCGGCTCTTCCGGTTCAAAATAAAGTACTCGTATTCCCTCTTTATCGCATCCTTCCTGACGTTAAATTTCTCACTTACGCGGCCTGCCCGCGTAACCGCGATATCTTCGGGCAGGTAATGGTTTAAACCCTTTATAAATGTTTGCGGCGGCAGCTTGGAATTTGTCCTGAAGCTTGCCACCTGCCCTTTAGCATGAACTCCCGTATCAGTCCTGCAAGCGGCTATTACCCTCCTGCGCTCTCCAGTAAGCTTGTAAATCGCTTTCTCCAGCTCACCTTGGACCGTAGGTAAGTCTTTCTGCCATTGGAAACCGTAATAGCCCTTACCGTTATATTCAATAACAAGTACAATTTTTGTTAAATTATTAAAGAGCCCCACCTGTAAAAACCGACGTTATTCCACCATTTCTATCAAGGCCATAGGAGCATTATCGCCCTCCCGGTGCCCCAGCTTCAAAACCCTGGTGTATCCACCCGAACGGGATTTATACCGTGGTGCGTAGATATTGAATACCTTATCAACAATCTTGCCGTCGAAGATAAAAGCAAGCGCCCTCCGCCGTGAGGCTAGGCTTCCTTCTTTGCCCAGCGTTATCATCTTTTCCGCCAGGCCACGCGCTTCCTTGGCTTTTGGCAGCGTGGTTGTTATTTTTTCGTGCTTGAAAAGCTCTGTGACCAGATTACGATATAAAGACCAGCGGTGAGATGCTGGTCTTCCCAGTTTCCTTCCGTCAAGTTTATGTCTCATTAGCTATCACCTTCTGAAGTTGTACCCGCGGCACGTCCCTTTTTCTTTTTATCCTTTTCAACCTGCGGCTCGGCAGATTCAACCCCCATCTTCTTTAAAGCAGCTTCAACCTCTTCCTTGGATTTTACTCCGAATCCACCAAGTGACATCAAACCCTCCAGGCCTTTCTCCAGCAATTGCCCTGTGATGGCAATGCCACCCCTCCTCAGGCTGTTGTAAGTATGAGTCGACAAGTTGAGTTTTTCCAGGGGCAGGTTATATACATCAGCCGGGATCGATTTGTGCCAGGATTCAGCCTCTTCTTTCTCTGCAATTGTTTTGGCCAATCCTTTAAAGCAACTGAATTGCTCAATCAGGATCGCTGCACTCTCGCCGATTGCCTCAACCGGTTCTATAGTGCCGTCCGTCCAGATCTCCAGAATCAATCTTTCTTTGCCTGCGCCCTGACCGGGCCCGCTGCTCTCGATACTATAATTGGCGCGCGTTATCGGCGAAAAGATAGCATCAACAGCAATCTCCTTACTAGTACCTGCGCTGGTGACGATAATGCCAACATTATCTCCGGTGCTTGCCCGTTGATAGCCCTTGCCGATCTTTACCGTAAACTCAATATCGAGCTTGGCATCGTTCGAATCCAACGTGGCAAGGTAATAGTCCGGGTTAACTATCTTAAAATTCGGCGGGCTTACAACCGAAATATCGCCAGCGCGGACTTCCATCCTCCCTTTTACATTCAGTGTCATTTTCCCGGAATCATCAGATTTAGAAAGGGCTCGAATCCTGATATCCCGTATGTTCAAAAGAAAATCAGTTACATCTTCCTTCATATACGGTATAGTGCTGAATTCCTGGGTGACCCCTTCCATCAGCACTGATGTAATTGCGGCTCCGCGTAGCGAGCTTAACAGAACCCTGCGCAGGCTGTTGCCCAGAATTACGCCTAAGCCCCTCTCCAAGGGCTCTGCTACGAACTTGCCGTAATTATCCCTGAGTTCAATGCATTCAATTTTTGGTAAAGCTAATTGGACCAAAAACCCTCCTATCGGGAATAATATTCCACGATCGCTTTTTCATTGAAGTTAGTCCTGATCTCCTCCCGTGTCGGCAGGCTAAGGACGTTACCAATCATGCTGGCTTTATCAAGCGACAACCACGAGGGTATATCTTTGTCTTCAATCTTTTCCACCAGGATTTTATAGTATTCGCTCTTGGTACTTTCTTTACGCCATTCGATCAAATCGCCTGCCTTAACCAGGCAGGACGGCACATTAGTCTTGCGTCCATTCAGTTTGAAGTGCCCATGCCTCACTATTTGCCTTGCCTGCGACCGGGAATCGGCAAAGCCCAGACGGAACACGACGTTATCCAGCCTTCTTTCCAATAAGGCCAAAAGGTTCTCGCCTGTGATCCCAGGCATTCTTGACGCTTCTTCAAAAAAGCGCCTGAATTGGCGTTCCATTACTCCGTAACTATATTTGGCTTTCTGTTTCTCCATTAATTGGATCCCGCGGTCAGAGACTTTACGCCGACGCCTTCCACCCGAGTGAGGGCCTGGTGGAGTATTTCTACGATCAAGCGCGCATTTCTCGGTAAAGCATCTTTCGCCCTTGAGCATAAGCTTGGTACTAGTGCGCCGGCACAAACGACAATACGCTTCAGTATATCTAGCCATGGTTACACTCGCCTTCTCTTTCTAGGCCTGCAACCGTTATGCGGTACCGGCGTTACGTCCCTGATACCAGTCACGACAATACCTGATGCCTGGATCGACCTGATAGCAGCCTCTCTGCCGCTGCCTGGGCCGCGGACAAATACCTCGACCTGGCGCAGGCCTTGCTCTTTTGCCTTAGCCGCCGCTGCCTGGGCTGCCATCTGGGCTGCATAAGGTGTACCCTTGCGCGATCCCTTGAATCCCGCCGTGCCAGAACTGCCCCAGGCAACTACGTTGCCCTTGGCATCGGTTAACGTGATAATCGTATTATTGAAAGTCGATTGAATGAAGGCTTTCCCTTCATGTATTAACTTACGTTCGCGCTTCCTCGCTCTTACTTTCTTTTTCTGCGGCATGTTAGCTGGTTACTCCTTTACTTCTTGGTCATGCGTTTCTGCCCGCGGCCGGCGACCGTCTTCTTGGCCCCTCGTTTGGTGCGGGCATTCGTGCGGGTTCTCTGGCCCCTCGCAGGCAGGTTTCTCCTGTGCCTGATCCCACGGCGGCTACCTATCTCGATCAGCCGCTTTATGTTCATGGTGACTTCTTTCCTCAGTTCACCTTCGACACTGTATTCCTTGTCAATCCTCTCACGGATGCGGCTTACTTCATCTTCCGCCAGATCCTTCACCTTTTTCGTGGGATCAATTTTACAGTCAGATAAAATCTTCCGGCTTATCGCCGCTCCTATTCCGTGGATATATTGAAGGGAAAACAATACCTGTTTTTCCCTCGGGATATCTACGCCTGCAATACGAGCCATATCTATCCTACTCCTGTGACTATCCCTGACGCTGCTTATGCTTGGGGTTGCTGCAAATGACCCTTACAACACCGCGGCGCCTGATTATTTTACACTTCTCGCAACGTTTCTTAACTGATGCTCTGACCTTCATTTCCGATAATATCCTCGATTTTTAAAAAAGCTGCCTAATAATATAATCCTTTATCAACTTTATGTCAAAATAAACTTCCGATCTTTCATTTAAATCGGTATGTAATCCTTCCTCTTGTCAGATCGTAAGGTGAAAGCTCAACGAGCACTTTATCCGCAGGTAATATCCTTATGTAATGTCTTCTCATTTTGCCAGATATATGGGCCAGGACTTTGTGCCCGTTAGCAAGCTCAACTCTAAACGTGGCATTGGGCAACGATTCGATTACTGTGCCTTCGACCTCTATAGCTTCTTTTTTATCCATATATTAACTTTACAGCAGCGTAAGAATTTCAGCCCCGTCTTTCCTCATGGCAACGGTATGCTCGAAGTGGGCTGAGAGGCTACCGTCTGCGGTATGCACCGTCCACCCATTGGCATTTATCCTGGTCTTCCAGTTTCCTATGTTGACCATGGGTTCCAGTGCCAGGGTCATACCTTCCTTAAGCTTGATGCCCTCGCCTTTCCTGCCAAAATTAGGCACCAGCGGGTCTTCGTGCATCTCCCGCCCTATGCCATGGCCCGAATATTCTCTTACCACGCTGTATCCCCCGGATTCCACGTAGCCCTGTATCGCTGCGCCTATATCGCCCAGGTAGCCACCATCACGGGCGGCATTGATTCCCTTGGCCAGGGCAGCTTCGGCAACTTCCATTAACTTGCGTGCTTCCTGACTCACCTTACCAGCGCCGACAGTAATGGCTGCATCTCCCTGGAATCCCCTGTAGATCACGCCAAAATCCAGAGATACTAAATCACCTTCTTTCAAAACCCTGTTTCCGGGTATTCCATGAACAATCTCATCGTTGACCGAGACACAAACGCTTGCAGGGAAGTTGCGATACCCTTTGAAAGATGCCCTGGCGAAGCTCCATTTGCCAACCTGTTTTCCAGCAAGGTCATTAAGGTCGCGCGTTTTGATGCCCGGCTTGACTGCTTCGCGAAGCTTTTGGAGGATTGTGGCCACAATCCTTCCTGCTTCTCTCATTATCGCAATTTCCTCGGCAGACTTGATGACGGTCATTTACTTCTTCTGCTTCAAGCTCCTGAGGAACTTCACTATGTCTTTGCCGACGAAGTTTATCTCCTGGTCGCCGTTAACCCTGAAAAGCCTTCCTTTCTTTTCATAGTACTCAAGGAGCGGCATCGTTTGCTTAAAATAAACCTTTAGTCTTTCCTTGATGGTCTCTTCCGTATCATCAGCCCTCTGGTAGAGTTCGCCCTGGCATTTATCACAAACGCCTTCTTTCTGCGGCGGAGAGTTATGCCAGTGGTAAGGAGACTGGCAGGTACGGCATACCCACCGGCCCGTGAGCCTTCCCAGGAGCACCTCTTCGGGCACCTCAATATATATGGCCCTCTCTACGGATTTCTTCTGCTTTTCCAGCGCCTCGTCAAGTGCCTTTGCCTGTTCCAGAGTCCGGGGGAATCCATCGAAAACACAGCCATTTTTACAGTCCGGTTGCGTGATGCGCTCAAGAATCATTTTAATAGTGATCTCATCAGGTACCAGCTTGCCGGCTTTCATATAGGACTCCGCCTGCTTGCCCAGTTCTGTGCCGTCCTTAAGCGCCTGCCTGAACAGGTCGCCGGAGGCCACGTGGGGCAAGGACATTTCCTTGACTATAATGTCTGCTTGAGTACCCTTCCCCGCCCCGGGTGCTCCAAGCAATACAAAGAACATCTTTAAGTCCTCCTTATTTTAAGAAACCTTCATAGCGCCGCATGGTCAGCTGCGCCTCAATTTGCTTCATCGTATCGAGAGCAACGCCAACGACGATAAGGATGCCGGTGCTAGATAGCGTCATGACGGCCACGTTGGTCATCTCCCTCGCAAAGAACGGCATTATCGCTATGATCGCCAGGAAGATGGCACCTCCCCAGGTTAAGCGATTGGTGACACTATTCAGATACTCGGTAGTCGGCTTCCCGGGCCTGACACCGGGTATGAATCCGCCCTGCCGCTGTAATGTACGCGCAAGGTCCATCTGCTCAAAAATGACCATTGTATAGAAAAAGGTGAATGCCACAACCAGTACGAAATATAACGTCCAGTAAAACAGGCCGACAGGTAATGCCTCACTCGGACTGAACCACTGCATTATTGTATTGGCAAAATTAGGATCCTGTCCCTGAGGCGCCGCAAAATAGCTTGCTATGGTACCGGGGAAGATCATAAGTGACATAGCGAAGATCAGCGGTATCATACCTGCCATGTTAACGCGTAGTGGTATGTAGGTTGAACCCCCCTGGCGGTACATCTTCCCACCCCGGAAAGCAGTGCGTGCATATTGAACGGGTATGCGGCGGTGTCCCTCTGTAAAGATCACAATAAGGACGACTGTAGCCAGAGTCAGTAAACCAATTAAAATTACACCTATCCAGTTGTCCTTGGCGATGAGGCCGCGGCCCAGCTGCTCTGGCAATCCTGCGATAATGCCGCCGAATATGATAATCGAGACACCATTGCCAATGCCCCTCTCGGTAATCAATTCGCCGAGCCATACACAAAACATTGTGCCTGCCGTCAACGATATTACAATAGCAGCAGTTTCCAGCGGCCCGGTGTTTAATACGCCGCCCTGGCTACGCAACAGTTGTAGCTGCGCAAAGCCCTGCAGAGCTGCCAGCGGGATGGTAAGCCAGTGGGTTATCTGGTTGATCCGATTCCTACCCGATTCTCCTTCCTCGGAAAGCCTGCGTAAAGCAGGTATAACAGGAACGAGCAACTGCATGATGATCGATGATGTAATATAGGGATAAACTCCCATGGCGGCCACACTGAAATATCTCATGGCGCCGCCGCTGAATAGATCGAGCATGCCCAGCAACTGGCTCCGCTCAAAGATCTGCTGTAATGCTGCAAGGTCCACGCCTGGTATGGGAATATGCGCTATAAATCGGAAGACCACCAGCATGGCGAATGTGAATATCAGCTTTTGCCGCAGGTCAGGCAATGAGAATGCATCTATCATAGCCTGAATAAGTCGAGGCCTTGATTGAGTCTGGGGCATCCTTAGATCTCCTCTACCTTACCACCGGCTGCTTCGATCTTGCTTTTTGCGGAGGCTGAAAATTTATTGGCCTTTACTTTCAAAGCGCGATCAAGCGCTCCACCGCCAAGCATTTTAATAGGCAGGGATACATTCTTTATGAGGCCGATTTGCACGAGCGACTCCGGGCCTACTTCAGAATCGGGATCAAATGACTTTAAATCGCCTACATTGACTATACTGTACTGTGTTTTGGCGACGTTGACAAAACCCCTCGTCCAGGGCAGCCGCTTAATCAGTGGAAGCTGTCCGCCTTCAAATCCGGGACGCAAATCACGGCCTGAGCGTGACTTCTGACCCTTGCAACCCCTGGTAGAGAAAGTCCCGTGCCCGCTGCCGTCTCCGCAGCCGACGCGTTTTTTCCTGTGCGTGGCTCCCGCAGGAGGCTTTAAATTACTCTGATCCATCTTCTTGCTCTTCTATCGAAACCAGATGATTAACTTTAGCAATCATACCCCTTATTGATGGGGCATCTATTTTTTCGACCACCTCGTTAAGCCTGTGAAAACCTAGCGCCTTAAGTGTCCCCCGCTGGTCGCGAGGATAACCGATATCGCTTTTTATCCACTTTATACGCAATTTAACCACTTATTTAGCTCTCCTCGAAACCTTGTAATGCTTTTCGTCTCTTGATAGCTTCCTGCGGATCCCTCAAGTTAGCTAGCGCAATGATGGTTGCCTTGGTCACATTGATGGGGTTGGCACAGCCCAGCGACTTGGTAAGTATATCCTTTATGCCCGTGGCTTCAATAACGGCACGTACTCCGCCGCCGGCAATTACGCCGGTGCCCGGCGGAGCGGGCTTCAGTAATACTCTAGCGGCGCCCAACTTGGCTAGGCTCTCATGCGGTATAGTACTTTCTTTAAGGATAACCGTAACGATGTTTTTTCTGGCGGCAACCCCTCCTTTACGGATGGCTTCGGGCACTTCCCGGGCTTTGCCCAGTCCAACTCCAACGTGCCCTTTGCCGTCGCCAACTACTACGAGCGCACGAAAATGTAAATTCTTCCCGCCTTTGACAACCTTGGTTACACGGTTGAGGGCCACCAGCTTTTCGCTTAATTCCATCTCGCTGGGATCCACTCTTGGTGTCGGAAAATATATCTTTGATACTGCTTTCATAGTTCAGTTCCTCAGAATTTTAACCCGGCTTTTCGGGCTGCTTCAGCCAGGGCTTTTATCCTTCCGTGATATTTATATCCTCCCCTGTCGAATATCACCTGGTTGATCCCTTTCTCATGGGCATTTTGGGCAAGTAAAGAACCAACTGACTCTGCAATCTGTGTCTTGTTCTTTGCGCCAGCCTGTTTTTTTATCTCGGCATTGAGGCTTCCAGTAGACACAAGCGTTACGCCGCCGGCATCATCGATGATCTGAGCATATATATTGCTCAGGCTGCGGAACACGCACAGTCTGGGCATGGTGGGTGAACCCGAAACCCTCGCCCTGATGCGGGCGTGCCTTCGCTTTCTGGCTATATTCGCACTGACTTTAGACATTTATAATTTCCCCTTTGTAGCGGTCTTGCCGGCCTTGCCAGCCTTCAGTCGCAAACGTTCGCCAGCATATTTGATACCCTTCCCTTTATAGGAATCCGGGATGCGTATCCGCCTGATCTCCGCAGCCGTTTCACCGACAAGCTCCTTATCAATTCCAGTGATGCGGATTTTATTAGTCCCGTCCACCACGATGTCGATTCCCTTGGGTGGATCAAATTCCACAGGGTGGCTGTATCCAACCTGCACCGTAAGTTTGTTACCAGCCTTCTGCGCTCGGTAACCTACACCGCTAAGTTCCAGGTTTTTCTCAAAACCCTTGGTGACACCCTCAATCATATTTGCCAGAAGCGACCTGCTAAGTCCATGTAACGACCTGTGCAGGCGGTTATCGCTCGGGCGTGAGACAATCAATTTCCCGCTTTCCTGCTTGACGGTAATATCCGGGTGGAACTCTCGGGCTAGTTTACCTTTACTGCCTTCCACAGTAACTTCCCTGCCTTCTATTTTTACCTTGACCCCGGCAGGGATCGTTACAGGCATCTTTCCTATTCGGGACACTGACTCACCTCATATAGTTCTATTACCATACGTAGCACAACACTTCACCGCCAAGGTTCTTCTTCCAGGCTTCCTGGGCAGTTATTATCCCCTTCGAAGTGGACATAATGGCGATTCCAAGACCGCCATAGACACGTGGTATTTCTCTTTTTCCAGCGTACACCCGCAGTCCAGGTTTACTAACCCTCTCAAGCCCAAGGAAGGCAGGCTGCTTATCTATGTATTTGAGCGTTATTTTTATCTGTTTCTGAGGCTCGCTTTTGACAATAGAGTAGTCCGCTATGAAGCCTTCCTCTTTAAGAATCTTGGCCACAGCCAACTTCATCTTGGAGGCAGGGACCATGACATTGTCATGGTGTGCCATGGCAGCATTGCGCACCCTTGTCAGCAAATCAGCAATAGGATCATTAACCATTGATTAACAACTCCACTAACTTATATTACCAGCTCGATTTCCTTACCCCCGGGAGCTCGCCGTTCAAGGCTAATGTGCGGAAGCAAATGCGGCATATTCCAAATTTCCTGATATATGCCCTCGGTCTCCCGCACAGGCGGCAGCGGTTGTGCTGCTGTACCCTGTATTTCGGAGGTCGGTTGGCTTTATTTATCTTGCAAGTCTTCGCCATAATGTTACCTTCTAATTCTTTTTAAAAGGCAGGCCCACGGTTTCGAGCAATCGCCTGCCATCTTCATCGGTTTTTGCTGTGGTTACCACAGTGATCTCCAGTCCCCTCGTCTTGTCGACCTTGTCATATTCGATCTCAGGGAAAACTGTCTGCTCTTTCATACCGAGCGTGTAATTACCCTGCCCGTCAAAAGCATCCCTGGGGATGCCTTGAAAATCACGTATGCGCGGCAGGACAACGCTGACCAGTTTATCGACAAATTCGTACATCCTCTTATCGCGCAGGGTTACCATCATTCCTATGGGCACACCGGCCCTCAATTTAAACGAGGCGATCGATTTTTTTGCTTTGGTCACCACCGGGTGTTGTCCGGCGATTGCGGTAAGGTCTTTTTCCGCGCCTTCCATCGCCTTGGGGTTGGAAAGTGATTCACCAAGACCGATGTTGAGCACAACCTTGGTGAGCCTGGGTACTTCCATTATGTTTCTGTACCCGTACTTTTTCATCATCTGAGGAACTATCTCTTTCTTATATCTTTCTTTAAGCCTTGGCATAATCAAATAACCTCGATTTAATCGATTATCTCCGAGCAGTTACGGCAATACCTGGCTTTCTTGCCATCTTCGAGTACCCTGTAGCCGATCCGGGCTGGCTTGTTGCACTTGTTGCAGATAACCATCACATTGGATACATGGATTGGAGCTTCCAGTTCAATGATACCTGCCTGCCTGGTTTTCCCTTTTGTCCTGGAGTGGCGTTTAATCATATTTACGCCCTCGATCATGATCCTTTCCTTATCAGGATAGGCCTTGCGTACTTTACCTTTTTTACCTTTATCCTTGCCTGCAATGACGAGGACAGTATCATTCTTGTGAATCTTCATGTTAAAGCACCTCTGGAGCAAGTGAGATTATCTTCATGAAGTTCTTATCCCTTAACTCCCTTGCTACTGGACCGAATATGCGGGTCCCCTTGGGGTTGCCTTTGTCATCAAGAATAACCGCGGCGTTATCATCAAAACGCACGTACGAACCGTCAGGCCGATGATGATGATTGGCCACGCGGACGATAACCGCCTTTACCACATCTCCCTTCTTAACGACACCGCCAGGAATGGCGCGTTTCACGCTGCAGTTGATCACATCGCCCACTGTGGCATAACGCCTTCTGGTACCGCCCGGCACGCCGATGCACATAACCTGCCGCGCACCCGTGTTATCCGCTACTTTTAGTCTGGTAACAGTTTGGATCACTTCAACTCTCCTGGTTTACCTGTGCCAAATCCTCTTTTGGTAGAATGACTATGTCTGCCTTTTGAACTATTTCTACGACCCGCCACCTTTTATCTTTGGATAGCGGCCGTGTTTCGACAATTTTAACCACATCACCTATATTGCACGAATTCTCCTCATCATGCGCCTTAAACCTGGACGTATGCCTGATTACCTTACGATACAACGGGTGCCTGCGCAGGCTCTCCACCTGTACAACCACGGTCTTTTTCATTTTATTGCTGGTTACCTTGCCGGTCCTGATTTTACGGTTCTTTTCCATAGTCTTATTTCTTGCCGAGCTCCCTCTCTCGTATTATGGTATTCATCCTGGCTATCCTGGTCCTCACCCTCGGCAACTCGCGGTGGTTGGCCAACTGCCTCGTAGCCAGTTTAAAGCGCAAATTAAAGAGCTCCTGATGAGCCTCTTCCAGCTTTTTGTGCAGTTCCGCGTCGCTAAACGCGCGTATTTCAGTGAGTTTCACTTTTTACCTCTTGCTTCAGAGTTTCACGTACAACATACTTAGTTTTAATCGGCAGCTTGTAGGCAGCTAAGTGTATCGCTTCTTTAGCCATGTTTTCTTTTATGCCGCCGATCTCGAACATTATCCTGCCCGGCTTAACAACAGCAACCCAGTGATCAACATTGCCTTTACCGCTCCCCATCCTGGTCTCGGCTGGTTTCTTCGTCACTGATTTGTCCGGGAAAATACGGATCCAGACCTGCCCACCGCGGCGCAGGTAGCGTACAACAACGCGGCGTGCCGCCTCGATCTGCCTCGATGTGATCCAGGCAGCTTCTTCCGCCTGCATACCGAAGTCCCCGAAGACAACCGTATTGCCGGAATTCGCCTTGCCTCTCAGGTGCCCACGGTGGGACTTACGATATTTCACTCGTTTCGGCTGTAACACTTTCTCTCCTAACTTCCGGTAAAATATTGCCCTTGTAAATCCATACTTTAACGCCGATATTGCCCATGGGCGTGGCAGCTTCGGCAAAACCATAATCTATATCAGCACACAATGTGTGCAACGGTAAGCGGCCTTCGTGCATGGTCTCCCGTCTTGCTATCTCATTACCTCCAAGCCTTCCCGCACAACTGATTTTCACGCCCTTGGCCCCGGCCTGCCTTGTTTTGAAAACAGCCTGTTTCATGGCACGCCTGAAA
>Ga0163210_1000048_pt1 | contig 36503 bp, 38 predicted proteins | sample Kivu_220m_FD_113536 | JGI IMG/M metagenome (GOLD analysis project Ga0163210, IMG submission 113536) | Freshwater microbial communities from Lake Kivu, Western Province, Rwanda to study Microbial Dark Matter (Phase II) - Kivu_220m | ecosystem: Environmental > Aquatic > Freshwater > Lake ...
AAAAAACCGGAGCAAGATAATAAATTGGGATAAGACAGGGGGAGGTTGATGGCATAGAAATATTATATTCATCTTTTTAAATCTGAATAATGGGAAGAAGGATAGATAAAACCTGGATCGGTCGCGTATTCGGGTTCTATGCTGAGGGCTTCAGAAACCTCTCTTCCTGGGGACGAGCGGTCTGGATCGTCCTCCTGATCAAGCTTTTTATCATTTTTGCCATTATCAGGCTCATTTTTATGCCGGATTATCTGAATAAAAATTATGAAAATGACAGGGAGAGGGGACGGCATGTACTGGAAAACCTGACTGAGAACTAAAACCTGAACTATGTTGGATTTGATAGACTGGTCGAGAGCACAATTTGCCCTGACAGCCATGTATCATTGGCTGTTTGTACCCTTGACGCTGGGCATCACGTGGATCATCGCAATGATGGAAACGATTTATGTGAAGTCCGGTGATCCTGAATGGAAGAAGATCACCCAGTTCTGGATGAAACTGTTCGGGATCAATTTTGCCATCGGGGTAGCTACCGGTATCATCATGGAATTTGAGTTCGGGACCAACTGGTCCAATTATTCCTGGTTTGTCGGCGATATTTTCGGAGCTCCCCTCGCTATAGAAGGCATCATGGCCTTCTTTCTGGAATCTACCTTTATTGCCATCATGTTTTTCGGCTGGAACAAGGTGAGCAAGAAATTTCACCTGGCATCTTCTTGGCTGGTGGCTATCGGTGCAAACCTGTCGGCTCTCTGGATCCTTGTCGCAAACGCCTGGATGCAAAACCCCGTAGGCACTGAATTCAATCCCGAAACAGCCAGGAATGAGATGGTCAGTTTCTGGGAAGTTCTTTTCTCACCCGTGGCGATCAACAAATTCCTCCATACCATCACTTCCGGAATGGTCCTGGCCTCGATCTTCGTGATTGGCATCAGTTCCTGGTTCCTGTTGAAAAAGAAGGAAATACTCCTCTCGCTTCGGAGCATTAAGGTGTCAGCGATATTCGGCCTGGTCGCCTCACTTCTCCTGGTGCTGACGGGTGACGGATCGGCCAAACAGGTAGCCAGGATTCAGCCCATGAAACTGGCGGCGATGGAAGGGCTGTACGATGGAAAGGAAGGAGCCGGGTTGGTTGGGATAGGCTTCCTGAACAGCAAGGAAAAAAGAGATGGCGGAGAGGTTTTTGCATTCAAGTTCGAGATGCCCAAGGTTCTTTCATGGATGGCCTTTGGAGATGCCGGTCACTTTGTGGCCGGGATCAATGACTTCTCAAAGGGCAATCCTGACCGGGGAATTCTCTCAACCGGGGAAAAAATTGAGAGAGGTAAAGTCGCCCGGCAGCTCCTGACTGACTATAAAAACGCCTCTGCATCCGGTAACCTGGCCAAGACGGACAGCATCAGGCGGATTTTCGATGAGCCGGCATTCAGGGATAACTATTTCCGGTATTTCGGTTACGGATTCGACGACGACCTGAACTATTACATACCCAACGTACCCCTGACATTCTACAGTTTTCACATCATGGTCATCCTGGGCTTTGGGTTTGTCTTGTTTTTCGCCTTTTTCCTGTTGTTCTCGTTCAAAGAAACCCTCCCGGAGCGGAGATTCTGGCTTAAACTGGCACCCTGGATCATACCCCTGGCTTACGTGGCCTCCGAATCGGGCTGGATAGTTGCTGAGCTGGGACGCCAGCCCTGGACTATCCAGGATCTGCTTCCCACTGTGGCTGCCGTAACCAGGATAGATGCCACCAGTGTCATGGTGACCTTCATACTGTTTGCGGTGACTTTTACGATACTGGCCATTGCCGAAATCAGTATCATGCTCAAGGCTATTAAAAAAGGACCGGTTAATCACGGAGGAACCAAGTAATGTTCGAATCCCTGTCACATCTTGCATTGCAGCATTATTGGTGGATCATCATATCCGTTCTGGGCGGTGCCCTGGCTTTCCTGATGTTCGTCCAGGGAGGCCAAACCCTGATCCGGTACCTGGGCAAAAACGAGACCGAACGTTCCCTGCTGGTCAACTCACTGGGCAGAAAATGGGAATTTACATTCACAACCCTGGTTACATTCGGGGGTGCCTTTTTTGCCTCCTTCCCCCTCTTTTATGCAACCAGCTTCGGCGGGGCATACTGGGTATGGATATTGATCCTCTTTGCCTTTATCATTCAGGCCGTGTCCTATGAATTCCGCTCGAAAGCCGGTAATTTCCTGGGCAGGAGAACCTATGAAACCTTTTTGCACATCAATGGCCTGATGGCCACCGTCCTGATCGGAACGGCGGTGGGGACCTTTTTTACGGGTTCGGAATTCTCGATCAATGAAATGAACCAGGTGACCTGGGAAGGTCAGGCCAGGGGACTGGAGGCTGCCCTCAATGTCCAGAACCTGGCCCTCGGACTGTCGGTGCTGTTCCTGTCAAGGGTGCTCGGAGCCCTCTATTTCCTGAACAACCTCGATGAAGCGACGATCCTGACGCGGGCTAAAAGGCACCTTCTGATCAATTCCATTCTCTTTCTGGCCGTTTTCGTGTTTTTCCTGATCAGGCTCATGCTGATGGATGGATTTGCCTTTCATCCGGATACCGGCGAGGTTTTCATTGAGAAAAGTAAATACTTGCATAACTACCTGGAAATGCCGGTGGTGCTGACCCTACTGGTCGCGGGGATTCTCGGTGTATTACTGGGGATCGGATCCACCCTTCTGAAAAATTCAACCAGGGGTATCTGGTTCGCCGGTCCCGGAACTTTCCTGGTGGTTCTGAGCCTTTTCCTGGTTGCCGGGTTGAACGACACGTCCTTTTATCCTTCGACCCATGACCTTCAATCATCCCTGACCATCGTAAATGCTTCATCAAGCAGGTTTACACTCAAGGTGATGTCCTATGTGTCTTTATTGATCCCGGTTGTGATCGCTTACATGGCTTATTCCTGGTGGTCCATGGACCGCAGGAAGATCACACGCGAGGAACTGCAAACTGAAGACCACGTTTATTGAACCATGATGCGTGATGCATAACGCGTGACGTGATCGGGGAGTTTCAGGAACCGGATTTCGGGCGAACCTGGGACAGCCTGGCCTCGAGGATCGCACCGTAGAGTATGTAGACGGGAACGACCAGGAAAAGGCCGTTAAACCTGAAAAGGATTAACAGGAGAACGGCCATCAATAAGAACAAATAGGTGAACCGGTTTTGTTTCCAGGAGAATCCTTTGATTTTGAGGGAGTAAAGCCTTATCGGGCTGATCATGAGAAACGAGACTAGGATGGCGTAAACCGGGATGAAGAGGCCTGATTCAAGCCAGGTCACCAGAAAAGAATCGGGTTGATAGGTCAGGATCAGCGGGAGTGCCAGTACCATGAGGCCGTTTGCGGGCACAGCCAGGCCGATGAAACAATGAGCCTGACGTTCATCGATGTTGAAATTAGCCAGCCGCAGGCCGGCGAAGACAGGCAGGATGAAAGGTATCAGGCTTATCAGCAGCTGCCCGGCAGGCATCTGTAAACCAAACGGCTCCCGTGGAGTGATCTCCTGCTGAACGCCAAAAAGCAGGGTAGCCGGGGCAAGGCCGAAGGTGATCACATCAGCCAGAGAATCAAGTTCCTTGCCCAGGGGCGACTGGGCTTTCAACAACCTGGCTATCGTCCCGTCCGACAGATCGAAGAGGAAACCCAGGAGGATCAGCAAACCCGATTCCCTGAGATGGCCAGTGAGGGCCAAAGGCACGGCCAGGGAACCTGACAGAAGATTAAGAGAAGTCAGTGCATTCGGTAAGTGCTTGAGCAGGTTTCTCATCGGGAAGTTTGACGATTGTTTCAGGCAATAAATCAGGGTAAAAATAGTTAGAAAACTTAGATTCCTTAATTTAGGCCACGAATGCGCAACTTTCGTCTGAACCGGTTCCTTCTCTTTGTGTTAGCTTTGGCTTCTCCGGCATTGCCTTTGATCGGTCAGGTCAAATATTCCAACGAGTTCCTTTCATTGGGGACAGGTGCCCGCCTGATGGGTATGGGAGGCGCCGGAACCGCCTTCGTCGACGACGTGACCGCCGGTTACTGGAATCCTTCAAGGCTGCTCCTCGTTCCCGGGAAAGCGGATATCGCCCTCATGCACTCGGAATATTATGCAGGACTGGCAAAATACGATTACGGCGGTTTCGCTTTTAAACCGGATCAGCGCAGCGCTATCGGGATTTCCCTGCTCCGGTTTGCAGTAGATGACATCCCGAACACCCTGGAACTCATTGATCAGGAGGGGAATATCCGGTATGACAGGATTTCCACCTTTTCGACGGCTGATCTGGGGATCCTGGCTTCCTATGCCAGGAAAACCGGGGTACCCGGTCTGAATGTGGGAGGTAACCTGAAAGTGATATACCGTCATACGGGTGACTTTGCCAGGGCATGGGGTTTTGGTTTGGATGTTTCCGCCAGTTATTCCGTCAAGGGATGGGAACTATCCGTTATGGCCCGCGACATCACCGGAACTTTCAATGCCTGGAGCTTTAATGAAGAACTCCTGCAGGAGGCTTTTGAGATGACCGGCAACGAGATGCCTGGGAATTCCCTTGAAATCACCGTGCCAAGGATCCTATTGGCGGGTTCGAGGTTATTCAGGCTGAGCGACAAGTTATCCCTCGGTGCTGCCCTGGATGTCCATCTGACGTTTGATGGCAGGAGGCATGTGCTTCTGCCGGCCGGATTTTTGGGGATCGACCCCTATGCCGGTGCTGAACTTCGTTACGGCGACTGGCTGTTCGTCAGGCTGGGAGCCGGTAATTTTCAGTGGGTTCCCGGGCTTAGCGGAAAGAATAATCTTACCCTTCAGCCGGCCCTCGGCCTGGGAATTCAGTACAAAGGCTTTTTTATCGACTATGCCCTCAACGGTTTTGGCGATGTCTCCCTGGCACGCTATTCCAACCTGCTTTCCCTCAGGTACTGTATAAAATAAAAAAACCCCGGAGGCCGGGGTTTTTATCCAGAGTAGTTCCGATAATTACTTTTTCTCTCCTGTCCCGGCAGCTGTATTGCCTTTGCAGGATGCGGCTTCCTTACAGGTGGCGGCGCAATTCTTTTCTCCGCAGGTGGCTTTAATGGCACCGGTTGAGTGAACCTGGCAGTTTGCTTTTTCAGCTTCGGTACATTGAGCTTTACAGTTTGCTTTTTCAGCTTCGGTGCAATTGGCTTTACAATTGGCTTTTTCGGCCTCTGTGCAACAAGCTGCGGTTTCAGCTTTTTTAGCTTTGGAAGCTTTCTTTTTGTCCTTATCAACGGTGATGATCTTGACGGCTACATCGGCAGGCATGGTCAGCGCCGGGGCTGCATAAACAGCTACGAAAGCCAGCAGGGAGAAAACGATAAAAAATCTTTTCATTGTTATTCGGTTAAATTTTTGTTGGTACGAAGATAGGGGTCAATCAAGGTACATTGTTGTTAAGGAAACGTTAAAGATGTAAAATTCACTGTTTCCATTCGGCAACCGGTGTGATCCGACCCCGGGTCCTGTCACCGGGATTGACCAGGACCCTGGCGTTTGCCGGGAAGAAAAGATCCACCCTCGAGCCGAATTTGATGAATCCCAGCTCACCGCCCTGTTCTACCGGCAGGCCTGGTTTCGGATAGGTAATAACCCTTCTCGCCATCACTCCTGCTATTTGCCGGACCATCACCTGGTGGCCTTGCTCGCATTCGATGACCAGGGTGCTTCGCTCGTTGTGGTCTGACGATTTAGGGTGTTTGGCAAACAAATGCGTTCCGGGATTGTATTTCTGGTACCGGATGTATCCCGAAAGCGGGATCCAGTTTACATGCACGTTTCCGCCCGACATGAAAATCGAAACCCGGGTACGGTAATCGCCGAAGAACTCACCGACAAAGATTTCATCAACCGAAAGAATGGTCCCGTCAGCCGGGGCGATGATCTTCCCGTCCCCTACAGGAGACGGCCGTTTGGGAAGCCTGAAAAACCAGGAAACGAAAGCAGTCATCAGCACTGAGACAACCAGGCTGATCCACAGGCCGATCCCATGAATCCCCGAGAGCCACAGGACCAGGTTAAAGATGACCAGCAGGGCGACAATGCCGGCCAGTGTTTTAATTCCTTCCCGGTGTATCGGTAACATCATTGAATATAGATCAGAACATAAACAGCAACAACGGCAAAGAGAAAACTATCGAACCGGTCAAGCAAGCCTCCGTGGCCGGGCATGAATTTGCCTGAATCCTTCAAGCCCGCTGCCCTTTTAAATGCTGATTCGACCAGATCACCTAAGGTTCCGGCAAGAATGATGGCCAGGGTCAGGAGCCATGCCCAGTTCGCGGGTATGTCCGGAACCAATGGCCGTATCAGCCAGGAAGCCAGCAGCGAGAAGGCCAACCCACCTGCCAAGCCTTCCCATGTTTTCTTCGGGGAGATCCTGGGGAACATCTTGTGCCGGCCGATCAGCACTCCGGTTATGTAGGCACCGGTATCATTAAGCCAGATGATGGCAAAGAGGAAAAGTGCCACCTGGTAGTCAAACCCTTCCTTGTAGGGGTGAAAAACCAGACCATTCATGAGGCTGACCGGAATTGCGACATACAGGATGCCAAGGAAAGTAACCCCAAGTGGCAGCAGGGTATCGGCTTTTTTCCCGAACATGGGCATGGAAAACAGGATCAGGGCCATAACGGGGAGCAGAAGGAAGATCTTCCCTGATAGATTAAGGTAATTGACCAGGAAAAATAATACGAACAGGATGATCCCGAAGGCAATCCCCGGGATGGCCATCGGTTTGTGCTCCGTATCCCTGAAAAAACCGTAGAATTCCATCAGGCCCTTGATCAGGATCAGGACGAAGACGGCCAGAAAAACCAGGGGATGGATCGTGACCGATCCTATCATCAGGGCTGCAAAAGTCAGCCCCGACGCAGTCCGTATGAGGAATTCCTTCAAAATGATACTTCCTTCAGGATCGCGGTGGCTTTCTCAGCATCCGTATCCTGGGTGTAAATCTCAAATGCGCCAAAGGCCTGATAAGAGCTGTCACGCTTGTTGATGATAACAGCGGTGATACCCTCCTCTTCAAGGATCTGCTTTGCCATTTCCGCCCGGTAGCGCAAATTAAGGGTGTAAACCAGAGTCCAGCCTTTTTCCATTTTCACTGATCATTTAAAAGAAAGACGTACAGTTCCCTGGGCCCGTGTGCGCCCATCACCAGGGTTTTCTCAATATCGGCTGTCCGGCTCGGGCCCGTGATCAGGGAAACCTGCGAAGGCATCTCTCCGTACTTTCCTTTGATGGCAGAGAGGGCTTCGCGCAACTCGTTGACCATCTGGCTTGTGTGACCGATTATGATGTGAACCGGAGCATGGGCGAAAATACGTCGCCCGGAACCCTGTGCCGATGAAACCATGACGCTGCCGGTTCTGGCGACCAGGTATTCGCAACCGGTAACGGCTGCCTGCGCCTCATCGATCTTCGATAAATCATCAAAGGAAGGGATCCCTGCCTTTTTAAGGATATCCCGGATCGCCGGTTCGGCGCAGAAGATCTTGCCCCAGGTCTGTTCGTGAAACAGGATCCGTAAGGCCAGCGTGAGTTCTTTGTTATTGGGGCAATAAGCAAATTTGCCTTTTACCAGGGTCAGATTGCGGGCAAAAGCCAACTCAGGAGGATCCTCGAAGTCATCCTGGTACAGGCTTGGATCAGTGACGGGTTTCGGGAAAGACGTTTTAAGGCGTGCTTCCTGTCCGGTGCGTGCAGCCCGTATTTTTTCAAGAATGATCTTTCTCGAATCTTTATCTTCCATCATTCCTAATTACGCTTCCGGTTTGGCCGGAGCGAGCATGTCAGGCTTGTGGCCTTTCCTGGGACCCAGAACCCGTTCCAGGTCCTCTGCAAAAAGAACCTCCTTCTCCAGGAGCTTTTCGGAAATCTCCTTGTGCTGGTCACGATGCTCTACCAGGATCCCCTTGGCGCGGTTGTATGCCTCATCGATGATCTTTTTGGCTTCGGCATCGATCAGTTCTGCAGTTTTCTCACTGTAAGGCTTGCTGAAGCTGAAATCACCCTGTCCGGAAGAATCGTAAAAACTGACCTTCCCGATCTTTTCGCTCATTCCGAAAAATGTAACCATAGCATAGGCCTGTTTGGTCACCCTTTCCAGGTCGTTCAGCGCTCCGGTCGAGACCTTGCCGAAGCAGAGTTCTTCAGCGGCCCGGCCGGCCAGTGCAGAGGCCATCTCATCCAGGATTTGTTCTCGGGTGGTAAGTTGCCTTTCTTCCGGGAGATACCAGGCTGCCCCCAGGGCTTTTCCACGCGGCACAATGGTGACCTTCACCAGGGGTTGGGCGTATTCCAGGAGCCAACTGACAGTGGCATGACCGGATTCATGATAAGCCACCGCTTTCTTCTCATCGAAGGAGATGATCTTGTTTTTCTTTTCCAGGCCTCCGATAATGCGGTCAACTGCGTCCAGAAAATCCTGTTTTTCGACCATTTTCTTTCCCCCTCTGGCAGCGATCAGGGCCGATTCATTACAGACATTTGCGATATCCGCTCCGCTGAAACCGGGAGTTTGCTTGGCAAAAAACTCAATATCCAGTTCGGGATCATATTTGACGTTCCGGAGATGAACCTTGAAGATCTCCCTGCGCTCATTCAGGTCGGGCAATTCCACGTGGATCTGGCGGTCAAACCGTCCGGCCCTCAGCAGAGCTTTGTCCAGAATATCTGCACGGTTGGTCGCAGCCAGTATGATAACCCCTGAATTGGAGGCGAAACCATCCATTTCGGTCAGCAGCTGGTTCAGGGTGTTTTCCCTTTCATCATTCGATCCGAAGTTAGGGTTCCTGCCACGTGCGCGACCGATGGCATCAATCTCATCGATGAACACGATACAGGGTGCCTTTTCCTTGGCCTGCTTGAACAGGTCACGGACACGCGAAGCACCCACACCGACGAACATCTCGACAAAATCGGATCCCGACATGGAAAAGAACGGAACATTGGCTTCCCCGGCCACTGCTTTGGCGAGCAGGGTTTTCCCGGTTCCGGGAGGACCCACCAGGAGCGCTCCCTTGGGTATCTTACCCCCAAGCTGCGTGTATTTCTGGGGGCTCTTGAGGAACTCCACAATCTCCATCACCTCGGTCTTGGCTTCCTCCAAACCGGCAACATCTTTAAAGGAAACATTGATGTTGTCCTCCTCCTTGTTGAATATTTTGGCCTTGCTTTTCCCTACGTTGAATATGTTTCCTGCGCCACCACCTGCTCCCCCTCCTCCCGACACTCGCCGGAACATGAAAACATAAAAGGCGATAAGCAACAGAAAAGGCACGGTCCACTGCAGGATTCCCCAGAGGTAATTAGTCCTGTTGGCCGATGAATAATCCATCTGCAATTCCGGCGACAAGGAGGCATTGGCCTCTTCAAGCCTTTTATCGAAGATCTCCACGGTCGGAATCTTGTAAAAGAATTGTGGACCCCGCTCCGGTGCCGATCCCAGCCCGCGCTTGTATAAATCCTTGTATTTGGGAGCCGTAATACGGTCAGCCTTGATGTAAATCTCAAGCATTTCCTTGTTGATGACCACGAGCTTTTCAATATCACCCGGCCGGAGCATCTCTTCCTCAAACTGTTTCCAGGTAACTTCCTGCGGCTTGTTTCCGCGGTTGAACATGGTGATGGCCAGCACAGCAAGAAGAATCAAGCCATAGATCCAGCTGATATTGAATTTGGGTTTCTTCTGGGGCGAATCTCCCGGCTTTCCTTTGTTGACGGAAAAAAAACCTTGATTTCTTTTGCTTTTATTGTCTGCCATTTTTTCAGTTCTGTAAGTGATTACCGTTTCCAATTCATGAATCCTGGCTCCTCCAATTATTATACCAACGGGAGGAGCATAAGTTCAGGAATGATAATCAGTTCGGTGGCCGTCAGCCCATAGCTCCTCCAGATCATAAAAATCCCGGAAAGGTTTTTGGAAAACGTGGACAATTATTTCACCGTAATCCAGCAAGATCCAGTGGCTGTTTCCAAAACCTTCCCGATGGTAAGGTTTGAGGGCGAATCTGTCTCTGACTTCATCCTCGATACATTCCGCTATCGCCTTGACCTGCACCGTGGAGGCAGCATGAGTGATCAGGAAAGAACCGCATATGGTCGTGTTCAAATGTGCAAGGTCAAGGCCCGTAATCGATTCTCCCTTTTTTGACCTGATGGCTTCAATAATGGTTTCTCTCAAGATTTCCTGATTCAATGCGGTTTTTCCTCCAGTCATGGTACTCAATTTCTGCGTCCCCGGGCAGATCGTGCGTTTTTGGTAAATTTACTCAGTTAATCGGGCTTCCATGCAACCAATAACAAAGATATTTAAGAAAAGGCTGAAATCCACCAACCTGTATGCCGATAAACTGGTATCCTCCGGCCGGCTCAAGGAATCGGCCTGGATCCGGACTGACGACCAGTTCGCCGGGAAAGGCCAGGGTGATCATGCCTGGGTCAGCGAACCGGGAAAGAACCTGACCGGCTCACTGGTTCTCTTTCCACAGGGATTGTCCGGATCGGATCAATTTGTCATCTCAATGGTGTTGTCGCTGGCTGCGGCCGATTTTCTGGAGCTGTTTCTGGACAATGTCAGCATTAAATGGCCAAATGATCTCTATGCCGGGAACAGGAAAATTGGCGGTATCCTTATCGAAACGGCTGTCATGGGCTCCTCGGTCAAATATGCCGTATTGGGCATTGGGCTCAATATCAACCAGACCATATTCCCGTCTGACCTGCCCAATCCGGTATCACTAACATTGCTGAGCGGCACCACCTTCGTTCTGGACGAGCTTGAAGATCTTTTCCTGGAATCCTTCAGGAACCGCTACCGGATGATCGAACAAAACCAGTTGACCCTTATCAGACAGGAATATCTGAAGAGATTATACCGTTTCAGGGAATTTGCTCCCTATCATTCGGGAGGCAAATGGTTCAGGGCGAAAATCACTGGCATCAGCCATTTTGGTCACCTGGTCCTCGAAGATGAAAACGGTAAGGTCCGGGAATTTGCATTCCAGGAAGTGGATTTTATTTATTGAAATTCTCCGGATCTTCGCGCCACTTTTCCAACAGACGGAGCTGGCCGGGAGCAATGTATCCGGTCTGCAGCGCCAGTTCAAGCAAGCTGCTGTAATTACTGAGGGTTTCTAACTGACAGCCGGCTTGTTTGAAATGGGCTTCGGCTTCGGGAAACCCGTATGTGAAAATGGCCAGCATCCCTGCCACGGCAAGCCCGGCCTCTGATAAAGCCCGGAAGACCTGAAGGCTGCTTCTACCGGTCGAGATCAGATCTTCAATGATGACTGTCTTCATCCCGGCCGAAAAGGATCCTTCTATCTGATTTCCCAGACCGTGGGATTTTGCTTCCGGACGGACATAAACAAATGGAAGATTCAGAGAGTCCGCCACCAGGGCTCCGAGGGCAATGGCTCCCGTTGCGACTCCGGCGATCAGTTCAGTACCGGGATAGTCCTGCCGGATCCGCAGGACAAATTCATCCCGGATCGTTTTACGCACTTCCGGGAAGGACAAGATCTTGCGGTTGTCACAGTAAATCGGCGATTTCCACCCTGATGCCCATGTAAACGGCTGATCAGGAGATAGTTTGACCGCCTTGATCTGCATGAGAAGCGAGGCGACCAGTTTTGCAGTGTCCATCATGGCCCGAAAATACGAAGTTTATCCAACCCCCGGAAATACATCAGTCAATGATCAGGTTATCAGGCAAAAACTGGCGTGCATCTCCGCCGAACCTGAGTATCTCGCGGACTATGCCGGAGTTGATCGGGGTGTATTCGGGGATGGTCAGCAGGAAAACGGTCTCCACCTCCGGATTCATTTTACGGTTGATCTGGGCTATGGCTCTTTCATATTCAAAATCCGCAGCCGTTCTCAAACCCCTTAAAATGTATCGGGCTCCGGCTTTCCAACAGTAATCCACGGTCAAGCCGCTGTAGGTGTCGACCTCGATTCCCGGAACTTGCGCATACAACTTTTTGATCATCTTAACCCGCTGGTCCAGCGTAAAGAAACTTTCCTTCTGTGAATTGTTTCCAATGGCAATGATAATCTTGTCGAAAAGGGGCCGTGACCGGCTGATCACGTTTTCATGTCCTTTTGTAAAAGGATCGAATGTACCGGGGAAAACTGCGATCTTTTGCATGATCAATGACATTTAATGCAAAATTAGGATACTCTCCGGATTAAACGTCTTACGCAAACGCCGATACATCCTCTGCCGTAATCTCCTGTCCTCCCAGGATGATCAGGCGCTCGATCACATTGCGGAATTCTCTTACGTTACCCGTCCAGGGCATGCTTTTCAGCTGATCCAGCGCCTCATTGCTGATCTGCTTGATCCCCATGCCCATTTCTCCGCAGATCTGCTCAATGAAATAGCTGGCCAACCGGGGTATGTCGTCTGTCCTCTCGCTCAGTGAGGGCACATGAATGATGATCACGCTCAGACGGTGGTACAAATCCTCCCGGAACCTGTTTCCATGGATCTCCTCTTTCAGGTTTTTATTGGTAGCGGCAATCACCCTGACATCCACTGTGATATCCTTGTCGCCGCCCACCCGGGTGATCCGGTTTTCCTGAAGGGCGCGCAGCACTTTTGCCTGGGCTGACAAGCTCATGTCACCCACCTCGTCCAGGAAGAGAGTCCCTTTATCAGCCAGTTCAAACTTTCCTTTTCGCTGTTTGATGGCCGAGGTGAAAGAACCTTTCTCATGGCCGAAAAGTTCGCTTTCGATGAGCTCCGATGGAATCGCGGCACAGTTAACCTCCACAAACTCCCCTCCGGAGCGGTTGCTTAGGTCATGCAACTGGCGGGCAACCAATTCCTTGCCAGTTCCGTTGCCGCCGGTTATCAGGATCCTGGCATCCGTCGTGGCCACCCGGGCGATCATCTCCTTAACCTTAAGCATGGCCGGCGAGTCACCGACCATTTCGTACTTCTTCCCAACCCTTTTTTTCAGGATCCTGGTCTCCGTCAGGAGACTGGTCTTGTCCATGGCATTCCTGATAGTGATCAACAGGCGATTCAGATCGAGAGGTTTTTCAATAAAATCATAGGCCCCCTTTTTGATGGCTTCAACCGCCGAATCCACCGTGCCATGGCCGGATATCATGATAACCTGCAAATCGCGGGTTTGCTCGAAGATCTTTTGCAAAACCTCCAGCCCGTCCATTTTGGGCATCTTGATATCGCATAAAACTATATCATAATGATTGTCCCTGATCATCTCCAGGCCGGCCAGGCCGTCTTCAGCCAGATCGACCTGGTGGCTTTCGTATTCCAGGACCTCCTTCAGAGTATTCCTGATACTCCTCTCGTCATCAATAACCAGGATCGCCGCCATCCTATCTTAATTCTTATACCTGATCCATTTCCAAAGTTCAGCATAATTAACCTTTTTCCCATACATGAGGATTCCTGTACGGTAAATCTTTCCTGCCATCCAGATCGATCCCAGAAAAGTCAGCACCAGAAACAGGGCTGAAAGGCCAAGCTGCCAGTAAGGCACCCCGTAAGGGATCCTGGCCATCATGACAATGGGCGAGGTCAGCGGAATGATTGAAAATACAACCGATATTGTGCTGTTGGGGGTTTGCATGGCATTGATCATTATAAGTAGGCCCAGGATCACAGGAATGGTGATGGGAAGCATGAATTGCTGGGTATCGGTCTCATTATCAACCGCAGAACCCACGGCAGCGTAAAGAGAAGCATAGAGCAGGTAACCTCCGATGAAAAAGAAAACAAAACAGGCAATGATCAGAGTGAAGTTCACGGTTTCAAACTTGGTGGTGATATCATCGAACACCTTCTGGAACTGGTTTGCATCCACGGTGGCATTCAGGCCCGGCTGGTTCGGTTGCATCAGGTTCTGGGTAATGGAGGTTGCAGCCTTGCCGTTGTCAGCCAGCAGGATACCTTTCGCACCATAGAAAAGTCCGAATGATAGGGCTATCCAGATAATAAACTGGGTCAGCCCAACCAGGGCGATGCCGATGACCTTACCCATCATGAGCTGGAATGGCTTGACTGAAGAGATGATGACCTCCACGATGCGACTGGTTTTTTCTTCCATCACACCCCGCATGACCTGGGCTCCGAACATGAAGATGAACATGTACATCAGGAAACCCGAAATGTACCCTATGACCGATACGATCTCGGCTGAGCCTTCCTTTTCCTCACCACTGCTGGTCCACTGGATGGTATCCACCCCGATCCGGGTCTTGATCCGTTCCATGATGTCCAGCGGGACATTCTCGTTTTTCAGCTTGATCTGGGTGAAGAAGTTCTTGAGGGCATCCGAGATATGGCTGCTGACGTTCATGGTGGTCTGCTGGTTTGAATAAAGCTGGACCCGGCTCGTAACGAGCACGTTTTCAGGGATGTAGAGAATGGCATAATAACCGCTCTGTCCGAAATTCTTTTTCAGGGTTTCAAGGTCCGAATCCTCGATATATTCAAACTTCATGTATTCGGTCTGTGGAATGGTGCCTTCCGTTATATTCGTCTTATCCAGGACCGCAATGATTTTTTCCTGGTTATCCTCCTTGGTTGCCAGATACCCCGGAATGAAGATCAGGGCAACCATAAGGATAGGGGTCAGGATGGTCATGATCAGAAATGATTTCTTCCTTACCCGGGTCAGGTATTCACGTTTGACGATCAGGCTTATTTTACTCATGGCTTCGGGTTTTAATTTTGCTGGTTCCGGTTGGTTTCCTCGACGACACGGATAAAAATGTCATTCATCCCGGGGATCATCTCATCAAAGGAAACGATCTCGACTGCTTCATTGATCGTTGCGATCAGGTTGCGCAAAGGTTCCTGTTCATTCTTTTTTATGACCAGATGTTTGATTTCGCCCCGGGTAAGCTCTTCCGTCAAGATAACATGGGAATTCAGGGCGCTCTTGAGTTTCTCCGGTTCCCCACGGAAACGGATTTCGTAGGAATCCGGCTTAAAACGGTTCCTGACTTCGTCAATCGGCCCGTTGAGGATGGTTTTTCCCTTGTTGATCAGCGCAATGTGATCACATAATTCCTCAACGGATGCCATGATATGGGTTGAAAAAATAATGGTCGTCCCTTGATCCCTGAGCCTGATGATCTCCTGTTTCACCAGGTTGGTATTGATGGGATCGAATCCTGTAAAGGGTTCGTCAAAGATCAGCAGCTTCGGTTCGTGCAAAACGGTTATGATGAACTGGACTTTCTGCTGCATTCCTTTGGAGAGTTCCTCCACCTTTTTATCCCACCAGGTCTGGATCTCGAATTTTTCAAACCAGTATTTCAGTTTCTTCAGCCCGTCGATCCGGGTCATCCCTTTCAGTTGCACCAGGTACAGGGCCTGTTCCCCAACCTTCATTTTTTTGTAAAGCCCGCGTTCCTCGGGGAGGTATCCGATCTGGTCAATATCCCGGGTAGCCATTTTTCTGCCGAGAAAAATCACGGAACCCTGATCCGGAGCAGTAATCTGGTTAATGATCCGTATCAGGGTGGTCTTGCCCGCACCATTAGGTCCCAGAAGGCCGAATATACTTCCTTCCGGCACCTGGACGTTGACACGGTCGAGGGCCAGGTGGTTGGCAAATTGTTTCACAATATCACTCGCCTGGAGAAAATCACTCATGTTTTTTGGTTTTTATTGTCAGTTTGACTCAGGGAAATCCTTAATGTTACAGCCGGATGATCCGGCCACCGGCTCAATCATACATTTCTTTCATTTTTCTGAAAGCGCTCTTCTCAGCATGGGTCGGTTTGGGGGTAAAATTATCGGAGCGCGAAAGATCTTCCATAAGTTTTTTTTCGTCGCGCGAAAGGCTTCGCGGTATCCAGACATTGATCCTGACCAGCAGGTCGCCTTTGCCGTAACCGTTCAGGTTTGGGACGCCTTTGCCCCGGAGGCGCAGGATCTTGCCCGATTGGGTTCCTGCCTCTATTTTTACCTTCACTTTTCCGTCAATGGTGGGAATCTCCACGGTCGATCCCAGGGAGGCTTCCGGTACAGATATAAAGAGATTGTAAACCAGGTCGTTGCCATCTCTGACGAGTTCAGCATGCTCCACTTCTTCAACCACAATAAGAAGATCTCCGCTGGCACCACCGCGCCGGGCAGCATTGCCCTTGCCCGACATGGACAATTGCATTCCGTTCTGAACACCGGCGGGTATATTGATCCTGATCACCTCTTCCCCCTGGATGGTCCCTTCTCCGTAACAGGATGTGCACTTGTGGGTTATGATCCTGCCTTCACCCCCGCAGGCGGGGCAGACGGAGGTTGTCTGCATCTGTCCGAGAAAAGTGTGCGTGACCCTTGAAACCTGGCCCCGTCCGTTGCAGGTGGAACAGGTGGAATAGGAAGAGCCATGGGCAGCCCCCGTTCCATGGCATGATTCACAGGCCACACTTTTATTGACCTTGATCTTTTTTTCAGCTCCTTTGACGACCTCCTCCAGGGTCAGCTTGACCTTGACCCGCAGGTTTGAACCCCGGTTGACCTGCTGCCTGCCCCTTGAGGAGGAACCGAATCCCCCGAAACCGAAATCACTGAATATATCACCGAAATGAGCGAAAATATCCTCGATATTCATTCCTCCGGCTCCGAAACCTCCACTTCCCGCATTCCCCAGGCCGGCATGACCGAACTGATCGTAACGGGCTTTTTTGTCTGTATCGGAGAGGACCTCATAGGCTTCAGCCGCTTCCTTGAACTTCTCCTCTGCATCTTTATTGCCTGGATTCTTGTCAGGATGCCACTTCATAGCCTGCTGACGGTAAGCTTTTTTTATCTCCTCGGAAGTCGCATTTTTTGAAACCCCCAATACCTCGTAATAATCTCTTTTTGCCATGATTCTGGATCAGCGGTTTATTCCCCAACCACCACTTTCGCGAATCGAATGACCCGGTCGTGCAAGTAATAACCTTCCTGGATGACCTCCACCACTTTGCCTTTCTGATTCGGATCGGTAACGGGCAGGGTTGTCACAGCTTCATGAATATCACTGTTGAACTCCTGGTTCAGGCTGCCGATGGGTACCACCCCGTTTTGCTTGAGAAAATCAGTGAAATTACTGTATATTAATTCAATTCCTGCCTTAACAGCTTCTATTTCAGTGGTTTCACGAATGGAAACCATGGCACGATCCAGATTATCGATAACCGGCAGGATTTTGGACAAAATGTTCTCACCTCCGAATTTAGCGAGCTCCATTTTGTCTTTCAGGCTTCTCTTCCGGAAATTGTCAAAATCGGCAGAGAGCCGGAGATATCTGTCATTCAATTCATTAATTTGATTTCGTAGCTCCTCGGTCTCTTTCTTATGCCCGGCAGTGACTGTTTTTTTCTTTTTTGAACTGTCCGCAGGCTGCCCTTCGGTCCCAGCCTGTTGCTGGTTCACTTCATCCTGATTCTTTCCTTCAATATCCATAATGATTACCGGTTATCTTATTTATTCAAAACGTGAAAAGGCAACCTCAAATCTTTTGCCAAGGGGATCCGGGCGACAAATTGGCAGGGCTTGCCCTGGAAAGGTTATCCTCTCCGGATCCGGGCTCCGATGGCTTTCAAACGTTCGTCAATGGCCTGGTAGCCCCGGTCGATCTGGTCAATGTTGTGGATTACGCTGGTTCCTTCCGCACTCAGGGCCGCGATCAGAAGTGCCACCCCGGCCCGGATATCGGGAGAAACCATGGTTGAGGCACGCAGCGGAAGGGTACGGTCAAGGCCTATCACCGTAGCCCGGTGAGGATCGCAAAGGATGATCTGGGCTCCCATGTCGATCAGTTTATCCACAAAAAAGAGCCTGCTTTCGAACATTTTTTGGTGGATGAGCACAGATCCCTTGGCCTGGGTGGCAACGACGAGAAAGACGGAGAGCAGGTCTGGAGTCAGGCCCGGCCAGGGTGCGTCGGCGATCGTCATGATCGAACCATCCATGAAATTCTCAATCTGGTAATGTTCCTGGCGGGGTATGTGAAGATCGTCACCTCTGGCTTCGATCCGGATCCCCAGCCTTTCGAATGAGCGTGGGATCATGCCAAGGTTTTCGATACTCGCATTTCGAATGGTGATATCGGAACGGGTCATGGCCGCCAGTCCGATAAAGCTGCCGACTTCGATCATGTCGGGCAGGATGGTATGATCTGTCCCATGAAGGGTGTCAACCCCTTCAATGGCCAGGAGATTGGAACCGATCCCTTCCAGGCGGGCTCCCATCCGGGCCAGCATCAGGCAAAGCTGCTGCACATAAGGTTCGCAGGCGGCGTTAAACAGGGTCGTTCTTCCGGGAGTCAGGACCGCGGTCATGATGACATTGGCAGTCCCGGTTACTGAAGCTTCTTCAAGCAGCAGGTAGGCTCCTTTCATGTTCTTTCCGCTGATCAGGAACTGTTCCTTATCTGCCTGGTATTCAATCCGGGCTCCCAACCGGGCCAATCCATTGAAATGGGTATCCAGCCGCCGGCGTCCGATCTTGTCACCTCCGGGCTGAGGCATGGAAGCCTGCCCGTAACGGGCAACCAGGGGACCAACGAGCATGACCGATCCCCTCAACCGGGCAGCGGTTTTCCGGAACTCGTCGCTTGCCAGGTAGTCCGGGTCCACATGAGCTGCCCTGAAGGTCCACGTTCCGGTATCCAGCTGGTGCGTTTCGACACCGATTTCGGACAGGAGGAAGATCAGGTTCCTGACATCCAGAATGTCCGGGACATTATGGATTGTAACCGTATCCTTTGTCAGGAGTGTTGCGCAGATAACCTGAAGGGCTTCGTTCTTGGCCCCCTGGGGTGTCAGGTCCCCGCACAAGGCTTGGCCACCTGTTATTTCAAAAAATGCCATATACGGCCCGGATCAAAATCGTTTTTTATGATTATGCATGGGTTTCCCGGCCGGTCTTTTTCGGGTGGAAACTGTTTTGGGAGGAAGTTCCTTGACTTCAGCCAGGATGGTGCCTGCCGGGAGGGTAAGCCTTCCTCCGGACAGCTCGCTCAAGGAATCAAGGATGATTTCATCGGTGACGTTGTCCTTGTTCCAGGTGAGATAAGAGAGCTTCATGTGATTGGCAATCTGGCGCGTGAAATCCTGTCTCCTTTCCTCGTCCGGGATCTCCAGGGCTTTTTCGATCATGCCTTCCACGATCTTGCCAAAATGCCTGATCTTGATTTTGGTGAACGGGTAGGGAACCTGCTCCGGCTTACCCTGGAAATGATCCATCGTGGGAACGTCAAAAGGGGAATCGATATCCAGTTTGAAATCAGCAATCAGATGGAGATGATCCCACAGCTTGTGCTTGTAGTCGCGATTGTCCCGCAGGGTGGGATTGATATTTCCCATCACCTGGATGATGGTGTTGGCTGCCAGGTTTCTTTCTTCGCGATCCTGTAAGGTGATGGCATGATCCACCATTTCCTGGATGATTCTCCCGTATTCGGGCATCCGCAGCCTTTTCAGTTTATTGTTATAGTCCATGAATGGGTCACTCAATGGTGACAAAGGTAGCTATTTTTCCCAGACTTCAGGAACCGGCGATTTTCAGCCGCGCAAATTTGAGCAACAGTTGCTTATGGCCTGATTCCTTAAAGAAAACAGTGGCTTTCCGGCTTGTGCCTTCCCCTTCAATCTGCAACACTTTTCCAGGCCCGAACCGCGGATGAATTACAGCCATGCCCGTCTGGATCCGGTCCGGATCGTCCGGTTCAAAATCCGGCTCTTCCCTTAACCCGGCTGAAGCCTTGCTTTTGGCCGGGATCAGCCGCCGTAACGGGGGACGAATCAAGGGAAGGTCCTGTTCCTCATCCCCGGCCGGCGAGCGCTCCACCGTTTTTAACTGGTTTCCGGCGAATCTTACATAGCGGGGATCAATCTCCCTCAGGAAGCGGCTGGGCCGGCAATTGGCCAGATTGCCCCAGCGGTAACGCGTCCTGGCATGGGTGATCATGACCTTTTTCATGGCCCGGGTTATGGCCACATAAAAAAGCCTGCGCTCTTCCTCGATTTCCTTCGCGGTTCCTGTCGAAAACTGCGAAGGAAACAGGTCTTCCTCCAAACCGGCAACAAAGACATACCCAAATTCCAGTCCTTTGGCTGAATGGACCGTCATCAGGCTGACCTTTTCGCGATCTTCCGGTTTATCAGTATCCTGATCGGTCAACAACGATACATTCTGGAGGAAGAAATCAAGCCCGCTGAGATCTCCGTTTTCACTTTCCTGGTTGCCCTGGTCAACGAATTCCCGGATGCCATTGACCAGTTCCTGAATGTTCTCGAATTTACTGAGTCCTTCGGGAGTCCGGTCATACCGGTATTCTTCGAGTATCCCGGTTCCCTGGATCACCTTCATGGCCAGTTCATAAGCATCAACCGTTTCGGCCAGACGGCTGTATTCTTCAATCAGGCTTCGGAATTGAGTGAGCTTCTGGGTGGTTCCCCGGTTGAACAGCGGAACAAATGCAACAGGATCGCCCAGTACGTTCCAGAGAGGAACACCGGCCAGATCGGCTGCTTCCGATAAACGGTCAAGGGTGGTTTTTCCGATCCCCCGGGCCGGGTAATTGATGATCCGCCTTAGAGATTCGTCATCCCGGTGGTTCAGTATCAGCCTGAAGTAAGCCAGGATATCCTTGATCTCCTTTCTTTGGTAGAAAGAGATGCTCCCGTAAATTTTATAAGGAATATTCTGCTTTCTGCAGGCTTCTTCGATCACCCGGGATTGAGCATGGGTCCTGTACAAAACGGCACAATCACAAAATTCAACCTGCTCGCTGAGATGAAGATCCAAAATCCGGTTTGAGATCAGAAAACCCTCTTCCTGGTCAGTCAGGGTTTGCACGATCTCTACCGGTTCCCCCGGTTCATTGGCTGACCATATTTCTTTTGGAATCCTGCCCAGGTTTTTTGTGATCAAGCTGTTGGCAGCTTCAACAATGGTCCGGGTTGAACGGTAATTCTGCTCCAGCTTAAATATCTTGTACTCCGGGTAATCATTCCGGAAATTCAGGATATTCTCAATCCTGGCTCCACGAAAGGAATAGATGCTCTGCGAATCGTCACCGACAACACAAAGGTTGTGGTGGATGCCTGCAATCTGATTGACGATGGAGTATTGCACATAGTTGGTATCCTGGTATTCATCCACCAGGACGTACCGGAATTGCCCCTGGTAATGCTTCAGTACGTCAGGCCTGTTTGTGAAAAGCAAATGGGTGTTCAGCAGGAGGTCGTCGAAATCCATGGCCCCTGCATTTCTGCAACGCCGGGCATAGGTCAGGTATATGATCCCGATTTCGGGACGGCGGAACGATTGGTCAGCAGAAATCCAGTCACTTCTTGACTGGTAGCCTTCCGCCGTAATGAGCTGGTTTTTGGCCATTGAGATCCTCCGCTGGATTTCGCCGGGGAGGTAAACCTGGTCATCGAGCTTCAGGTCGTGGAGAATACTCCGGATCAGGCTGCGGGAATCATCGGAATCGTAAATCGTATAATTCTGGTTATATCCTATGGCTTCGCATTCCCTTCTCAGGATCCTGGCAAACAGGGAATGGAAAGTCCCCATCCATAGGTGGCGGGCAATTTCGGGCTGGACCAGTTTTTCAATCCTGCCTTTCATTTCCCGCGCCGCCTTGTTGGTAAATGTCAGGGCCAGGATATTTCGCGCAGGAACCCCCTTCTCCAGGAGATAGGCCACCTTGTAGGTCAGGACACGGGTCTTGCCGGATCCCGCCCCGGCAATGACCAGGATAGGACCTTCGGTCTCCTTGACGGCTGCCTGTTGAGCAGGATTCAGTTCACTCAGGATTCGGTTCACTTTTTCAGGATGGTCAATACGGGAATGGATTAGCAAACGTTATACATCCGGTTCCCGGTTTCCGGCCAAAAATAACAATTGTAATCTTGCCGGGAGTCATCACCCGGGCCGTTTTCTGAACCAGATTTGCTAATATTGTAACCCGAAAACAGAAGGAATTGATTTTGATGAAGAACCGGATTCTCCTTTTTGCTAAAACGGCTGCTGCCCTGGTGGCCCTGTTTCTCATGCCGGATGGCGTTTTTGCCCAGGCCGGGGATTATATGGTGCGGATCAAGCAGCCGGCTGTGGATACCATTCGAAAATGTCCGGGCGACAATATCATTTTTCAGGCTGAATGCCATAACGATGACGGTACCGAGTTTAACGATTCCCAGGTTACCTATGTTTGGGAGTTTGGATATGATGGACAAGTCGTGACGGGAAAGAATGTCAGTTTTTCCTACCCTGCCGGCGGGCATTACCTGGTTAAGCTTGCGGTCAGGGGTGTTTCCGGGCCCGATGCGAAAAACAGCCCTGAAGTTCACGTTTATGTAGGCATACCGCCTTTTTTTACGAATACACGTTCGGATAAGTCTTCTTTCTGCGATGGCAGCGAGATCATCCTGACGGGCTACGTAACGCCCAAACCCTGGACCGGGGACAGCTTTCCGTTTACTAATGTTTTTGAACCGGCAGATTTCACCTGGGACGGGATCGGGATACAATCCTCCAGAAACGAAATTGCCCGTGTGAAACCGCCACTGGATCAAGGACATAAGGTTTACCGATTTATTGTTAAGGATGATTTCGGATGCGTTCATGATACTTCCCTCCTGGTTTATGGCGTCTATGCGGATTTTAGCATGGATCCGATCATGGGGGAAGCACCCCTGGAAGTGACCTTTACGATCGATTCGGCGTCCAACGGAGGATGGGAGAGCAGCATTACCTATGAATGGGAATTTGTCGAAAACAGCGACACAGCCAGCCGGATCACTTCCACTCTGGACCAGTATACCTTTGAGATCCCGGGTGAGTATACCTGCCGGATGAAGGCCAGCTATCTCCAATGCACCTACATATTCACTCATGAAGATAATATACGCGTGGATTCCTCGCTTTTGGAAATTCCAAACGTGTTTACTCCCAACGAAGACGGGGCCAATGATTATTTTCAGGTCAAGTCCCGTTCATTAAAAACCTTTCATGGTGTGATTTATAACCGCTGGGGCCGGATGGTTTTTGAATGGACCGACCCTAAAACCTTCGAAAGCGGCTGGAACGGAAGGTTTCAAAATACGGGAGGCCTCTGCCCGTCAGGTACTTATTACTATGTGATCCGGGCAACCGGGTATGACAAGAACAAGTCGGAACCCGGTCCCGATTACCCCGATATTGAATATGAAGGGGGAATTTACAAAGGGTTTGTAACCCTGATCCATGACAGAGTTGTCAACTCTCAAAGAGTTGACAACTCTGATGGTTACTCCTCCTCCTCGGCCGTATAGGCTGCCATCAGTTTTTCCTGAACATCCGGCGGGCACAGGGCATAATCATTGAATTTCATGCTGTAGGTAGCCCTGCCGTTAGTGAGTGAACTAAGTGCGGTTGAGTACTTGTTCATTTCAGCCAGAGGCACCTTGACCCTCAGTTTTTCATATCGGTGCATGGAATCCATTCCCTGGATCATGGCCCGGCGTCCCTGAAGGTCACTCATGACATCGCCCATGCGGTCGCTGGGAACCAGCACTTCCACGTCATATATCGGCTCCAGGATTTTGGGGCCGGCTTTGCGGAAAGCTTCGGCGAAAGCTTTTGCGCCTGCCAGCTTGAAGGAGATCTCGTTTGAATCAACCGGATGCATTTTTCCGTCGTAAATATATACCCTGATATCCCTGGCATAGGACCCGGTCAACGGACCGTTTTCCAGCTTCTCCATGATACCCTTCTGAATGGCCGGCATAAACCGGGCATCGATTGAACCGCCTACGATGCAATTGTAATAGATCAGCTTGCCGCCCCAGTCAAGTTGTATTTCTTCCTTTCCCCGGAGGGACAATTGCATATCCTTGCCGTCGATCTTGAAATTGTTCCTTTCGGGAGCACCCTCTTCATGCGGTTCGATGATCATGTGCACTTCGCCGAACTGACCGGCACCGCCTGATTGTTTCTTGTGCCTGTACATGGCCTGGGCCACCTTGGTGATGGTTTCACGGTAGGGGATTCGAGGTGGCAGATACTCGGTCGGTATCTTATGGATGTTATCCAAGAGCCATTTGACGATGTTCAGGTGGTATTCGCCCTGTCCATGGAGGATAATTTGTTTCAGCTCTTTGGAATACTCAACCCGGAGGGAAGGATCCTCCTCATGAAGCCGGTAGAGGGCTTCTCCGAGTTTTTCATCGTCGGATTCCTCCTTGGCTTTAATGGCCGCCCTGTACTTGGGTTCCGGCATTTCAATCGGCTGCACCGGAGCATCAAAACTTTTGTCGGCCAGAGTTGTGAACGTGCGGGTGTCTTTTAATTTGACCGTTCCGCCAACGTCGCCGGCAACCATGGTGTCAACCTTCTGGCGATTCTTGCCGGCCACGACGAAAATCTGGGAAACCCTCTCTTTAGCTCCCGTATTCAGGTTCAGCAGATCAATGCTTTCCGTGAGTTTTCCTGACAAGACCCTGAAGTAGGATATCTCGCCCAGGTGCGGTTCGGTGAAGGTTTTGAAAACAAAAGCCACATTCGGCCCCGAAGGATCCAGTTTGATCTCCGCTCCGCCGGTTGTCTTGAAAACGGTGGTTTCGGGCCCCGGGGCATAATGGATCAGGAAATCGCATAAGCGCTTGGTACCCTGCACGTTTTTTCCTGAAGTGCCCAGAACCGGAAAGATTCCCCTTTCGCTGATTCCTTTCCTGAGGCCAATCCTCATTTCTTCCTCGGTCAGGGTGTCGTTGGCAAAGAAAAGCTCCATCAGGCCCTCATCAGCTTCAGCTGCGATCTCCACGAGCCTGGAATAAAGCGTTTCCACCTTGGCGGTTTCTGAAGCCGGTAGTTCCGCCTCAACCGGAGCTCCTCCACCGGAAGGAAATCTTACAGCCTTCTTCCGGAGCACATCGATCAACGTATCAAATCCTTCGCCTTCATTAAGCGGGTATTGGACAACCACCACCTTTTGACCGAATGCTTCACGGGCACTTTCCACAGCCTTGTCAAAATGCGATTTTTCATGATCCAGCTGATTGACCACCAGGATTGCAGGCTTGTGATATTTATCCGTGTATCTCATCAAGGATTCAGTTCCGGTCTCCACACCATTCTGGGCATTGATCAGGAGGAGGGCAAAATCGGTGGCGCCCAGGGCGGATACAGCCGCACCGGCAAAATCATCTGCACCCGGAGTGTCAATAAAGTTGATCTTGTGATCGTTGTACTCGGTGTAAAGAACAGTCGAATAAACGGAATTCCCCCTTTCATGCTCAATCTCGTTGCAGTCGGATACGGTATTCTTGCTTGCAATATCACCTCGTCTGCTGATGACACCCCCATCGAAAAGCAGCGATTCCGCCAACGTGGTTTTCCCCGAACCGGAATTCCCAAGCAGGGTAAAATTCCGTATCTGATTTGCCTGATAAACTTTCATAACAACCTTGATTTCTGATAAAGTGATGAGATAACTAGCTCGCCTTAATTTTGGTTTGCAAAATTATGATTTTTTTTACATTCTTCAACCGGAGAAGGTTTTTACCTTTTCTTTTTCAACCTGATGAAAAAGACGGCTAATAGGCCAACCAGGAAGACTCCCCCCAGACTCAAAAACCATGGGGTCAGATCTTTCCGGATTTCCAACGTTCCGGCGTCCCCGATCAAAACCTGGCCAGCCCAGAAGAAGGGTGCGGACAAGGTCAGGGTGGTTTCATCAAGGTATTGATTGCGAGCTGCTTGCAAGGCTTCTCCCCGTTCCATGCCTCTCTTCAGGTTATTGAAAAAATAGCTGATGATCAGGGCAGAGGAACGATCATCCACCGGCCATAAAGTGGTGACCAGGGAAGGCACCCCGGCAAACTGCAGGGCTTTTGACATGCTCATGATCCCTTCACCCACCTGAAGTCTCCCGGTTCCCGTGTTGCAGGCGTTGAGGACCACCAGCGGAGAACGGATCCTGGCTGAAAGCAATTCAAAAAGATAGACGCTCCCATCCGATCCGCGCGGGGAAAGGAGTATCCTGGTCTGCATGGCATTTTGCATATCAAGAATACCATGCGTGGAGATCTGCAGGATTGAATTGGAATTGAAAGCAGAAAGGAAAGTTTCCTTGCTCGCCTTGTGGCCCACAAAACGTCGCAACCGATAATCCTTTGAAATGGCATTGATCTCCAATTCCGAGTACTTCAGCGGAGGCAGGTCAAAAGTATCCACATGAATTCCTTCCCTCGCAAACGGGGCCATGGCAATGATGTTCCCTGCCCGGTCCGGGGGTTTGTTCCGTTTGGCTTCGACCAGCTGCTCGAGTGAAGAGATGTAGGATATGGACCAGATGCGGTTCAGGTAATGGAGCTTGCTGAAATCCGATATTATGGGTCTCAGGGAGTCTGACAGAAAGATCTCAAATGGAAGGAATCCGATCTCCTCATCGGGCAGGACGACCAGTTTTTTTATGGAAGAGGGAATGGCAGCCGGGGCAACCAGGTTCCTGTACATCCTGTGGGAATAGTGGATGAAGTCCTGGAAATTCCTGGAACTCACGTTCGAGGTAATGGCTTTTTTGAACTGGATGATATCGGTAAAAAACTGTTTTCCAAGAGTATCCCTGAAATAATGGATGGTGTCGTGGGTCAGGACGAAAGCAACCAGGTAGGAACTATCAGTCATGGTATAGTCCACCAGGGCTTCATCAGGGGCCAGCAAACCCTGGATGGTGTCAGGTGGGTAACCCTTGCTGGAATATATGAGGCGGTACAATTCAGGGTTTTCTTTACGGATCCTGGATTGCAGGCTGATTAATTCGTCAGTTGCACGCGTGATGGCCTGGTTCGTGCTATCCCTTGCCTGACTTGAAATCCTGTTTTGCCTGCGTTGCTCAATCATTTTTGACTGAAGCCTGACCAGTTCCTGTTTCAGGCTGTCTTCCGTGACGAGCTCCCGGATCGTTGACCCCAGGTATTGTCTCGCGTGGTTTGTGCGGAGAAATTCGTTCAGCGTTGCGGCCTTGTTACGGGCTGATAATTCAAAAGCGGCATCCAGGTATTTCTCCTGGCCATAGAACCGGTAGAGATCAAGTGCCATTTCCAGGGCTTGGAAATAATGTATCTTAAACTCCTGGCTAAGCAAAGGTTTGCTTTCAAAAGAGTACAAATAGCGCAAGGTATCCATCATCTCCAGGGCGACCTGATAGGTTTCGAGGCCTTTTATCAGATCTTCCCCGTTGCCTCCGGCAATGAACCTTTTGTTGAAGGCATGGGCTTTATAGGAGGTATATTCCGCGAGCCGGGGAGTGGCAGCCTGGATGCGGGGGTTGGAGCTGAGGTCATCGGGGAGGCACAGCGAATCAACAACCGACAAGGCCAGCTGAAAATATTTCAAACCGTGGTCAAAGTCTCCCTTGCTGGCATAGGTCACGCCCAGGTTGGCATACAAGGGAGCGGGATCCATGCCGCACCTTTTGGCCAGATCAAGTGCCCGGGAGAAAAAAAAGTCCGAACTGTCAGTATTTTGTTTATAGAAATAAATGGTTCCGATGTTATTCAGAACAGCCAGGATCCGTGTATGGTCCGGCAGGGGCTGGCTCTCTTTTATTGCCAGTGATTTTTTCAGGTAATATAAGGCAGCATCGTAGGAATGACGTGAGGCAAAGAGGACACCCAGTTCGTTGTAAACGGTTGACTCCCCTGAAAGCTTGCCGATCTGCCGGTAACGCCTGAGCGCTTCGAAAAGTGCCTGTTCCGCCTGAGGGTCCCTGTTGTCAATTCCGGAAATGACGATGCTCATCTCAGTCAGATCATCCGCGATACAAACCGATCGCCTCAGTTCCCGGTTGACCGTCAGGGATCGATTATAATTCCTTAGGGATTGATGCCCATCACCGGTTTTTTTATTGAACCGGGCAAGAGCCCTGCATGATTCTGCCGTGATTATTTTACCGTAAAGAGAAGTATCAGTCCTGTATAAAAGTGATTTGACCAGCGAATCAGCCGCCCGGTTATATTGTTCGCTGAGTCCGAGGGACAGGGAGTGGTAGAGCAGTTTGTCAGCCACCTCGGTTTGGGAAGGTCCAACCGGAGACTCTTGTCTTATATATATATTATATGCCGCCCTGGCCCGGTCAGCTGAATCGGCCAATGACCATAACACTGCTAAAGTCAGGTAGTCGCCTGGATGGTAGCCGGACTCACCTCCGCGCTTGGCCTGAAGAGTGTCCGACAGGAAGCCTGCAGCTTTTAGCCGTTCTCCTGCAAGCAGCAGCCTTACCACTTTTACCGGGGGACCCTGCATTTGATCCGGGTTTTGCGGAATGGCAGTTCCCTGCTGCACCAGGAAGCATAGAAAAAAGACCGATAGTATTTTTTTCCCTATCTTCATTCTGAGAAAGTATAACAAAGATATAATATTCCGGAAGTGCACTTTTACCTGTTCTTTTATGACGTTGGTCAAAAAGTTACAATAGTTTGTCCACAAGTTTTATATACATCCGTATATTTGGCGCGGATTTGAAATTTGTTGGAAGGGTTATCATCAATTATTTGGAGCTATTGCCATGAAAACGAGATTAATCGCAGTGATGATGATTGCCCTCTTCGGATTCAGTTCTGTTCTTGTGAAGGCAGATGGTTTCCGGAGAGATCAGAACTGGGAAGGTACGGTCAAGATCATTAAAGGAGTCCTTGTTGACATTGACGGTGATCATTCATGGGATTATCTGACATTCAGCGTTGTCGGGCTCGGAAGGCTGGATGTTAAATCCGTTGAACTGGCGGACCTAAACCAGGATTTTATTACTGAAGCCAGTCTTTATCAGATAGGCGGAAGACCCGGACGGATCGATTACGTTGTTGATTTGAAGAATAAGGTTAGCGGGGACTTTCTGACAAAGATTCATATTTCCAAGCGTGGACACGGATCCAGTTCACCGGCGACCCTGGATGGCATGAGGGTGATTTCCGGTATTGAACCCGGCGATCCCGAAGAAACGATCATTGTTATCAAATGGCCGTAATCGTTGCGGCTGCAGGATATTGAGGAAATCCCGGGCGACCGGGATTTTTTTTTGTTTTCTTGTGAAGGCGTTCGTTTTTTTGAAAAATACTTTTACCTTTGCACACCATTTTATTAACAAAACCGGGTTTCTAAACTAGTTCATAATGCCTACGATACAGCAATTAGTAAGGAAAGGTAGAACGACCAAAAATGACAAGAGCAAGGCTCCTGCCCTGGATTCCTGTCCGCAGAGGAGAGGGGTCTGTGTCAGGGTTTATACCACCACGCCCAAGAAACCGAATTCGGCCATGAGGAAAGTAGCCAGGGTGAAGCTGACCAACCAGAAGGAGGTCAACGTATACATACCCGGTGAAGGACACAATCTCCAGGAGCATTCCATCGTGTTGGTCCGCGGCGGCAGGGTGAAGGATCTTCCGGGTGTCCGCTACCATATGGTCAGGGGTACCCTGGATGCTGCCGGTGTGGATGGGCGCAAGCAGAGAAGGTCAAAGTACGGAGCTAAAAAACCGAAAAAATAATCTCATACCGTAAGCTGAATTTTCATGAGAAAAGCGAGAGCCAAAAAGAACATCATACTCCCTGACCCCAAATACGGGGATGTCAGGGTGACCCGGTTTGTGAATGACCTCATGCACAACGGGAAGAAAAGCGTTGCTTTTGCCACCTTCTACAAAGCGTTGGACATGGTGGAGAATAAAACACAGGAGAGCGGAGTGCCCGCACTCGAAGTATGGAAAAAAGCCCTTGAGAACATCACTCCTTCGGTTGAGGTTAAGAGCCGCAGGGTGGGTGGGGCTACTTTCCAGGTACCGATGGAGATCCGCCCTGACCGGAAGATCTCTATCGGGAATAAGAACCTGATAGAATTCGCACGGAAACGTGCCGGTCGCTCCATGAGCGAGAAGCTGGCTGCAGAAATTGTTGCAGCATTTAACGAAGAAGGCGCAGCTTTCAAGAAAAAGGAAGATACGCACAGAATGGCCGAAGCAAACCGGGCATTCGCACATTTCCGGTTTTAACCAGGAAACAGTTCTTTGACACGTTGGGATGGCACCAGATCTCTCTTATACCAGGAACATCGGTATAATGGCCCACATTGATGCGGGAAAAACCACCACTACCGAGCGGATTCTGTTTTATACCGGTGTGAACCACCGGATGGGGGAGGTACATGACGGTGCTGCTACGATGGATTGGATGATTCAGGAACAGGAGCGGGGCATCACGATCACCTCCGCCGCTACCACCACCTGGTGGAAATATGGCGGGGAAGGTTACAAGATTAATATCATTGATACGCCCGGCCATGTGGATTTTACCGTGGAAGTTGAGCGTTCCCTGAGAGTCCTCGACGGGGCCATTGCCGTTTTTTGCGGTGTCGGTGGGGTTGAACCCCAATCTGAAACCGTCTGGCATCAGGCCGATAAATATCACGTCCCCCGGATTGCTTTCATTAATAAAATGGATCGTCCGGGTGCAGATTTTTTCGGCGTCCTTCATGAAATGAAGGAAAAGCTCGGCGCAAAACCGGTAGCCCTGCAACTGCCCATAGGTAATGAAGATAAGTTTACCGGGGTGGTTGACCTGATCCGGAACCAGGCTCTAATCTGGCCGGCAGGCGATCTGCTCGGGGCTCATCCGGAGATACAGCCGGTCCCCGGTGAAATGCTGGAGATGGCTGAAGAGTGGCGGAATAACCTGGTCGAAACGATCTGTGAAACTGATGACCACTTGCTGGAACTCTACCTGGAATCACATGAATCGGTCCAAACAGCGGATCTTCTTCAGGCACTCAGGAAAGCCACGGTGAACCGTGTTTTAGTCCCTGTTCTCTGCGGATCCGCTTTCAAGAATAAAGGTGTGCAGCCTCTGCTGGATGCAATAGCTGCCTTCCTTCCGAGCCCGATAGACGTCGGGGCGGTCACGGGTTTTGAACCCCGGACCCACCAGGCTGTCCATCGGGATCCGGATTCCCAAGCACCTTTCGCAGCACTGGCCTTTAAAATAGCTACGGACCCATTCGTAGGCCGGCTGGCCTACGTGAGGGTTTATTCCGGGAAGATCCGGTCGGGAGCCACTGTTTACAACATGCGAACCGACAGAAAAGAAAGGATCACCCGACTTTATCAAATGCATGCCAATAAGCAGAACCCCCGCGACCTGGTTGAAGCCGGTGATATCTGTGCAGCCGTCGGGCTGAAGAATATACGCACCGGTGATACGCTCTGCGACGATAACCATAAGATCCTGCTGGAATCCATCAGTTTCCCCGAACCGGTTCTCGGCATAGCCGTTGAGGCAAGAACCCAGGAAGATATCTCCAGGCTGAATGATGCCCTGGACAAGATGGTTGAAGAGGACCCTACTTTCCGGGCCAAGGTTGACGAGGAATCCGGACAAACGGTTATCAGCGGGATGGGGGAACTTCACCTTGATATCATTCTCGACCGCCTGAAAAGGGAGTTCAAGCTTGAACTCAACAGGGGCCTGCCACAGGTTGCCTACAAGGAAGCGATCCGGCTTGAAGTCGGCCAGCATACCCTTTTCCAGAAGGAAGGCGGTGGCCGATCCCTGTTCGCCGAAATAGAAGTGACCCTCGCGCCCGGAACCGCATTGAAAGGACTTGAGTTCGAATCAAGGATTCCCGTGGAAAAACTGCCGCGACCATACATCGCTGCGGTGGAGCGGGGATTCAGGAATGCAATGAACAGCGGCGTCCTTGCAGGATTCCCCGTTAAGAGCCTGAAAGTGGTCCTGCTGAACGGATCGTTTCATCCAACCGACTCGGATGAGCTTGCTTTCGAGATTGCCGCTCAGAAAGCTTTCCGGGAAGGCTGTGAAAAAGCGGATCCCGTTCTGCTGGAACCCATTATGAAGCTGGAGGTGGTCACCCCGGAAGAATACGTGGGAGATGTGATTGCCGATCTCAATAAAAGGCGAGGCCAGGTCTCGGGCATGGAAAACAAGCCGGGCGGCCGCGTGATCAGCGCAACCGTTCCGCTCGCGGAACAATTCGGGTACGTGACAGTACTCAGAACGCTGACCTCCGGCAGGGCCAGTTCAACCATGGAAGTTTCCCATTATGGGGAAGTACCCCGTGAGATTGCCATCGCCGTGTTGCAAAAAGTATTCGGACGCATGGATTTATTGTAGAAAAAAAACATACTAATGAGTCAGAAAATCAGGATCAAGTTGAAGTCTTACGATCATAACCTGGTGGACAAATCCGCCGAGAAGATCGTAAAAACGGTAAAAAGCACGGGCGCTGTCGTCAGCGGCCCTATTCCGCTTCCTACCCATACGCGGGTATTTACTGTTCTGAGATCAACTTTCGTGAATAAAAAGTCGAGGGAACAATTTCAGCTGAACTCTTACAAGAGGCTGATCGACATTTACAGTTCCACAGCCAAGACCATAGATGCGCTGATGAAACTGGAACTGCCCAGCGGAGTTGAAGTTGAAATTAAAGTCTAATTCTAAGAGTAACTACAATGCAAGGCTTAATCGGGAAAAAAATCGGGATGACTTCAATTTTCGATGCCGATGGAAAAAATGTTCCATGCACGGTCATTGAAGTGGGTCCCTGTGTGGTAACCCAGGTCAAGACCCGGGAGAAGGACGGTTATGAAGCTGTGCAGGTGGCCTTTGACGATAAAAAGGATAAGAACACCCCCAAGCCGATGTCGGGTCATTTCAAGAAAGCCAACACCACACCGAAACGTGAACTGGCCGAATTCCAAAAGGATAATGGCGAAAACCTGGATCTGGGCGACGTGATCACAGTGGAAACCTTTAACCGGGACCACTGGGTGGATGTCACCGGAACAACCAAGGGAAAAGGATATCAGGGTGTTATCAAGAGGCATGGCTTCGGCGGAGTGGGTGACAACACCCACGGACAACATAACCGGCTGAGAGCGCCCGGTTCTATCGGGGCCTCCTCCTACCCGAGCCGGGTTCTTAAAGGCATGCGCATGGCCGGACAACATGGTGGGAAAGCCGTCAAGATGATCAGCCTGGAAATCATGAAGATCATTCCTGAACATAACCTGATGATATTAAAAGGTTCTGTTCCAGGCGCCAAAGGCTCATACTTAATAATCGAGAAGTGATGAAAGCAGCAGTATATAAAACCACCGGGGAAGAAACCGGCCGCACTGTCGAACTGCAGGAGGATGTGTTTAGCATTACTCCCAATGACCATGCCATCTATCTGGATGTCAAGCAATACCTGGCCAACCGCCGGCAAGGCACGCATAAATCGAAAGAGCGGAATGAAGTCTCTGGCAGTACGAAAAAGCTGAAAAGACAGAAAGGAACCGGCGGAGCCCGGGCAGGAAGCATCAAATCACCGGTCTTTCGTGGCGGTGGCCGCGTTTTTGGACCCAGCCCGCGGGATTACAGCTTCAAGCTGAACAAAAAGGTGAAACAACTGGCCCGCAAATCAGCCCTGACCTACAAGGCCCAGGACTCGAAGATACTCGTTGTCGAAGATTTCGAGATGGATGAACCGAAAACGCGGAAAATCGCTGAGATCAAGGAAAACCTCAGGTCGGGCGACAAAAAAATGCTACTGGTTTTAACCGAACCAAATAAAAACGTATATTTGTCGTCTCGAAATTTACAGGGAATCAAAGTCATAACGATCTCAGAATTAAATACTTATGATATACTAAATGCTTCGACCGTAGCCTTTGTCGAGAGTTCAATTGAAGCTATAAGTGCAAATTTCGGGCAATAATATCAAGCCATGGAGATACTGATTAAACCGATCGTAACGGAGAAAATGACAGGCCTTTCAGATCGTTTGAAATGTTACGGTTTTATCGTTGACAAGAAGGCCAATAAGCATCAGATCAAGAAAGCGATCCAAACCATGTACGGGGTAACGGTGGAATCCGTGAACACGATGAGATATGCCGGAAAAGCCAAGTCACGGTTTACCAAGACCGGCCTGGTGAACGGAAAGACCAGCGCTTTCAAAAAGGCGGTTGTAACCCTGGCTCCGGGAGAGGTTATTGATTTTTACAGCAATATCTAAATAAGAAATGGCAGTACGTAGTTTTAAACCCGTAACGCCGGGGCAGAGGAAGAAAGTTATAGGGACGTTTGAGGAGCTGACTCAAACATCACCTGAAAAATCTTTGTTAAAGCCCCTTCGAAAATCCGGTGGCCGGAACAGCAAGGGACGGATGACCATGAGGTATATCGGCGGCGGCCACAAAAGGATGTACCGTATGTTGGATTTCAAGCGCAACAAGGATGGGATACCGGCCAAGGTGGCCACCATCGAATACGATCCTAACCGTTCCGCCCGCATCGCCTTGCTGATTTACGCCGATGGAGAGAAGCGTTATATGCTGGCTCCCAACGGATTGAATATCGGCCAGGAAGTTATTTCCGGTGTCGGGGTTGCCCCTGAAATCGGGAACAGCCTGCCTCTCGGCGACATACCGCTCGGAACCATCGTGCACAATATCGAATTGCGCCCGGGACAAGGCGGCGCCATGGCACGTAGTGCGGGCACCTATGCTCAGATTGTCTCCCGTGAAGGAAGGTATGCCATCATCAAATTGCCATCCGGGGAAACACGTCTGGTACTCACGAGTTGCCGGGCAACTGTCGGGACGGTTTCCAACAGTGACCACGGGCTTGAGAGCTATGGCAAGGCAGGCCGGAGCCGCTGGCAGGGACGGCGCCCCCGTGTCAGAGGCGTTGCCATGAATCCGGTCGATCACCCGATGGGTGGAGGCGAAGGGCGTGCATCAGGAGGCCACCCGCGGTCAAGAAAAGGTTTGCTGGCCAAAGGCTACAAGACCCGTCATCCGAAGAAGTCTTCGGCGAAGTTTATCCTTGAAAGAAGTAAGAAATAACCGACAATAAACGAGTACTGTATGAGCCGATCATTAAAAAAAGGTCCATTTATCGAGATCAGCCTGGAGAAAAAAATCACTACCATGAATTCCTCCGGAAAAAAATCGGTAGTCAAAACTTGGGCAAGGAAAAGCATCATTTCCCCGGATTTTGTAGGGCATACCGTCGCCGTTCATAACGGCAACAAGTTTATTCCGGTTTATGTCACTGAAAACATGGTCGGGCACAAACTGGGTGAATTTGCACCCACCCGCGTTTTCCGCGGCCATGCCGGCAACCGGAAAAAATAGACCGAAGATTAAACGAGAAGATAAATAACTCAGAATAATGGGATCCAGAAAACAAGAACGGGCAACCCGGAACAAAGAAGAGAAAAAAGACCAGTTTCTGGCTGCTCTTCGAAACAACCCGACATCGCCCCGCAAGATGAGGCTGGTTGCCGATATGATCCGAGGAAAGGAAGTGAAACAAGCTTTGGATGTGCTCCGCTACAGCCCCAAGGAAGCCTCACGCAAAATGGAAAAGCTCCTGATGTCTGCCATTTCCAACTGGCAAGCCAAGAACGAAGGTGTCAGGATAGAAGAGAGCCATTTATATGTTAAGCAAGTGTTTGTTGATTCAGCACGGATTCTTAAAAGATTGCGTCCGGCACCCCAGGGCAGGGGCCATCGGATCAAAAAGCGCTCGAACCACGTTACGATTCACCTGGATACACATCAACAAGTCGAAAAAACGGACGCATAGATGGGACAAAAAGTTAACCCTATTAGCAATCGCCTGGGCATCATCAAAGGCTGGGATTCGAACTGGTACGGTGGAAGTGATTTCACCGAGAAGCTCGTTGAGGACTATAAGATCCGCGAGTACCTGAATGCCCGTCTGGCCAAGGCAAGTGTTTCAAAGATCGTGATCGAGCGGACCCTCAAGCTCATCACCATTACCGTGAATACCGCCCGTCCGGGCATTATCATCGGCAAGGGTGGACAGGAAGTTGACAAGTTGAAGGAGGAGTTGAAGAAGATCACGAGCAAGGAAGTTCAGATCAACATCTTTGAAATTAAAAGGCCTGAACTGGATGCCGTGATTGTGGCAACCAATGTGGCCAGGCAGCTGGAAGGCAAGATTGCCTACCGCCGGGCGATCAAAATGGCCATTGCCTCAACCATCCGGATGGGTGCGGAAGGGATCAAGATACAGATCTCCGGCCGGCTGAACGGCGCCGAAATGGCCCGTTCGGAAACATACAAGGAGGGCCGCATCCCGTTGCACACTCTCCGTGCCGATATCGATTATGCCCTGGCCGAAGCCCATACAAAAGTGGGAACCACCGGCATCAAGGTCTGGATCTGCAAGGGTGAGATTTATGGCCATCGCGACTTGTCGCCCAATGTGGGCGCCAAGGCTCCGAAAAAGGGATTTAAAAAAAGAAGAGGCTGATTACTGTCTGATAAAAGCTCATAGCCATGTTACAACCGAAGAAGACAAAATACAGAAGGCAACAGAAAGGGAAAATGAAAGGCAATTCCAAGCGGGGTAACCAGCTGGCTTTCGGATCCTTTGGAATCAAGGCCTTGGAAAC
>Ga0163210_1000049_pt1 | contig 36152 bp, 29 predicted proteins | sample Kivu_220m_FD_113536 | JGI IMG/M metagenome (GOLD analysis project Ga0163210, IMG submission 113536) | Freshwater microbial communities from Lake Kivu, Western Province, Rwanda to study Microbial Dark Matter (Phase II) - Kivu_220m | ecosystem: Environmental > Aquatic > Freshwater > Lake ...
AATCACGAGTCACGAGTCACGAGTCACGAGTCACGAGTCACGAGTCACGAGTCTTTTCTTACCTTTGCACCGATTTGGAGGTAAAATGTATATAGAAGTCTGTAAATCAAAGCTTCACAGGGTAACGATCACGGAGGCGAACCTGAATTACGTGGGAAGCATTGCGATTGACGAGGACCTGATGGATGCAGCCAACCTGGTCGAAAACGAGAAGGTCCAGGTGGTAAACCTGAACAATGGGGAACGCCTGGACACCTATGTCATCAAGGGAGAGCGCGGCTCGGGGCGGGTCAGCCTGAATGGGGCCGCTGCACGCAAAGCCCAGCCGGGCGATGTGATCATCGTTGTCTCTTATGCCATGATGGATTTCGAAGAAGCCAAAAAATTTAAGCCGAGATTGGTTTTTCCTGATACACAAACCAATAAACTGATTTAACTTTCTCCTTTCTACTTAAACCTTTCTTCTCGAAGTTCATGCCCAAGACAGTATTCATCTGCTCCAGTTGCGGATCCCAGTCGCCCAAGTTTATCGGCCATTGCCCGAGCTGCGGGGAATGGAACACCTACGTGGAGGAAATTGTGGAGAAAGTGCCGCGGTCGGGGAAACCACGTCCGGTCATTCAATCTTCGCCGAAACGGCTCCCGGATATCGGGCGTATGGCCTATGACCGTTTAAAGAGTAGCATTCTGGAGTTCGACAGGGTGATCGGAGGAGGCATGGTGCCCGGATCACTGGTACTGGTGGGGGGTGAACCCGGAATCGGGAAATCAACCCTGGTGCTCCAGCTGGCCCTGGGAATGCCCGGTAAGCGTATTCTCTATGTTTCAGGTGAGGAAAGTCTTGAACAGTTGAAGCTCCGTGCCGAGCGGATCGGAGGGGATCATGAGGGTTTTTACCTTCTCTGCGAAACCTCCCTGGAACATTTGATGGGGCGGTTGGACGAGTTCAATCCCGAATTGCTGATCATTGATTCCATCCAGACGCTGGTGACCGAAAGAGCCGAAGGGTCTGCCGGTACCATCAGCCAGATAAGGGAATGCACCGGCGATCTAATAAGGTATGCCAAGGAGAACCAAACCCCGGTCATACTGATCGGGCATATCAACAAGGAAGGCCACCTGGCCGGTCCAAAAGTCATGGAGCACATGGTGGATACGGTGCTCCAGTTCGAGGGCGACCTGCATCACCAGTACCGTATCCTGCGAGCCAGCAAGAACCGTTTCGGATCAACCGATGAGCTGGGCATTTTCGAGATGAATGCCTCGGGTTTGCGCGAAGTGGCCAATCCTTCGGAGCTGTTGCTGGCCAACCGCGACCTCACGCTTAGCGGGAATGCGATCTCGGTGTCGATGGAAGGGCAGCGGCCTTTGCTCCTGGAAGTTCAGGCCCTGGTCAGCTCGGCCGTTTATGCAACCCCGCAGCGTTCGACCACCGGATTTGATCCGCGCCGGCTGAACATGCTCCTGGCGGTTCTTGAAAAACGGGCGGGTTTCCGGCTGGCAACCAAGGATGTTTTCCTGAACATGGCCGGCGGCCTCAGGGTTACGGATCCGGCAATCGACCTGGCTGTCGTGTCTGCCATCCTCTCTTCCGATAAGAACAGCCCGATCGAGCAGTCAGTCTGCTTCACGGGTGAAATCGGCCTCTCAGGAGAAATCAGGCCGGTCAACAGGATTGACAACCGCATTGCTGAAGCCGACCGGCTGGGATTCGGGAAGATCTGCATCCCTTCGTTCAACGGAAAAGGATTGGATCTCAAGCGGTACCACATTGACATTATCAGCCTCAGACATCTGGGCGACCTTTTAAAGTTGTCAACTTTTTAAAAGTTGACAACTTTACCTTGAGTTGTCAACTCTCCAAAGAGTTGACAACTCTTTGCTAGTAGTCGTCAAAATCGCTCCGTTTCCTTTTTGCCGGCTTCGTTTCGATCGGATCCATGCCCTCGCAGTTCAGCGGTTCGCTGAGATACAAAGGCCGCTCAAAAGCTTCCTTTGAAATGTTCAGTTCCGGATCGTCATAAACCTTCTTCATGAAAAGTGCCCAAATTGGCAGAGCCATATTGGCACCCTGGCCCAGGTCGTGGTTCTGGAAATGGACCATCTTGTCCTCGGCGCCGGTCCAGGCAGCCCCGACAAGGTTCGGTACCATCCCCACGAACCAGCCGTCGGCATAACTGTTGGTCGTCCCGGTCTTGCCGGCTATCGGGTTGGTAAACCCGTACTTGAACCGGAGCCGGCGTGCGGTCCCGCCTCCGCTGGTGACGCCTTCCATCATGTAAAGCATCTTATAGGCGGTTTCCTCACTCATGGCCACCTCCTCATGCGTGCTGAAAGTTCCGAGCACCTGACCGTCCTTGTCCTCAATCCGGGTGACCATCATCGGTTCGACCCAGATCCCTTTGTTGGCAAACGCAGTAAAGGCTCCGGCCACCTCATAGACCGGAAGATCAACGGCCCCGACACAGATGGGGATCACAGGGTCGATCGGGGATTTGACGCCCATTTTCCGGGCCACGCCGATGACTGCCTCGGGATTGAACTGTTTCATCACCCAGGCAGCGATCTGGTTCAACGATTTGGCCAGGCCGGTGCGAAGGGTGACCATCTTGCCGTCCAGCTTTTCCGTTTCTGAATAGGTTGGCTCATAGGTGTTGCCTTCAATCCCATTGAAGTTCCCGATGAATGTGACGGTCACGTTAGGCACTTCCATGCAGGGTGAATAGCCGTTTTCCATGGCCAGGGTATAAACGAACGGCTTGAATACGGATCCCACCTGCCGTTTCCCCTGCATGATCTGGTCATATTGGAAGAACCGGTAATCCGGACCCCCAACGTAGGCCTTGACATAACCCGTCTGGGGATTGAGAGCCATAAAGGCGGACCTGAGGAACCTCTTGTAGTACCGGATCGAGTCCATCGGTGTCATCACGGTATCCCGGATTCCATTCCAGCTGAAAACCGACATCTGGGTCGGCGTATTGAACATCAGCCGGATCGAATCATCCGGCAGGTGCTGTTCCAACTTATGGATCCGATAACGCTCGCTCCAGCGCATGGCATTGTTCATCGACCGCTCGATATCCTCGTCGCCGACAGTATTGGCAAAAGGTGCATGGCGGTAACGGCGCATCTCTTTTTCGAAGGAGATTTGCAGATCTTTGCTAAGGTGCTCGACAACCGCCTCTTCGGCATATTCCTGCATGCGGGAATCGATCGTGGTATAGATCTTCAGGCCGTCGCGGTAGAGGTTATAGGGAGTGCCGTCGGGCTTGGTGTGTTTATGGCAGAATCCCCTGAGCGGATTGGCTTCCCAGGCGTCGGCATCTTCTTTGTTATTGGGCTTTTTCTCCATCAATACCTGCCTGAGGTATTCCCTGAAATAGGTGGCCCTGCCCACTTTATGATCCACGGGGTGATAATCGAGCCCCAGCTCCGTGACCTTGGCGGCGGCCACGGTCGCGGCGTCGGCATAGCCACGCTGCCTCATCTTGTCGAGCACGACATTCCTTCTCGGCAGGCTATTCTTCTCCCCGAACCGGCGAGGATTGTACAGGGATGGATTCTTTGCCATACCGGCCAGCATGGCTGCTTCCTGTATCTCCAGGGCGCTGGCGGACTTGTTGAAATAGACCCAGGAGGCGGTCTGGATCCCTTCGGCATTGTTTACAAAGCTCAATTTGTTCAGATAAAGAGCCAGGATCTCCTCCTTGGTAAAGGTCTTTTCCAGTTTCACGGCGATCACCCATTCCCTGAATTTCCGAATCACGAAATTGAACCCCTTAAGGGACTCTTCACGGGGAAAAAGGTTTTTCGCCAGCTGTTGGGTCAGGGTGCTTCCCCCTCCCGTATCCTGCCTCAGGATCACGCTTTTGACCAGTACACGCAGAAGTCCGCGGAAATCAATGCCCGAATGCTTGTAATAACGCTGATCCTCAATTGCCACGATCGCCTTGATCATGTAAGGCGATATCTGGTCATAACGGATATTATCACGATTCTCCTGGACTGAAAAGAAAGTTCCTAAAAGTTCCCCATCCTCGGAAATCACCTGGGTCGCTTCAATCAGGTTCGGATTTTCAAGCTCCTCAAAGCTGGGCATGAATCCCAGCCATCCAAAAGATATGAAGGTGAAAAGGAGGAACAGGAAAAGCGCTACTCCCGCATAGATCATCCAAAAGTTCCTGAGGTATTTGCGTGTTTTATCAGGCTTCTCCATAATCAGTCCGGTTAATCGGGGTTGAAGTTACAAATTATTGGTCAGAGGGGCATAAGGGCAAGGGGTCACGAGGATCTTTGCGCTGTTTCTCCATTTTGAAACACAGAATACATCTATATATAAAGTCGGGTTTGTCAATGAAACGATTTTCTCAAATCATTATTTTGTTTCTCTTGTGCCTTTGTGCCCCCGTGCCCTTGTGCCCCTCCCGGGTCGAACTTTTCCGGTTCACTCCCTGTGTTAACTTCAGAAAATTATTTCATCTTTGTGGCGTTTTTTTAGAACCATCCTAAAATGGCTGAAAATCTTGTAATTGTTGAGTCGCCTGCAAAGGCGAAGACTATTGAAAGATTCCTGGGGAAGGATTACCTGGTCAAATCCAGTTTCGGGCATATCAGGGATCTGGCCAAGAAGGAGTTCGGCATTAATGTCAAGAGGAACTATGAACCCCATTACATCATTGCTCCCGATAAAAAAAAGGTGGTAGGGGAACTGAAAAAGCTCGCGCAGGATGCCCGATGTGTCTGGCTGGCTTCTGATGAGGACCGTGAAGGGGAAGCCATTGCCTGGCACCTTGCAGAGGTTCTTGAGATCACTGCCGACAAAACCCGCCGGATTGTTTTTCATGAGATCACCAGGGAGGCCATCCTGCAAGCCATAGACAACCCCCGCCCGATAGACCGGAACCTGGTCAATGCCCAACAGGCTCGCCGGGTGCTCGACCGGCTGGTGGGTTTCGAGCTCAGCCCGGTCCTGTGGAAAAAAGTCAGGCCCGCCCTGTCGGCCGGCCGTGTGCAGAGCGTGGCCGTGAGGCTATTGGTCGAACGGGAGCGGGAGGTGATGAATTACAAGGCCGTACCGGCATACCGGATCACCGCTTTATTCCACGCTGCCGGGGTCGATGGTGCTCCAATGGAAGTCAAGGCTGAGCTCGACCGTAAATTCAACAGTCGCAGTGAGGTCCTTGACTTTCTTGAAAACTGCAGGACTGAACGGTTTACGGTGGATGCGGTGGAAACCAAGCCATTCAAGAAAACCCCGGCCCCTCCTTTCACCACCTCGACCCTCCAGCAAGAAGCCAGCCGCAAGTTCAGTTTCTCCGTTTCACAGACCATGGCACTGGCCCAGAAATTATACGAAGCCGGTAAGATCACCTATATGCGTACCGATTCGGTCAACCTGTCGAGCCTGGCCCTAAATACGGCGAAACAGGTGATCCTCTCCGGATTTGGAGAAAAGTATCTGAAAACCAGACAGTACAAGACGAAATCAAAAGGCGCCCAGGAAGCCCATGAAGCGATCAGGCCCACTTATATCCAGAACGCTGAAATATCCGGTACATCCAACGAAAAGAAACTGTATGAGCTGATCTGGAAGCGTACCATCGCTTCCCAGATGAGCGAGGCCCTCCTTGAAAAAACGACCGTCACCATCAGGATATCAAACCGTCCCGAAACATTCTCGGCCACGGGAGAGGTGATTCTGTTCGATGGCTTCATCAGGGTTTACCGTGAAGGTTCCGATGAAGAGAACGGGGAAAACGGATCGGCCCAGATCCCTCCATTGAAAAAAGGGCAGGAACTTCCCCTGGACTTTATGGAGGCGCTGCAGCGTTACCCCCATGCCCCTTCGCGCTATACCGAAGCCAGCCTGGTCAAAAAACTCGAGGAACTGGGAATCGGGCGCCCGTCAACCTACGCACCCACGATTTCCACCATCCAGACGCGCGAATACGTGGTCAAGGAGGACCGGCCGGGCACTGTCAGGGAGCTCGACGGACTGAAGCTGAAGAACGGCAAGATCACCGGTTTTGCGAAAAATGAAAAATCGGGATATGAAAAAAACAAGCTGTTTCCGACTGACATCGGGATGGTTGTCAATGATTTCCTGACCGAACATTTCGGGAATATCGTGGATTACAATTTTACGGCCAGCATTGAAGAAGAATTTGATGAGATTGCCGCAGGCGCGATGGTCTGGTACGAAATGATCGACCGGTTCTACAGGCCTTTTCACCAACAGGTCAGTACAACCGACAAGAACACCGCCCGAAGTTCCGGGGAACGGTTTCTCGGCAACCATCCCCAAACGGGTGAACCGGTGTATGTCAAGATCGGACGTTATGGCCCAATGGCTCAGATCGGTGAAATCCGGGAGAACAGCAAACCGCGTTTCGCCCGGCTGGGTAAAGGACAATTGATCGAAACCATAACCCTCGCCGAAGCGATTGAACTTTTCGCCCTTCCGCGTTCACTGGGTGAATTTGAAGGGAAAGAGGTTACGGCCGGAGTGGGCAGGTTCGGTCCCTATATCCGTCATAACAATGGCTTTTACTCGCTCAAGAAAGGAGTCGACGACCCGATGACCATCGACCTTGAGAGAGCCGTGGCGATCATTGCCGAAAAAAGGGCTGCCGACCTGCAGAAAGTGATTCGCGAGTACCCCGGGGAACCGGGAATGAAAGTCCTGAACGGGCGTTTCGGACCCTATATCTCATGGGACAAAAAGAACTACAGGATCCCCAAAGGGACGGATCCGGCTTCCCTATCCCTGGAGCAGTGCCATCAACTGATCGCCAAAAGTTCAGGCCATAAAAAATAGTCCCGATGAATGCCCCGGGGGAGATGTTGCTCTATTTTAACCCGATAGGGCCCCTGTCTGTGAAGGGAGATGACAGGATATTGTCTGACCTGAAAGGACAGATCCGCATCCATGGCCGGAACGGAGACATCCCCGACCGGTGGTTTAATAATTACCGCAAGCTTGGCTGACAGCCGAAATACTTATTCCGCAAGGTGTTCGTTATTCTTGCGGTGTATTTATTTTTTCACTTATTTTACTGTCCTAAAATCATTCATGAGGAGACTGGCTTTTTTTCGGTTTGCATGGACACTGCCGGCACTGTTTGCGGGTTTATCGCTGTGTGCCCAGCAGGATCCCCAGTTTACCCAGAACATGTTCAACCACCTGGCTTTCAACCCGGGATTTGCCGGCGGCCAGGGCATGCTCAGCGCCAGCGTGATTAACCGCCAGCAATGGATGGGTTTTGACGGCAATCCCAAGACCACCCTGTTTACCATCCATACCCCTGTCAAGCCTCTGGGAATACCCAGCGGAGTGGGCCTTACCTTTACCGACGACCGCCTGGGTTTTGAAAAGAATATGGCTTTCAGCGTTAATTATGCCTACCGCCTGAAGCTGGGCAAGGGAAGCCTGGGATTCGGCCTGAATGCAGGACTGCTGAGTAAAGCCCTGAACGGCAAATGGGTGATCCCCGACAGTGACAACCATGTTCCCGCCACGCAGGATCCATCCATCCCGCAGGAACAGGTCTCCACCATGGCATTTGACATGGGGCTGGGTGTATTCTTCAATACCGACAGGCTCTATGCAGGAATATCGACCACCCACCTGCTGGAACCGACCATTGATTACGGTTCCGGCGCCATGTCCAAAATGAGCAGGCATTATTACGGAACTGCAGGATACCTCTTCAAATTGCCTAATCCGCTTTTCGAAATCCAGCCATCCGTCTTTTTTAAAACCGATGCAGCCTCCTGGCAGCTGGATGTTAATGCCATGCTCCTGTACAATAAAAAGTTCTGGGGAGGCGTTTCCTACAGGCTTGGAGACGCCGTAGCCGTTATGGCCGGCACCGAACTGGCCAATGGATTGAAAGTGGGAATTTCTTACGACTTTACCACTTCCGCCATCGGGGCCTACAGCAACGGTACGGTGGAATTCATGGTAGGTTATAATCTTGAAGTCGGATCGGAAAAGTTCTCCCAGCGTTACAGAAGTGTGAGATTTTTATAATTGAATTATGAAGAAACTTATTTTCCTTGGCCTCATTGCAGCCCTGATCCTTACCGGGTGCAGCCCTACAGGCAGCGGTGAGCTCACCGGTGTTCAGAAAAGGGAAAAATGGTTCGAACCGGATCCCTACGGGATGGTCAAGATCCCTATCGGCTCCTTTATCATCGGGCCCAGCGACGAAGATCCAACCTTTGCCATGAATTCCCAATCCAAGACGATTTCCGTGGATGCCTTCTGGATGGATGAGACGGAAATAACCAATAACGAATACCGCCAGTTTGTCACCTGGGTCATCGATTCCATCACCCGGCGCAAACTGGGCGAACAGTTCCCGGATGAATACCTGTTTTCCGAGGATGAATTCCAGAATCCTATTGAACCGCCTCTCATCAACTGGGAAACCAAGATCGACTTGAGGGACGAAGAGGTCAGGGCTGCCCTGGAAGATATGTACATTCCCGAAAATGAACGTTTTTTCGGCCGCAAGGAGCTGGATACCCGCAAGCTGGTTTATGAGTACCAGGATATCAATTTCCAGGAAGCCGCCAAGGAAATGCGCGACTACAAACGGAGAATCCAGAATTCAGACAAATCGGAAACCTTTTTTGAGGATCCTGAATTGCGTTCCGACCGGTCGAAGTTTGTCAAGACTTACGCAATCAATGTCTATCCCGATACCCTGGCCTGGATTTCGGACTTCACTTACAGCTACAATGACCCGATGGCCAAGATGTATTTCTGGCACCCGGGATTTGATGATTACCCGGTGGTCGGCGTAACCTGGGAACAGGCCAAGGCTTTCTGCGTTTGGAGAACCATGTATCACAACAATTATCTGGCCACTGAGAAAGGCGGGGCTTTCGTTCAGAATTACCGCCTGCCTACCGAGTATGAATGGGAATATGCTGCCCGCGGAGGCCGGAATGTCTCTTTGTATCCCTGGGGAAGCCCATACACCCGCGACAACAAAGGATGCTTCCTGGCCAACTTCAAACCGCTCCGTGGCAATTACGTGGATGACGGTTTCCTTAAACCTTCACCGGTTGGCTCCTTTGAGCCCAACGACTTCAACCTCTATGACATGGCCGGCAACGTGGCCGAATGGACCATATCGGCATTCGATGAAGCTGGTTACAGTTTCACCCACGACCTGAATCCCAACTATGAATATAACGCCCTGCCCAATGCATCGGCTGTCATGAAACGCAAAGTGGTCCGGGGTGGCTCCTGGAAGGATATTGCTTATTATCTCCAGGCGGGAACCCGTACCTATGAATACCAGGACTCCGCAAAATCCTATATCGGATTCCGTTGTGTCCGTTCAACCATGGGCATTGAAAAATAACCGAAACAAATAAATAACAATGAGATTACGTGAACTTGTTAGAACCAGAGGCTGGAAAATAACCGCTGCCAAATTGTATTCATGGGGCGCCAGTGTCGTTATGATCGGTGCTTTGATGAAGCTGGAACACTTTCCGATGTCCACCTATTTCCTCTGCGCCGGTTTGGGTACGGAAGCCATTATCTTTTTCTTTTCTGGCTTTGAAGCTCTGCCGGAAGAATGGGAATGGGACCGCGTTTATCCCGAACTTGCCGATCAGACTGTCAAAGTGGAACGTAAAGCAGTCGTACGCCCCGCAACTTCAGGTACCGCGCTTCAGAAGTTTGATGAATTGCTGGAGAAAGCTGAGATAACTCCCGAATTATTTTCCAAACTGGGCAACGGGATGAAAAACCTGGCAGACAATGCAGCCAGAATGACCGACATTTCCCATGCTCACGTGATTTCTTCACATTTCACGGAGAGCATGCGGGAAGCCTCCGACAAGCTTAACAACTTCAGCGATGCATACCAGCGTTCAACGGAGGAACTGAACCGGTCGGCCGACACCCTTACCCAATCCTATAACAAAACGGCAGACCAGATCGGTCATTTAACCCAATCGGGACAGAGCTATACCGAGATGCTTGAAAAGATGAACAAGAATCTGGCAGCCCTGAACTCCCTGTATGAACTGCAGCTTAAAGGCGAAGATTCCCATATCAAGACCACTGCCAAGATTTATGAAGGCCTTGATTCCATGATCCAGAACCTCGAGGCTTCGGTCCAGAACACCAAACAGTACCGGGAAGAAGTTGACCGCCTTGGAAAAAAACTGAACGCACTGAACAAGGTTTACGGCAACATGCTGAGTGCAATGAATGTTAGAGAAGATGTTTAATCCGGTGATTTGCTGATTTTATAATTATGGCACAACCCAAGCTGCCACCGAGGCAACGAATGATCAACATGATGTATTTGGTGCTGACAGCATTGCTGGCACTGAATGTGTCAAAGGAAACCCTGGATGTGATCGCCAGGGTTGACAAAAGCCTTAATCAGACCATTGAGAACTTTGCAGCTAAGAACAATATTACCTATGCCGCATTTGAGAACGCTTTCAAACTGAATCCGGTCAAGGTCGGTCCCTGGAAAGACAAGGCTGATTCGGTCAGGGCTCAGGCCCAGATGCTCATCGACAAGATTACCCAATATAAATGGGAGATCGTCAGGACAGCCGACGGCAGGGATGCGCAGCTTGACAGCATCAAAAGACAGGAGGACCTGAATATCCCGGCCCAGAAGATGCTCGTGGAAACCATCCCGGTTGGATCAGGCAGAATGAGCCGGGGAGAAGATCTGAAACATTCCATCGAAGGGTATAAGAACTATCTCCTCACCATCGTCAATACCGGCGATTCGGCCCTGATCAATTCCATCAGGGAAAGCCTTTCCACAGCCGACGTAAAAGGCACGACCAGGGAACCCAGACGTTCCTGGGAGAAAGATAATTTCGAGTATCTGCCGCTCATCGGGGTGATCACCCTGATGTCAAAAATGCAGTCCGATGTGCGCAATGCGGAAGCCGACGTACTCAACTACCTTTTTTCGGGCATTGAAGCTAAATCGTTTAAGTTCAGTGATTTGGATGCAGTGGTAATACCGCGCACGGCCAACGTAGTCTTCCAGGGCAATCCTTATGAAGCCGAAATTTTCCTGGCCGCCCTGGATACCACTGTCGACCCCGAGATAACCGTTGGGGGAAGTCCTCTGGAAATACGGAACGGCCATGGTTTGTACCGGACGGCCACATCAAAGGTTGGATCCTACACTTGGGGCGGGGTGATCAATTACACGGCTCCCGATGGCACCAACCGGCGTTTCCCGTTTGAAAGCAAATACGAAGTGGCTCCTCCTTCGCTGGTGGTTTCCGCCACCAAAATGAACGTCCTCTACAAAGGCCTCGACAATCCGGTCGCCATTTCGGTTCCCGGAGTTGCAGCCAATAAAATTGCTGCAACCATGACCAACGGGGACCTCAGGATGGTCACCCCGGGTGAATTCATTGCACGTCCTACCGCCGACCAGGGCGAAGCCGTCATTTCGGTGACTGCTGAAATCGATGGCGTGAGAACGGCGATGGGGACCAAGATCTTCCGCCTCAACCGCGTCCCACCGCCTATCGCCAAGGTGGGAGGAAAATCGGGGGGCAAGATCGCCAAGAATACCCTGGTGGCCCAGACCGGCGTGGTAGCCGAACTGGAAGGCTTCCTGTTCGACATGAAATTCACAGTTAAAAGCTTTAAGGTGACTGTCGTCAGCGGCAGCGCCGGGGGCTTTATAAAAGACGAAACCTCCGGAAGCGCTGCGCTGACCCAAAGGCAGAAAACCCTTATATCCAATGCCGCCAAGGATTCACGCGTCATTTTCGAGGACATAAGGGTGGTCGGGGAAGATGAGATTGCACGTGAACTCCCTCCAATATCCTTTAGTATTCAATAGTAAACCAATAGAGATGAGAAAAGCTGGATTGTTTGCAACCTTGTTCCTGATGGCCGGTACCATGCTGGCTCAGGCGCAGGTACAGACCACCGACACTACCAAGCTGACTGATCCGATAACCTGGTCGGGACTGGATCAGATCTACAAGAAAGATCATATTTTTAATAAGGTACCCATAGCTTACCCGCACATCAGGGAAGCCGACGTCATGTGGTCCAAGATCGTCTGGAGACAGATCGACCTTCGCGAAAGGATGAACCAATCCTTTTATTACCCGACTGAGCCGATCGGAGACCGCATGAGCCTGATCGACGTACTCCTGGACGCTATAAAAAGCGGTGGCCTTCAGGCTTATTCCGCCGATGATGACCTGAACGAATTCAAGGAACCGGTAACCTATCAGCAGGTACTGGCGGAGTTTGAAGCCGAGGACCAGATCCAGGAAGTCTACAACGTGGAAACAAACCGTTACGATACCACTGTGATCAAGGGGGAGATCCGAACCTCCGAGGTTCAGCAATTCCTCATCAAGGAAATGTGGTTTTTCGACCGTCAGCGCTCCGTCCTGGATGTCAGGATCATAGGTATTTGCCCTGTCCGGCTCCTCCAGGTCGCTGGCGATTCAACCCAGGAAAACCTGGACAGGAAAAAACTGTTCTGGGTCAAGTTCCCGGAAGCCCGCCCGTTCCTCGCTAAAAAAGAATCTTTCAATGCCTTCAACGATTCGGAAATGCGCAGTTTTGACGAGATCTTCTACAAAAGGTTCTTTGACGGGTTCATCGTCCAGGAATCCAATGTTTACAACAACCGCATGATCCGGGATTACACCGTCGGGATTGAAAACCTGCTCGAGGCGGAAAGGGTAGAAAACCTGATCTTCCAGTTCGAGCACGATTTGTGGGAGTACTAAGATAAGGCAAGAAGGCAGGAGGGCAGAAAGGCAGAAGGAAAGAATTAAGTTTTAAAATCTTAAGTCTTTAAACTTTCCTTTCTGCCCTCCTGCCTTTCTGCCCTCCTGCCTTTTAAATGTACTTCTGCCCCAACCTGATCTTCACCTCATCCACCATCTTCCGTATCTCCTGCTCGTCTTCCTTGCGGCAAATCAGGAGTACATCGTCGGTATCGACGATGATATAGTCACTTAGGCCTTGAATGACCGCCAGCTTGCCTTCCGGGATACGGACCATGTTCCGGTCAGCCCCGAACGGCAAAACCAAGCTTTTCCCGACCGCATTGGCCGATTCATCCAGGGGAACATGCTCATACAAGCTGCCCCAGGTTCCCAGGTCGGACCAACCGAAATCAGCACACTGAACAAATACATTGTCCGCTTTCTCCATGATCCCAATGTCGATGGAAATCCTGTCACAGGCGTCATATACCTCCCGGATAAATGCCGGCTCTTCAGAAGTCCCGTAGAAGTTATAGCCATCGTTAAAAAGACCCTGGATATCAGGCAGGTGGCGCGACATGGCGTGGTCGATCGCCCGAAGGGACCAGATGAAAATCCCTGAATTCCAGTAAAAATCACCGCTCTCAAGGAAGACCCTGGCCAGCTCCAGGTTGGGCTTCTCGGTAAAAGTCTTGACCCTCCTGAGCCCGGCTATCCCCTCGATGTCCTGGGTCCCGTTTACCTGTATGTAGCCATACCCGGTTTCCGGACGACTGGGCATGATCCCGAGGGTCAGCAGGACGTCGCGGTTCCCGACAAAATCAAGTCCCTGGCGAATGATCTGGATAAACTCATTCTCATTGTCAATCAGATGATCCGACGGAGCCACGACTATGTTCGCATCGGGATTAACCCTTCTGATGCGCTGGTTGGCATAAGCAATACAGGGAGCGGTATTCTTCCGCAAGGGCTCAAGGAGGATCTGGTCTGGTTTAATATCGTGTATTTGATTGATTATCTGCTCTTTATAATTTTCACTGCTGACGATCAGTATGTTCTCGGGCGGGCAGAGCGGCCTAAAGCGATCAAACGTATGTTGGATCAGCGTTTTTCCCGTGCCCAGGATATCCAGGAATTGCTTGGGATGACGGGTGCGTGAGTAAGGCCAGAACCGGCTGCCCACCCCGCCGGCCATGATGACTACAAAGGTGTTATCGTTCATGATGGATCCCTTTAATGTCTTCGTTTATCAACCTAAATTACTATTGTTTCCGGAATTTCAGCGACCGGGTCAAAGGAATATTCCCTATCTTAGTTTGTTCGAAAACATCATGAAACTCTTGCTGAACCTGGGCCGGTATCTGATGTTTCTCCGCCGGGTCTTTTCCCGGCCCGAGAAACCGGGGATCTATATCAAAAAGGTATTGCGTGAAATTGACAGGCTGGGGATCACCTCCCTTGGGATTGTGGCCATCATTTCCTTTTTCATCGGAATGGTGGTTATTATTCACCTCACGGCCAACCTGGGCAACCCACTGATACCTGATTACTATAATTCATACACCACGCGCGATGTGCTCGTCCTGGAGTTTTCCTCCACGGTTCTCTGCCTGATCCTGGCAGGGAAGGTCGGTTCCAATATCTCCTCCGAGATCGGTACCATGCGGGTGACCGAACAGATTGACGCCCTGGAAACCATGGGTATCAATTCAGCCTCCTACCTGGCCCAACCGAAAATCATCGGCATGATGATCATCACCCCGGCCCTGGTTCTGCTGAGCATCTTCATCGGGCTTATCGGAGGCTGGTTCATTTCAATTGCCGGCAACCTCATGACCGGGGCCGATTATATCCACGGCATCCGGTTTGAATTCGATTCCTACAAAGTGTTTTACACGGTTGTAAAATCAATAGTTTTCGCCTTCCTGATCACTTCCATTTCGGCCTACCATGGATATACAACCCAGGGAGGTGCCCTGGAGGTCGGCCGGTCGAGCACCCTGGCCGTTGTCAACAGCATGATCACGATCCTGATAGCAAACTATCTCATTACACAACTCATGCTCGGATGATCCGTGCGCAAAACATAGCATTGTCCTTTGACGGGAAAACAGTCCTGACCGATATCTCCGTCTCCTTTGCGCCGGCCAAGACCAACCTGATCATTGGCAGGAGCGGATCGGGTAAAACCGTGCTCCTGAAATGCCTGATCGGGATGCTTGAGCCGGACAAGGGTGAAGTCTGGTATGATGACGATCAGTTCACGGCGTTCAATCCCGACCAGCAAAGATCCTTCAGGCAACAGATGGGGGTGGTGTTCCAGGGGGGTGCCCTGTTTGACTCGCTGACCGTTGAACAAAACCTGAAGCTGCCCATGGATTTTTTCACCCCCTGGAAACGCGACCAGAAAAAGGAGCGCGTGAATTTTTGCCTTGAGAAAGTCGATCTTCCCGGTGTCAACCGCCTCTACCCGGCTGAACTCAGCGGAGGAATGAAAAAAAGGGTGGCTATTGCCAGAGCGATTGTTCTGAATCCCAGGTACCTGTTTTGTGATGAGCCCAACTCGGGACTGGATCCCCAAAGCGCGATCGTGATCGACAAACTGATACGGGAAATAACGGTTGAATTCGGCATTACAACTGTCATCAATACGCATGACATGAACTCCGTGATGGAGATCGGTGATCATATCCTGTTCCTTTCTGAAGGACAGAAATGCTGGGAGGGATCAAGGGACGATATCCTGTTAAGCGACAACAAAGTGCTCAACGATTTCGTTTTTGCTTCGGAACTGATGAAGAAATTCATATGAGGCAATCCATCCCGATCCTGATCCTGGCAATGGCAATGATGGCCGGTTCCTGTGGGAACAGAGAGAACGATCCGCCGGTCGAGATCATCCCCGAAGGCACCATGATCAGCCTGTTGACGGAAATGCACCTGACTGATGCTTTGCTCACAAAGGATCCGCAAATCCAGAACCGGAACAACAGCCTGGTCACGACCTATTACCCTTCGGTTTTGGAAAAATACGGCGTCACCCGCACACAGGTTGATACATCGGTCAGGTGGTATGTCAGGAATCCCAAGATCTATAAACGGATTTACGACAAGGTGGTTGCCGGCCTGGAACAGAGGCTGGCAGATATCGACAAAAAAGATCCGGCCCAATAACCGTCCATGAGGAAATTCTCGGCTCACCGGATCTGCCCGGTCACTTCCCCGCCTGTACCTTTCGGGATCGTTGAAACGGACGACGACGGCACTGTCATCAGGATCCGTGAGACGGGAGGGAACCCAGCTGAAGAAGCCGGGCTCGAGTTTTACAGCGGGCTGATCGTGCCGGGTTTTATCAACGCCCACTGCCATCTTGAGCTGTCACACCTGAAGGGACTGGTCCCTCAACACACAGGACTGACGGGGTTTATAACGGCCGTCAGGGACCTCCGGGCCTCCGAATCCGTCCGGATCATCGAGGCGGCCCGCAGCCATGACCAGCGGATGTTTGCAGAAGGAATCTCCGCCGTCGGCGATATCTGCAACACGACCGATACGGCAGAAATAAAGAAATCCAGCCCGATACGTTACCATAACTTTATCGAACTGTTCGGCCTCGACCCCGCCACCTCGCAAGTACGCTTCGACAAGGCTCTCCTTTCTCCTTCCTCCTTCCTCCTTTCTACTTTATCCCCTCACTCCCCCTATTCCACCGGGATAACCCTCTGGGAGCTTTTACGAGCCCATCCCGAACTGACCGGACGCATAAGCATCCACCACGCAGAAGGCCCCGAGGAAAAGGAACTGCTTGAAGTGGGAACCGGTCCGCTCGCCGACAGTTTCCGTCGGCTGGGATTCGATCTGTCGCAGATACCCGCCCTCGCAAAGAACGTGTTTTCCCTGCTTGATGAGTACCTTCCCGGTTCCCAAACCCTGCTCGTCCACAATCTTTCCATGGAAACGGATAATCTCCAGCTGTCACGCATCACGCGCCATGAATCACGTTATTTCGTCCTCTGCCCTAATTCCAACCTGTACATCCACAACCAGGCGCCTGATTTCATGGGATTTGCGGAATCAGGCCTGACCATCTGCCTGGGGACGGACAGTTTGGCGGCCAACCAGGCATTGTCAGTGCTTGGTGAAATGAAGACGATCCAACAGGTTGCACCGGACCTCCCTTTTGAGACACTGCTCCGGTGGGGAACGCTGAACGGGGCCAGGGCTTTGGGAATGGAAAGGGAACTGGGTTCAATAGAATCCGGCAAGCGGCCGGGGTTGGTCAATATCAGTGGTTTTAATCTCCGGGACGGAAGAGTGGAGGATAACAGCTTGGCCGCCAGGCTTATCTGAAGTTATTCAAATCCTTTTGTCCTCATGTAGTCCGGTGCTTCGGAGCCGAACATCCGGATATAGTTTTCAAACCAGTCAATCATGAATCGGACCATTTGGAGGGAAACGTCTTCACCGTTCCGGAAGCGCACCTGAAAATCGCTGATAGCGGCAGTAAATCGATTGTGTTCCTTCTTGTAATCACCCAGGCGGATCAACGGTGCATCCTGTATGGCCATCTCCTTTTTGGTAAAATAGTCCTCGATGTAAAAACCAAGCCGGTGGAAAACGATGGGCAGCCGCGTAGCGCTGTTCTTCCGGTTAATGATGTCAATTATCTCGTTGACAATGTCCAAATAGTTCCTCCGGTGATTGTCGAGATACATGAGGCCGGATGAATACTCCTTTTTCCACTTGATCCTGTCCATACTATCCTGTTGTTTATCGCAAACTTTAATGAGGAAAAGATACTTCCGGCTTCGCCCTGTCAAAATGATAAAAATCACGATATCGGGACCGGACGATCGCAAACTCTTATCTTTGAAAAGACGACAGCCCACTCATCCTATGGCCACTTTCCTGTTTGACGACATCATATTCGGTCCGGTGAAAAGCCGGCGTCTCGGAGCTTCGCTCGGTATCAACCTGCTTCCGGCCAGCACAAAATGCTGTACTTTCAACTGCATTTACTGCGAGTGCGGATGGACCGGCGGGGCTGTCGCCCGCTCAAAATTACCAACCCGTGAAGAGATCCGCACACGGTTGGAGCACAAGTTCAGACAGATACGTGATGAGAAGGCTCTGCTTGACCGGATCACGTTTGCGGGAAACGGCGAACCCACCGTACATCCCGATTTCGCCGGGATCATCGAGGACACGGTGTATCTCCGAAATCAGTGTTTTCCCGATATTGGGATCGCCGTGCTCTCAAATGCCTCCCGGCTTGATGACCCGAACGTGTTTTACGCGCTTGGCCGGGTGGATATGAATATTCTCAAGCTTGATTCTTCCCGTGATGAAACCGTCCGGCTCATAAACCAGCCACCAACCGGTTACCGTGTCCAGAAGGTCATTGACGGGATGATACGGTTCAACGGGCGGTTCATTCTTCAAACCATGTTCATCCGGGGAACCATTGCCGGCAAAATTGTCGACAACACCACGGAGGAAGAGGTCAGGGGTTGGTTGTCGGTTGTCAGGAAAGTCAAGCCTTCCCTGGTGATGATTTACACCTTTGAGCGGGATACTCCGGTCAATACACTTGAAAAGGCCCCTGCGGAAACCCTGGATGCCATTGCGGGCCAAATACGCAAGCTGGGTTTCCCTGTCCAGGTTTCCTATTAAACCTGATGAACGCAACCGGACAAAAAACGATCCTGGCTAGCCCTCTGGAATGGGGACTCGGCCATACCGTCCGGCTGGTGCCCCTGATTGAAGCGGCACTCAGCCAAGGCTGCCGTGTAATCCTGGCTTCAGACGGCCGTTCCCTCAACTTCCTGAGGAACCGTTTCCCGGATCTTCCCTGGGTCAGAATGCCTTTTTACCCGATCCGCTATCCGGATGACAGCCGCTTTTTCAGGAAACTCATGCCGCAGGTCCCCGGCATTCTCAGGACTGTCCATCAAAACCGGAAACAGCTCGCCGGATTGGTCAGGGAATGGTGCGTTGACCTGATTATCAGCGACCATCGCTATGGCATGACTTACCCCGGTGTCACTTCCGTTTTCATTACCAACCAATTATGGCTCAAGGCACCGAAAGGGCTGGGCTGGACCGAACCTCTGGTATACCGCCTGCATGTATGGTATCTCAGAAAATTCACACACATCTGGCTGCCCGATCTGCCCGGTTGCCCTAATATTTCAGGAATTCAAACCCATCCGCCCGGGATGCCCCGCAGGGCGGAATATGTGGGCCTGATTTCCCGCTTCGGGAATATGGTCCCGGTCCCGCCCCGGGAACAGGAACCTTTTGATATCCTGGGGTTATTGTCCGGACCGGAACCTCAGAGAAGCATGCTGGAAAGGATCCTGATCGATCAGTCAAATGATTCCGGTATCCGGACGGTGATCCTCAGGGGATTGCCACCTGATGATCCCTTCTCCGGCCCCGACGAAGAAACGACAGGTTCCGTCAGGCTCATCAGCCATTTGCCCGATCCCCAGTTGCTCTGGTACGTGAAACAGGCTGGCCGGATCATCTGCCGACCTGGAAACTCGACGGTGTCCGACCTGATAAGCCTTGGAAAAACCGCCCTCCTGGTCCCCACCCCGGGCCAGACCGAGCAGGAATATGTGGCGGAACATCTGGCTGCACAGGGATGGTTTGAGGTATGCAGGCAGGAGGACCTGGGGCGGGAAAGCAAGGCAAAAGGCAGAAGGCAAAAGGCAGAAGGGAAGGAAAAGGGAAAAAGGAAAAAGGAAAAAGTAATTTATGTATAACCCCAGGTTTCAGTCTGGGGGCTTTCGAGTCACAATTCACGATTCACGAGTCACGAATCACGAGTCACGAATCACGAGTCACTTAGCCTGAAATCCAGCTGCCTCTTCAGCAGGTTGGCCCTGGATATCTCAATCCTGACCTTCTGCCCGATGGTGAACCGGCGACGCGTATGGACACCCGTCAGGCAATAATTGCGGTCGTCATATTCATAGAAATCATCATCCAGGTCCCTCATGGGGACCATGCCCTCGCAATGGTTCTCGGTCAATTCCACATAAAAACCCCATTCGCTGATACCGGAAATGATCCCCTCAAATGTCTGTCCTATCTTGTCCTGAAGGAACTCCACCTGCTTGTACTTCACGGAAGCTCTCTCAGCATTTACGGCCCGCTCCTCCATCGTGCTCGCTTTCACACAAGCGGTTTCTGTTTTTTGCTGGTTTTCAGAAGGTTCTCCAGCCAGGTAGCGGTCCAGCAAGCGGTGCACCATCAGGTCGGGGTATCGTCGGATGGGTGAGGTGAAATGGGTATAATGCTCGAATCCCAGCCCGTAATGCCCAATATTCTGGGTTGAATACCTGGCTTTTGCCATAGCTCTGACGGCGAGGTTTTCAATGATATACTGCTCGTTCTTGCCTTCGATATCCGCCAGGAGGCGGTTCATGGATTCGGCAATGGACTTATGGCTGGCGGTCTTGATGGAATAACCGAACTGATGGATGAAATTGGAAAAACTTTGCAGTTTTTCGGGATCCGGCCGGTCGTGTATCCGATAAACAAAAGTGCGGGGGTGCTGGCCTTTCCTGACCCTGCCAATCCGTTCGGCCACCCTGCGGTTGGCGAGCAGCATGAACTCCTCGATCAGCCAGTTGGATTCACGCGATTCCTTGAAATAAACCCCGGTCGGCCTTCCTTGTTCATCGAGATGGAATTTGACTTCAACCCTTTCAAAGGAGAAGGAACCCTCCTTGAAACGGTTCTGCCTGAGAATCGAAGCCAGCCGGTGAAACTGGAGAATCTCTCCTTTCATGTCCCCTTCGCCCGTTTCTATGATCTGCTGGGCTTCTTCGTAGGAGAACCGCCTGTCGGAATGGATGATCGTGCGCCCGAACCATTGACTCAGCACTTCCGCTTTGTCATCCATCTCGAAAACGGCTGAATAGCAGAGCCGGTCGGTATGGGGTTGAAGCGAGCAGAGTTCGTTTGAGAGCTTTTCGGGCAACATCGGGACCACCCGGTCGACCAAATAAACCGAGGTGCCCCGGGCATACGCCTCCTTGTCGATTTCCGAGAAGGGCTTGACATAATGACTCACATCCGCAATATGGACCCCGATCTCCCAGTTACCGTTTGGTAACCGTTTGATCGAGAGAGCATCGTCAAAGTCTTTGGCATCGGCCGGATCGATGGTGAAAGTGGGGGCTTCGCGGAAATCACGCCTTCCCGCCATCTCTTCACCGGTAATCTCACGCGGCACCAGTTCGGCCGCCTGAAGCACCCGGGGCGAAAATTTATAAGGCAACTCAAATTCGGCCAGTATCGCATGGGTTTCTGCCTCATGTGTGCCGGAAACTCCCAATATATCAACCACTTCCCCGAATGGATTCTTAGCTCCCTGGGGCCAGTCGGTGATCCGGGCAACCACTTTTTGGCCTTCCTCTGCACCCTTCAGGTTCTTGGGATGGATGAAAATATCGTAGGGCATGTCACGGTTGTCTGGTATCAGGAAATAGTAACCCGATGAACGTTCAAGGGTCCCGACAAAAGTCCGTTCCCTCTGCTCCAGGATCTCGACAATTTCACCGACCATCTTCTGTCCTTCCCTGCGGGAATAGACGTAAACTTTAACTTTGTCTCCGTTCAGGGCCCGGTTCAGGTTTTTACCGTTCACATAAACCTCATCCTTTGTTTCTTCCGATATAATATAAGCCGATCCCGAGCGCTTCATCTGGACAGTGCCGGTAATATAAGCTCCACGGATTTTCAGCTTGTATTTCCCACGCTGGATTTCCGTAACCTGGCCGCTCCGCACAAGCTCGTTCAGTATTTTGATGATCAGATGCCGCTCCGCAGGATCTTTGAGCTGCAACCTTGAACTGATCTGTTTATAATTCAACGATTGGGCACTGTTCTGATTGAAGATCCCGATGATTTTGCTGCGCAGGTTTTTCTTGCTTTGGGACCTTGAATCAGAACCTTTGCTTCTTCTGGACATGGCAATAATTTTGTGGCAAAAGTAGCCAAAATCGGTTCTACAATCCTGATTTACTATAATTTTGAGTCAATTAACCATCTCCCGGTGCACCCGTATTTCCGCATAAAGTCATCGGTTTTAACCGTTTTGCTGATGCTGCCCGGCTTTATCAGCCTGGCGCAAGATCCCTATTTCAAGCGGTTCCGGGTTGAAGAGGGTTTGCCATCGAATGAGGTATACGGCATTGCCTTCGACCGCAACAACATTCTCTGGGCCACCACCGACCGTGGTGTCTGGCGGTTTGACGGCTACCAATCGAGACAATTCACGGTTTCGGAGGGTTTAAAGGAGAATACTAACCTCAGGATCTTCGTTGACCGGCAGGACAGGGTCTGGCTTTCATCCATCAACAATCACCTCTTTCGGATCATCAATGACTCGGTTTACCTGCATCCATTCTCTGACCAGACCAACCGCCAGGGTTCCATGGACAGGCATATCCAGCAATTGCATGAAACAGATGACGGTTCGCTTTGGCTTTCTTACAACCGCCCCGGTCTTTACCGGTTTTCCCCGGACAAACCTCCCGAACTTTCCACCGGTCACCTGAAAGGACATGAAGGAGCATCGGTCTGTATTTTTCTGGATTCGACCGGTTACTGGTGGGATATGATCGGTTTCCCGGATACCAGCCGGATCATGACCAGCGTCATAGCCGAGGAAAACCGGATATACATTACCAGCGGAATCCGAACCCTGAACAACGATTTCAGAAAATACCTGCACCGGATCGGTCCTGCAGAATTCCTTTTCAGTTATTCCAACAAGCTGTTCCATATCCGTGGTGGAAAGCTGATCGCTGAACGCAGTTTTTCCGATGACATCCTGAGCGTGTATGTGGATAACCGGGGTGGATTCTGGGTAGGTTTGATGAACGACGGAGTCGCTTTTTTCAAGGACGGCAATTTACAGCCTGGTCCGCGAAAATACCTCCTGGGCGAAAGTGTTACCGGAATCACACAGGATTATGAAGGCAATTACTGGTTCTCTTCCCTGACCAACGGGATTTACCAGGCAGTATCTCTTGACCTGATCGTTTATCCGGTTTCTCAGATCATTCGTTCAGATAATATCATCACCGGCATGGCATCAGACGGAATGAACCTGGTCCTCGGCACCCAGACGGGCCGGCTTTTTAAAGGTTTGCCTGAAGTTCCTGATTATTATTCATTCAAGGAAATTCCCCTCGTCATCAGCAGCTATGGGCCGGTCAGGAAAATATTCTTCACGCGTGATGGCCACCTCCTGGTTTTAAAGTCGGAACTTCTTGAAACAGATCTGGCCGGACGTCCGGCCGGGATCAGGATCAGGAAAACCTATCCGTTTGATTATACCCCGGTAGGCAATGATAGGTGGACGGTCGGGCTGTCGGGTAGCGTTGAGACATATCAGGCAGGGAAACTGACGGACCGGTGGGATCCTGAACAAACTGCCAAACTGTTCCCGAAGGATACGGCATTTTGGCAGGCAAGCCAAAAAGTAAGGATTGTTCATTATGACACTGACAACCGGCTGTGGCTGGGCGCCCAGGAACAGGGCGTTTTTACGTTCGATTCACATGGACTTTTCCGCTGGAATTCCATCGACACCCTGTTGGGAAAACGGACGCATGAAATCATCCAGGCAGGCCGGAATATGTGGATCAGTGTGGCTGATTATGGAATTTCTGTGATCCGGCCCGATTCTACCATCCTCCGTATTACCCAGAAGGATGGCTTGTCAAGCGATATCGTTGACTGCCTGTTTGCCGAAAGCGAAACGGTTGTCTGGGCCGGAACCAACAAGGGAGTGAATCGGATCACCATCGCACCCGATGCAGATTCAGTGGTCGAAATCAGGCCTTTCACCATCCGGGAAGGCCTCCCTTCAAACCGGATCTATAAAATCATCAGGCACCAGGGAAACCTCTGGCTGGCAACCAACGAAGGGGCCGTCTGTATCTTGAACGGCTACCTGAGATCCAACCCGGTGAACCCCACACCAGTCTTCGATACCATTTTTGTCAATGGCGTTAGTCGCGACCTGATCCGGTATCCTGTTTTAAAGCCTGGTGAAAGAAATCTGGTCTGGACGTTCAGGGCCATCAGCTACCGGATACCCCATGACATCAATTACCGGTACTACCTGGAAGGCGTCGACCGGGATCCGGTGATCACGCAGAACCTCGAAACCCGTTACCCCGATCTCCGTTACGGAACCTATACTTTTCATCTGAATGCATCCTATACCACCGAATTCAATCCGGATATTGAACGATCCCTGACATTCACCATACGTAAGCACTGGTACGAAACCTGGCCTTTCCGGATCATCATGGTCCTGATAGGACTGGCGCTGATTTACCTGATTATCAGGATAATCTTGAATGATTATAAGGATAGGATACACAAGAAACAACAATTGCTGGAGGCCGAGAAAAAATCCCTGCTCTCCCAGATGAACCCCCACTTTATTTTTAATTCCCTCAACTCCATTCAGCACTTCATTATTCAAAACGATGATTATCAGGCCAATAATTATCTGTCGAATTTTTCATCCCTGATCCGCAGGATCCTCGATAATTCCAAAAAGGACCTGATCTCCCTGAACGAGGAAATTGCGACCCTGACCCTCTATCTAGGCATGGAAAAACTCAGGTTTGAGGAAAACTTCGAATACCGTATCATTCGAGACCCGGGCATTGATTACAACCAGGCAGCCGTTCCCCCGATGATGATACAACCCCTGGTCGAAAACGCCATCTGGCACGGTATCATGCCCCTGGGTACGAAAGGCATGCTGACCCTGACTTTTTCAAGGGCTGACGCATTTGTCCGTTGCCTGATCCGTGACAATGGCATCGGTCGTGAAAAGGCCGCTACGTTAAAAAGTAAAAAGGAACCGCACCTGTCTACGGGAACAAGTAATATCATGGACCGGATCAACCTGATGAACCGGGTCCTGAAAAAGAAAATAGAATTGAAAATCACCGACCTGAAAGGTCCCGATGGAACTCCATCGGGCACGGAAGTTGAACTGATCTTCCCGCTTGCCTGGATTTAAATGCATATCAGTATGGAATCAAAGATCCGCACAGTAATCATTGAAGATGAGCATAAAAGCCTGATGACACTGGAAGCTCTGCTGAAGCGCTATTGCCCGGAGGTGGAAGTGGTGGGATCGGGGCGGAATGTCGAGGAGGGTATCAAGACCCTGGTCAACACGAAGCCTGACTTGGCTTTCCTGGATATTGCCATGCCTGACGGTGATGCCTTCGACCTACTGAACCGCATGGGTAAAGTGGATTTTGAGATCATCTTCATTACGGCTTACAACGATCATGCCCTTAAAGCCTTTGAGTTTTCAGCCCTTCATTACCTTCTCAAGCCGATCCATTACGCGGATCTGCAGCAGGCGGTGCAACGTTACCTTAAAGTCAGACCCGACCGTACCATTCAGTCGCGGCTGGATGTCCTGAACCATAATCTCGGCAATCATTTCGACAAAATAACCCTTTCGGGTATCGATGGGTTGGAAATTGTTGACATACAAGAAATTATCCGGATTGAAGCAGCCAGCAACTATTCACTGGTCCATTTGGTCAACAAGGATAGCCTGGTGGTGTCAAAAACCTTAAGCCAGTTTGAGGAGATCATGAAGGACCTGCATTTCATCCGGATCCACAATACCCATCTGATCAACCTCAGGCATGTCAAAAAATACCAGCGTGGCCAGGGCGGGATGGTGACCCTCGATGATGGTACTCAGCTCTCGGTTTCCCGCACCCGGAAGAGCGAATTCCTGGCCAGCCTGAAAAGCCTCAGCCTGTCCATCGGGGGTTGATCCACACGGGAAAACGTTCAGGGTACTCATCCAATCAAGCAGGGTACTCATTTCAAGAGGTTATTTCATTTGAGCTGCCTAGCTTCGCAGGAAAGAAATCCCTGATGATCCGTTCAACCCTTAAGAGGATTAAAGATAATGGGGAGTGGCACTCCCCCTTCAACCTGTCATTACTGCCCAGCGGAGTCCGCCAGGACTTGTGACCACCGCTATTGCCAGTTTCTAAATTAGCCAGGACACTCTCTACCCTCCTGGCTAATTTTTTTTTACTTTTATCCCGCCCAAAACACTGAGCTAAATGAGTGATCTTGTCATCTATAACACCCTGTCGAGGCAGAAGGAGAAATTTGAGCCCCTGCACCCGCCTTTTACGGGACTGTATGTCTGTGGTCCCACTGTTTACAGCGATGCCCACCTCGGGCATGCCCGCCCGGCGATCACCTTTGACCTGCTTTTCAGGTACCTCAGGCACCTGGGTTACAAAGTGCGCTATGTCAGGAATATTACCGATGTCGGCCACCTGGAGAATGATGCGGACACCGGCCGGGACAAGATCGCCAAAACAGCCCTGATCGAGCAGATCGAGCCCATGGAGGTGGTTCAGCGATATACCGATAATTATCACCGGAACATGGACGAGCTGAATGTTTTGAAACCCAGCATTGAACCCAGGGCTTCAGGACACATTCCGGAGCAGCAGGAAATGGTTGCCAGGATACTGGAATCAGGATATGCTTACATCAGTAACGGCTCGGTCTATTTTGACGTTGAAAAATACAACGCCCTTTACCACTACGGGAAACTCTCGGGACGGATCCTTGAGGACCTGCAAGCCACCACCCGTGAGCTTGAAGGGCAGGAAGAGAAACGCAATCCCTTTGATTTTGCCCTCTGGAAAAAAGCAGGACCCGAACATATCATGCGCTGGAAATCGCCCTGGAGCGAGGGATTTCCGGGCTGGCACCTCGAATGTTCGACCATGAGCACAAAGTATCTGGGAAATGTCTTTGATATTCACGGGGGCGGGATGGACCTGCTCTTTCCTCATCACGAGTGCGAAATCGCCCAGTCGCGTATTGCCACGGGTCAGGATTCGGTCAGGTACTGGATGCACAATAACCTGATCACCATCAACGGCCAGAAAATGGGCAAATCCCTGGGTAATGCCGTCACCCTTGATCAGATCTTTGCCGGTGACCATCCCCTCCTGGAACAGGCCTATGATCCCATGACCATCCGGTTTTTTATCCTGCAGGCGCACTACCGCTCTACCCTCGATTTTTCCAACGAAGCCCTTCAGGCATCTGAAAAAGGATTGGCCCGCCTTTTTAAAGCCCAATCACTCATCGGCAGATTACCTCTGTCTGAAGATACGTCGCTGGATATACCGGCATGGGAGAGCAGGTGCTTCGACGCCCTGAACGACGACCTTAACACTCCGGTCATGATCGCCCACCTGTTCGACATGGTGCGCCAGATCAACCTGGTTAGCGATGGCAGGGAAAGGATCTCGGCCGATGACCGTGACCACCTGGGCAGGATGTTCGGGATTTTTGTCACCGGTATCCTCGGCCTTGAGACAGATTCTTCCGGGCTTGCCGAAGCCGTTCTGCTTCCGAAAGTGGTGGACCTGCTTCTGGACGTTCGGCGGGAAGTCAAGAAAAACAAGGACTTTAACCTATCCGACCGCATCCGCGACGATCTGGGGAAAATAGGTATTACGGTGAAAGACAGGGGAGACGGAGCCGATTGGGAGATCACCTAAAACACAAGGCAAAAGGAAAAAGGAAAAAGTTTTGTTTAACCCCAGACTTCAGTCTGGGGACTTTCGTCACGAGTCACGAATCACGAATCACGAATCACGAATCACGAATCACGAATCACGAGTCACGAGTCACGAGTCACTATCAATGCGCCCTCCCCTACTTCTCATTATACCGGCCTTGATCCTGCTGGCTTCCTGCAAGCCTGACGGTACCAAAAAAGCAGCTGCAATCACTCCGGGTCCTGTAGCCACCGTACCGGTATTCTCTGCTGATTCGGCCTATGCTTATGTGGCCAGGCAGGTTGGATTCGGCCCGAGGGTTCCCGGAACGGCTGCCCATGCTGCCTGTCTTGGGTGGCTGGGCATCAGGCTGAAGGAGGCGGGTGCCGAGGTGATGGTCCAGAAAGGCAGTGCGAAGCTGTTCGATGGAACCACCATGCCATTCCATAACATCATCGGGCGCTTCCAGCCCTTGAAGAACAACCGCATCCTCCTGATGGCCCATTGGGACTCCCGCCCGTTTGCCGACCATGACCCTGACCCGGCCAAAAGAGACTTTCCTATCGACGGAGCCAACGACGGCGCCAGCGGGGTCGGAGTGCTGCTGGAGATCGCACGGCAGCTCGGGCAACAGGATTCACCGCTGGGTGTGGACATAATACTTTTCGACCTGGAGGATTACGGGCCTCCTGAACACAAGGATATTGAATGGTCCGAAGAAAGCTGGTGCCTGGGATCGCGTTATTGGGCCCGAAATCCTCACGTTACGGGTTACAGTGCCCGTTTCGGGATCCTTCTCGACATGGTGGGGGCTCCGGACGCACTGTTTTCCCAGGAAGAGGTGAGCCGATACTACGCCCAGTCGGTTCTGGATAAAGTCTGGGCCGCTGCCGCACAGGTCGGGGCAGGCCGGTGGTTCTCCTTTGAAAAAACACCCCAGCTGATTGACGATCACCGGTATGTCAACGAATATGCCGGCATTCCTTCCATTGACATCATCCACCAGGATCCCTCGACAGAAAGTTCTTTCACCGCCACCTGGCATACCCATAATGACAATCTGGGCAACATCAGCAGGGAGACCCTCGGGGCAGTGGGAAAAGTTGTTTTAAGTGTAATCTATCAGGAAAAATAGGGCAGAGGGGCAGGAAGGCAGAAAGGCAGAAAGTAAAGTAATAAGAGTTAGATCGAAATAAAAAAGTTAGGTTAATCAGATAGCCTGTTGGTAAATTATTGATATTTAACATCTTACTTCATGCCTTCTTGCCCTCCTGCCCTCCTGCCTTTATTTTTTGCCCTCCTGTCCTTCTGCCCTTCTGCCTTTTTACCGTATTTTTGCCCTCTGATCAGACGCAACAAGAATGGTTCATCTATCGCACACCAAGGTTAAGGAACTCCTGGCGATGAAGCCGGAAGGACAGGAAGTGGTTGCCAAAGGCTGGGTGCGCACGAAGCGCGGAAACAAGAATGTTGCCTTTATCGCATTGAACGACGGTTCCGTGATCCATACCATCCAGGTGGTTGCCCATCCTGAACAGTTCGGCGAAGAATTGATGAAAAACATCACTACGGGAGCCTGCCTTCGGGTAGTGGGCAAGCTGGTCGAAAGCCTGGGCAGCGGCCAGCCGGTCGAAATCCAGGCGCAGGAGATAGAAATCTACGGTCCGGCCGATCCCGACACCTACCCGCTTCAGAAAAAGGGCCATAGCATGGAATTTCTCCGGGAGATCGCTCACCTCCGGCCCCGCACCAATACATTCGGAGCCATCCTGAGGATTCGCCATGCCATGTCTTTTGCCATTCATAAGTATTTCAACAACAAAGGATTCTATTACCTTCATACCCCGATCATAACCGGCTCCGATGCGGAAGGCGCAGGAGAGATGTTCCGCGTAACCGTATTCGACCTGGGCAATCCGCCCAGAACACCCGAGGGGGAAATTGACTACAACCTCGATTTTTTTGCCAAGCCGACCAACCTGACGGTTTCCGGTCAGCTGGAAGGTGAATTGGGAGCCATGGCCCTGGGAGAGGTTTATACCTTCGGACCCACCTTCCGGGCCGAGAATTCCAACACCCCGCGCCACCTGGCCGAATTCTGGATGATTGAACCCGAGATGGCGTTCTATGAGATCAAGGAGAATATGGACCTGGCTGAGGATTTCCTGAAGTATTTGGTCGGGTATGCCCTTGAGAACTGCATCGATGACCTGGCTTTCTTTAACCAGATGTATGACCGTGAACTGATTGAACGGCTGAAATTCGTGGTTGATAATGAATTTATCCGGATGAGTTACACGGAAGCTATCGGGATACTGGAAAAATCGGGACAAAAATGGGAATTCCCGGTTTCCTGGGGATGCGATCTCCAGGCTGAGCATGAACGTTACCTGGTGGAAAAGCACTTCAGGAAACCGGTGATCCTCACCGATTATCCAAAAAAGATCAAGGCTTTCTACATGTACCTGAACGAGGATGATCTCACCGTTCGAGCCATGGACGTTCTCTTCCCGAAGATCGGCGAGATCATCGGGGGTTCGCAGCGAGAGCACCGGCTGGATAAGCTCGAACAACGGATCCGTGAACAGAACATCCCGGAAAAAGACATGTGGTGGTACCTCGACACACGGCGTTTCGGAACAGCCCCGCACGCAGGATTCGGACTGGGTTTTGAAAGGCTGATCCTGTTCGTCACCGGAATGGGCAATATCCGCGACGTCATTCCTTTCCCCCGCACTCCCCGTAACGCGGAATTCTGAAATATTCCGTAATTTTCGGTCCGGAAATCTAAACCGGGAAAATGCTTAAGCAACGCCTTCAGCAGAAGCTTCTCCAGAAGCTTTCGCCACAGCAGATCCAACTGATCAAACTGCTGGAGGTACCCACTATACAGCTTGAGCAAAGGATCAAAAAAGAACTCGAGGAAAATCCCGTGCTGGAAGAAGGACGGGATGAGGATCCCGACCTGGTGGGAACCCTGCTGGAAGAAGAAGATGAACCGGAAGTGCAAAAGGATGAGATTTCCATTGAAGCATTCAAGGATCCTTACGATATCCCGGCTTACCGGCTCAATCCCAGGAATTTCTCGCACGACGACGAAAAAACGGTCGACATACCGTTCTCCGCGGGGATGTCATTCCGTGAGAACCTGGCCAGCCAGCTTGGCCTTCGCATCCTGGATCAACACAAGCAGGTACTGGCACACTACATCTTAGGAAATATAGACGATGACGGGTATCTCCGCCGCGATCTCGCCAGTATCGTCGATGACCTGGCTTTCTCATTGAATATTGAAACCACTGTTGCCAGCCTGGAAGAGGTTCTCCGCATGATCCAGGAATTTGATCCGGCAGGCGTGGGTGCCCGGGACTTGCGCGAATGCCTCCTGCTTCAGCTCGAACGACACATGCAGGAAGGCCGTAACAGCAAAGCCACCCAGGATGCCCTGACCGTTCTGCGGGATTTTTACGAGGAGTTCACCCGCAAGCATTATGACAAGATCCAGGCCCGGACCGGCTTTTCCGATGCCGCGCTGAAGGCGGCCATCGGAGAGATCATCAGGCTGAATCCAAAACCCGGCGGGGCCTTCAGCGATAACACCCTGCAGTCTCACCACCAGATCGTCCCTGATTTTGTGCTCGAAGACAATGACGGGGTGATGGAGCTCAGCCTGAACTCGAAAAACGCCCCCGACCTCCGGATCAATTCGGTCTATGCGAGCATGCTGAAGGCTTATAACCAGGAAAGGAAAAAGGCCAGCCAGAACCGCAACCATAAGGAAGCCGCCCTGTACGTCAGGCAGAAAGTCGAATCGGCCAAATGGTTCATGGAAGCCATCCGGCAGCGCCAGCATACCCTGATCCTTACCATGAACGCCATCATGGAATTCCAGAAGCCCTATTTTCAGAGCGGGGGCGACGAAACCTTCCTGAAACCCATGATACTTAAGGACATCAGCGAACAGACCGGTCTGGATATCTCGACCATTTCAAGGGTGGCCAACTCCAAGTATATCCAGACAGACTGGGGAATCTTCCCGCTGAAGTATTTCTTTTCCGAAGGCCTGCAGACCGACTCCGGAGAAGAGGTTTCAACACGGGAGATCAAGAAGATCCTGGAAGAAGTGCTCGAAACTGAAAATAAGCGGCATCCGGTAACCGATGACAAGCTGGCCGAGATCCTGAAGCAGAAAGGCTATGTGATCGCCCGCCGCACGGTGGCCAAATACCGCGAACAGCTTAACATACCTGTCGCACGCCTCAGAAAGGAACTCTGATGCGGCTGGCCAGGATCCTCACTTTACTTTTGCACCCGGTGATCATGCCGTTGGCGGGTGTTTACATCCTCCTGACCTATGGCGGCTGGCTGTCGCTCATGCCGCCGGTAGCTAAGCGATACATTTACCTGATAACGGCAATCACCACCCTGGTTATCCCATTGCTGATCCTGCCGTTGCTGAAACACAAGAAAATCATTTCAGGTTACCATCTAAGTGATCACCGGGAAAGGCGCATCCCTCTCCTACTGGTGGCATTCCTTAACCTGGCGGGAGCCTGGATCCTGCAGAGGGCCGGAGCTCCCCTCGTTTTCGCCCTCTTCCTCGACGCATCCTCGATGATCATTCTGGGTTGCACGCTCATCACCTGGAAATGGAAAATAAGCACCCACCTCGCCGGTATCGGGGGACTCACGGGCATGGTGATGGCCGTTAGCCTGAAATGGACGCTGAACCTGGAGATCATCACCGGAATATTGTTCCTTCTTTCGGGGTTGTCCGGTTTTGCACGGTTGAAGCTTGACCAGCATACTCCGGCACAAGTATATGCGGGATATCTGCTCGGATTCGGGATCAGCTTCTTCGTAATGCGGATGATCTAGCGCCGGATCTATCTAAACCCGATATTCAGCATGAAGCGGTCGTTGAAATCGGCGTGGCTTGAGAGTTCCACATATTCCATCCGCGGGATGAGCCCGACCGCATGATCTCTGAACTCCCCGGAATGGAGCCATAAACGGGCTCCCAAACCGGCTGTGTTACCAGCCCTGATCAACCGTTTTTCCAATCCCGGCGGCAACAGGCTGATCCGGGCAACCGACCAGTCGTGCAGAGCATAACCGAATCCGCCGGCCAGGTATACACGGGAAATATCCTCAGGTCTTATGCCGGCTTCAGCCAGCAAGATCTCCACGCCTGCTGCAATGGCCCCTTTGGCCAGCTGAACCTCACGGATGTCCTGCGGGATAAGCGTGATGCTTGAAGTATGACCCGCGACGCAAGGAGTTTCTTCTTCCAGATAACCCGTGGAATCGATCATGCCGTTATTGAGCATCAAGGCCACGGCGTCGACCAGGCCGGAGCCGCATAGGCCTGCGGGGGGCTTGTTTCCTATAGTTTCAAAAAAACCGTCGGGATGTATGGCACAGATGGCACCTTCGACCCCGGGCATCCCGCATGAGATGCGGGCTCCCTCAAAGGCCGGACCGGCAGCCGTTGCACACGTCAGGATCCGGCTCCTGTTCCAGAGAACGATCTCACCATTGGTCCCGATATCCAGAAAAAGGTTCCATCCTGTGTTTTCTGTGAAAGCAACGCAGGCAAACCCGGCAACAATATCAGCACCGATATAGGAAGCCAATGACGGGAGCAACTGAACCTGCGCCCCAGGGAAACCGGGCAATAAGCCTTTCAAGCGTTGCCCGCTCAGGAATACCGGCCGAAAAGGATAGAGAGAAAGACTTTCCGGGTTGACACCTTTCACCAGGTGCTGCATGGTAGTATTCCCGGCCATGGTGACCCTTTCAATCAGAGAGGGATCCAGGTCCAATCGAAGGCAGAGATCTTTTGCACTGTCACTCACCGCTTTCAGGATCTCCTGCTGAAGTTGCCGCGTACCATCCTCGTTTTCAATGCAGAAATGAATGCGGCTGATCACGTCGGCGCCATAAGCCTGCTGGGGATTGGGGAAACTCGCGATCCCAAGGTTCCGGTGGTCGTTCAGGTCTTCCAGGAAAACCACGACCGTTGTGGTCCCGATATCCACCGCGAGGCCCAGGTTGTACGGACTGCCTGTCGGGGCAGGGTCAAAAGCCGGCTCCGGATCGGGCCAAAAACTCTCCGTCAGGATCTGCATCGGTGATACATCCGGCACTGTGATTCGTATCTCCTGCTCCGCATGAAAGCCACAGGCCTGGATCCATCCGGCACCCTCAACCTCAACCCGGCACCTGCCGCATATGCCTTTGCCGCCACAGGGTGCGGGAATGAAAACCCCTTTCCGGCGAAGACCATCCAGGAGGGTCTCACCCGAATGCAGCGCAATTTGAACGGTTGTCGGCATCGGACAAAGATAGGGTTTTTGGGCACAAGAGAGCAAGGCACAAGGCACAAGGCAAAAGGGAAGGAGAAAGGAGGAAGGAGGAAGGAGAAAGGAGGAAGGAGCAAAGGGAGATTCTCCATTTCGAGGCTGGAAATTCATCTATATTATTAACCACCATGAGTGGTTCCTTGACAACATTCAAGTCTGATAGAGTGGAAAAGAACACTTTCTCCTTCCTCCTTCCTCCTTCCTCCTTTAAATAACCAATGCCCCTCTCCCTTCTATCCGATGTACTTTCGGTTTTCCTGCCCCGAACCTGTGCAGCCTGCGGATACCCGTTAAAGGACTGGGAGGAATGCCTGTGCCTGAAATGCATGGCAGGAATTCCGCTGACCCGTTTTCATCTGAATCCGGATAATCCTCTCGCAGAGGTCTTCTGGGGCCGGGTACGCATCGAACAAGCCGTAGCATGGTTTTATTTCCGTAAGGGATCGGCTTACCAGGAAGTGCTTCATAACCTGAAATACAACGACCGGCCCGCCATCGGGATCTTCCTTGGAAAACAGCTGGGGTATGAGCTGAAGAACAGTCATGTATTCAGGAAACCCGACAGGATAATCCCGGTACCGTTGCACCGGAAAAAGCTCAGGAAAAGAGGATACAATCAGAGCGAGCGGATCAGCCAGGGACTTGCCCTTTCGCTGGGGGTCCCGGTCAGCACGAAAGCCCTCGTCCGAACGAGCCAAACAGATACCCAGACCCGCAAATCCCGGTACGACCGTTATCTCAATGTATCAGGCAAGTTTGCCGTCCGGGATCCCGGATCAATCGCTGGTTCCCATATCCTTCTTGTGGATGATGTCGTCACAACCGGGGCCACGCTTGAAGCCTGCGCCGAAGTCCTGCTTTCCGTTCCGGGGGTGAAGGTCAGCCTGGCCACGGTGGCGTGGGCCAAAGAATAATCCGTGATGCGTGGCTGGTAAAACCCCAGACTTAAGTCTGGGGTTAGTCATATCCCAAAACCCTTATGCCCGATTTGTAATCCGGCAAGTGCAAGAGCTCGTTCCACAACGGTCAAACAGATCTCTTCCAGGGTTGTGGAATGCATGTAGAAGCCGGGACAAGCCGGGAGAATGATTCCCCCGGCCTGGGTTATTGTTTCCATGTTCCTGATATGAATCAGGCTATAGGGCGCTTCTCTTACCACAAGAACCAGCTTGCGGCGTTCCTTGAGCATCACGTCGGCGGCACGGGTCATCAGGTCATCGGCGGTGCCGGCAGCGATCCTTCCGAGGGTGCCAACGGAACAGGGGATGATGATCATGGCGTCATAAGCGCTCGAACCGCTTGCCATCGGGGCAAAAAACGAGTCCGGCGGATATCTTTGAAAACCAAAAGTATTAAGCGGGATATCAGCCAATTCATATTTCCAGACCTGCTCCCCGGTCTTTGACACCACTACGGCCACCTCCTCAAGCCGGTCCCTGATTTCCGCCAGTTTCTTCAACGTCAGATGCGCATACAGCGACCCGCTGGCGCCGGTGATCCCCAGGATGATCCGCTTAGTCAGCATATTATCTTTTTTTGGCTCCATGTGAAAATGTGGAAATGTGGAAAAGTGGAAAAGTGATACTGTGATATCACTCTATCACATTCCACTTTTCCACAATTTCAATAATCTTTTATGCACCTTACCGGCAGTCCGCTGACCCGCTGGAAAGTATCCTGCTGGAAGCTGGTTGAACTGCGGAAGACAGACCGCCCGAGGGCGAGGTGGTTGATATTGGGATTGATTGTCGAACTCCAGAAATAGCCGCCCTGGTCATTGTCATAGAATTTCCTTTCAGCAAAGATCAGGTATCCGGAGAAGAGAGCTTCAAAACCCGATTTGCTGCCCCAGACCAGGTCGTCCCCGGCCAGATCCTCCCCATCTTGCGGCCGAAGGAAAACAGCCAGCTCGTGCCATTCGGCATCCGTCGGGAGATGCCAACCCGACGGGCAAATACCGGTGGCTCCTTCCAGGGTGACGAATCCCATGGCTTTATCCCACTGATAAAGCCCCCCGTAAATCTCGCAATACGCCTCGTCGTTCTTGTAACAATACTTTTCGGCCCTGGCTGAATCCCTCTGGTAACCGTCGCCGTACTTGCCGCCGGTGCTGGCATTGATCATCGTGCCCAAATTCAGGTTCTGGGCCATCCAGATCCTGTCATTGATCTTAACAGTTTTATACGCTTTCCCGTCGCGGTTGTCCGTAAAGGAACTCATCTCATACTGCGGCGCGTGGGTGCTGAAAGACCAAACCGGACCGGCCATTTCATGCTGGTAAGGATCCCTTACCGCCACCTGCCAGTAATAAGTCCGGTTGAAATCCAGCGGGAACAAGGCATACCGGGCTCCGGAAACATCGGAATTATATAGGGAAGGAACGGCACTCTCGCCAAAATAGATATCATATTTCAACGAATCT
>Ga0163210_1000050_pt1 | contig 35961 bp, 28 predicted proteins | sample Kivu_220m_FD_113536 | JGI IMG/M metagenome (GOLD analysis project Ga0163210, IMG submission 113536) | Freshwater microbial communities from Lake Kivu, Western Province, Rwanda to study Microbial Dark Matter (Phase II) - Kivu_220m | ecosystem: Environmental > Aquatic > Freshwater > Lake ...
ATATATATATTTGTAAATTCCAATTATTCTTCAATAAAACAAACGCATTATCTTCCCCTTCGCTTTAGTATATAATGTGCGCTGAGGAGGCTGTTGTTATGGATTATATCTACTCGTTCAAAGGAGATTGTGAAGATAAGGCTGCGCTGGGGAACAAAGGGGCCAACCTCGTTACTATGACCAGGCTCGGGCTGCCCGTCCCGCCGGGATTCGTAGTTTCGGTGCAGGGCTACAACGAATATAAGAAGATGGGGCGCCTTTCCGAAAAGGAGATCACGCAGGCGCTTGCCGAACTCGAGAAGCTGGTAAACGCCAAGCTCGGCAAAGGGCTCCAGGTCTCGGTGCGGTCATCTGCGCCTGTATCCATGCCGGGAATGATGGATACCGTGCTCAACATCAACGGGCTGGCCGAGACAAGGGCGGCGATCAGGCGCATCTTCGATTCCTGGGACAATATCAGGGCCATCGAATACCGCCGGCTCAACCAGATCTCCTCCGACCTCGGCACGGCGGCCATCGTCCAGGCCATGGTGTTCGGCAACAAGGACAACAAGTCGGGCACCGGCGTTGTCTTCAGCCGCAACCCCAGCACGGGCGAGAAGGGGCTGTTCGGTGAGTACATCGAGTGCGCGCAGGGCGAAGACATAGTTTCCGGCAGCAAGACGCCCGTACCGGTCTCCCAGCTTAAATCCGCCATGCCCAAGGTATACGAGGAGCTGCAAAAACGGGTGGGCTTCCTCGAAGGGCATTTCCGCGATATGCAGGACATTGAGTTCACCGTTGAATCAGGGAAACTCTATATTTTACAGACGAGGTCGGCCAAGCGCAGCGGGCAGGCAGCCGTCAAGTCGGCTGTGGACATGGTGAACGAAGGCCTCATCACGCGCGAGGAGGCCATGCTGCGGCTCAAGGTGGACGACCTGCGGGCGATCCTGCACAAGCATATAAAGTCCACACTCTCCCATGAGCCGCTGACCAGAGGCCTGGCGGCGGCTCCGGGCGCGGTAAGCGGGCAGGCGGTCTTCACCGTGGAGGGTGCCATGAACCTGGCCAAGAAAAGCATCCCCTCCATCCTGATCAGGCCTGAGACCAGCCCGGACGACATTCAGGGGATTGCGGCCGCCGAAGGCGTGCTCACCTCCAGGGGCGGGCTGACATCCCACGCGGCCATTGTCACCAGGGCCATGGGCAAGCCCTGCGTCTGCGGCGCCGAGGACATCGAGATCAATGTCAAGGAAAAACTGTTTAAATGCAAGAATGAGACCGTGCGCCAGGGCGATACCATTACCATAGACGGCACGACGGGCACGGTATATACAGGCTCCCTTCCTCTGGAGGAAGGGACGATGATCAAGGAGTTTACCGAGTTGCTCACCTGGCTGGACGGCTCCAAGAGACTGGGTGTGAGGGCCAACGCGGATACGCCGGAGATGGTTGCGCAGGCCATACGTATGGGTGCCGAAGGCATCGGCCTCCTCAGGACGGAGCGCCAGTTCAACGGGCCGGAGCGCCTTTCTGCCATCAGGGAGTACATCATGGCGGAGACAGCCGGCAAGAAGGTCAAAGCGCTGGAACACCTGGGCAGGCTGCAGAAAGAGGACTTCATAGCGATCTTCAAAGAGCTTAAGGGGTTGCCCGTGATCATCAGGCTGCTCGACCTGCCGCTGCATGAGTTCCTGCCCTCCGATACGGAGACGACCGATACCAGGACGAAGCAGCGCATAGCCGAGCTCAAGGAGATCAACCCCATGCTGGGGCACAGGGGCGTGCGCGTGGCGGTAACCAACCCGGAAGTATACAGGATGCAGGTCGAGGCCATTGCAGCGGCCAAAGCTGAGGCGCCGGCGGATGTCTCGGTAATGATCCCGCAGGTCATCACATCGCAGGAGCTGATCATGATCAAGAAGAGCTGCACCGAAGGCTCGGGTCTCAAGGTGGGCACCATGATGGAGACGGTGCGCGCCTGCATGCGGGCGGGACGGCTGGCAGAGGTGGCGGATTTCCTCTCCTTCGGCACCAACGACCTCACCCAGGCCGTGTACTCCTTCAGCCGCGAGGACGCCGAGAAAAAGTTCCTCTCCACCTACCTCGAGATCGGCATACTGGAGGACAACCCCTTCGAGATCATCGATATCAAGGGTGTGGGCCGGCTCATGGAGACCGCCATCTTCTGGGCGCGCAGGTCGCGCAAGGACATACCCATCGGCGTCTGCGGTGAGCAGGCGGGCGAGCCGCACTCCATAACCTTCTTCCACGCCATCAACATCGACTATGTGAGCTGCAGCCCCTTCCGCGTGCCCATAGCCAAGCTCATCGCCGCCCAGGCCGCCATCAAACAGAAAGACCGGGCGGAAGCCATAGTATAGGGTATCCGTTATTTTTACAAAGCGCGGGAAGACTGAGATCGAGATCATCGACATTGATCCTAACCTGAAGCTGTTGAATCCGCAGCCGCCCATACCCGGCTACGGCAGGTTCATCTGCAGCTACCTGCTGCTGGGTGGAAAGAAAGTGCTGGTCGACCCCGGCCCTGCGGCGGCTGTGCCCGGCCTGCTTGAAGCGCTGGATGAAGCCGGAGTGAAGCCGGAGGAGATCGACTATATCGTCCTCACGCACATCCACATGGACCATGCCGGTGGCACAGGCGAGGCGATAAAGAGGATGCCGCATGCCGCGGTCATCGCACATGGCCGCGCCATACAGCACCTGGTCGACCCCCAAAAGCTGTGGGACGCCAGCCTGAAAACACTGGGCGAACTGGCGCTTAAATACGGCCGGATTGAGCCTGTGCCCGAAAACAGGATCACAGCCGCCTCTGACGGCATGGTAATCGATCCCGGCGGATTAGACCTGCAAATACTGCTGACCCCCGGCCATGCCATCCACCACCTGAGCCTTTTCGAACGGGCAAATAAGATACTGATAGCGGGCGAAGCTGCTGGCGTCTGCATAGACGGCGCCGTAAGGCCGGCCACGCCGCCGCCTTTCAGGCTGGAGGAGACCCTCGCCTCGGTGGACAGGCTCATCGAAATTAAGCCGGAAAAGGTATGTTATGGGCACTTCGGATGCTACGATGGGGGACTGGAAAGGCTTAAGCTCTATCGCGAAAAGCTGACAACCTGGCACACGATCATTAACGCGGAGGCCGGCAGAGGGAAAAACGCCGACGGGATTTTAACCGTGCTCAGGGAGAATGACCCCGACCTGGGCTACCTGGAAAAGCTGGACAGGGACGAATACGCACGCGAACATACACTGCTGCTGAACACTATCAACGGCATGGCGGGAATTTCCCTTTAAAGTCCGTAGCTGTCCGACTTCGCGCTCTCCGCGCCCCACCGGGCATTTTTATTGTCACATCGGTATTTTAATCCTTGTTTCTCACTCAAAGTGCTGCTATACTACAATACCGTATTATGAAGCTGTGGCGCACACCATTCGATCAAGACCCCACCGCTGAACCGCCGGGTTACGTATTTATCGATAAGGACAGGTGCAAGGGATGCGGTTACTGCGTGGAGTACTGCCCGCGGGGTGTGCTGGAGATGGGCAAGGAGCTGAGCTCCAAGGGGTACAGGCTGGCTAAAGTCAATGACGGCGTTAAATGCCTGGCCTGCGGGTTCTGCGAGCTGATCTGCCCCGAGTTCGCCCTGAAGCTCACTTTGAACAATAAGAAGCCTGTGAATAATTAAGCGTAATTCCCTGCAGGCAAACTCAGTCCCGCAGGATAAGCGTTATCACAAAATAGATTCGGGATTTTAAGTAAGAGCTGATGGCAGATAGCGGATACCTGGTAGGCGAATATTTCATCAACGGTGATGTAGCCTGCGCCGAAGCAGCCATAAGCGCAGGCTGCAGGTTTTTCGCCGGATATCCCATCACGCCTGCCACTGAAGTGGCGGAGAGGATGAGCCGCCGCCTGCCGCAGGTTGACGGCGTTTACATCCAGATGGAGGACGAGATCGCCTCCATGTGCGCCATCTTGGGCGCCTCGTGGGCGGGAGTAAAGGCCATGACCTCCACCTCCGGGCCCGGGTTCAGCCTGATGATGGAGAATATCGGACTGGGCGTAATGCTGGAAACACCCTGCGTGGTGGCCAATATTCAGCGCGCCGGGCCGTCGACAGGACTGCCGACTTTGATCGGGCAGCAGGATATCATGCAGGCCAGGTGGGGGTCGCACGGCAGCTACGAGATCATCGCGCTGAGCCCCGATTCACCCCAGCAGATGTTCGACCTCACCGTCCAGGCTTTCAACCTCTCGGAAAAATACAGGGTGCCCGTGCTTATCATGTCGGACGAGGTGGTGGGGCACATGAGCGAGAAGGTCATCATCCCCGAGCTTCGTGAATCCGACCTGGTATTTAGAAAACAACCTAAGGGTGCTAAGGAGTCCTACCGGCCGTACAAGACCGATAACGGCCCGGTGCCGCCCATGGCCATTGCCGGGCAGGGATACCATTTTCATGTTACGGGACTGACCCACGACGAGCGGGGCTATCCCGTGATGACCGCCAAAGCGCAGGATAACCTGGTGACCAGGCTCGTGGATAAGATCAGGTTCAACGCCGACGATATAGTCATGTATAACGAGCATCTTACCGAGGATGCGGATATCGTGGTATGCGCCTACGGCATAACCGCACGCATCGCCAGGTTCGCCGTGGACCGGGCGCGGCAGGAAGGCATCAAGGCGGGTTTCATACAACTGGTCACACTGTGGCCTTTCGCCGAGAAGCGCATCAGGGAGCTGGCACTGAAGACAAAGACATTTATCGTCCCCGAGATCAACCGCGGGCAGATAGTATACGAGGTGGAGAGATGCGCCGGCGGAGTTCGCACTTTGCTGATACCGCATTCCGGTGGCGACGTCCACAAACCGGAAGCCATACTGGAAGCAATCAGGAAATGCCATGAATAATCATGTTGAAAACGACCACGCCTCCATCGCCAAATACCTGAGGCAGGACAGGCTGCCGCACATCTGGTGCGCCGGCTGCGGCATCGGCCCGGCCCTGAACTGCTTCCTGCGCGCTATTGATAAATCGGGATTGGACCCGGACAAAATTTCCGTTGTGTCCGGCATCGGCTGCTCCGGTCGCGTGGCGGGCTACGTGAAGCTCGATTCCTTCCACACCACACACGGACGCGCCATACCCTTCGCCACAGGCTTGAGGCTGGCCAATCCGGATCTGAAAGCCGTGGTCTTTTCAGGCGACGGCGACCTGGCTGCCATCGGCGGCAACCACCTGATCCATGCCGCCCGGCGCAATATAGATATGACCGTGATCTGCGTCAATAACTTCAACTACGGCATGACCGGCGGGCAGGTGGGACCCACGGCGCCTTACGATGTGCGGACCTCAACCACGCCGTACGGGAATTTCGAGCCTGCCTTCAACCTGCCCATGCTGCTTTACGGCAGCGGGGCGTCCTATATTGCCAGGTGGACGGTGATCCACCTGCACCAGCTTGAGAGCACCATCATGGAAGCCCTGTTGAAGCCGGGTTTCTCCTTCGTTGAGGTGATCAGCCCCTGCCCTCCCGTCTACGGCAGGATGAATAAGGAGCCGGACGGGCTGAACTCGCTGAAAAACTATGTGAAAAGGAGCGTCATCAAGAACGGCGCCGATCCCGGGGAAACGGAGATAACGCAGGACGGCCCCATTGTAGTGGGTAAGTTCGTAGATGTCGTGCGCCCCACACTGCAGGAAAGCATGGCCAGGATGGCCGCAAAGGCGAAGAAACCGGCAGCGAAATAGCGGTAAGGGCAGTGCCTTTCAGGAAAATTTGAATGAAGAAAGTTGAAATCAGGATAGCGGGATTCGGCGGACAGGGGGTGGTCCTGCTGGGCAACATCATGGGCAAGGCCGCCTCGATTTATCATAAAAAATTCGCCGCGTTGACGCAGAGCTACGGGCCTGAATCGAGAGGCGGTTCGTGCCGCGCCGAACTCATCATCAATGAAACCCCTATCGATTATCCCTACATCGCTGATCCCGGGATACAGGTCATCCTTTCACAGGAGGCTTACGCCGAATTCGGCCGCAAATCACCGAAGGATACGCTGCTGATCGTGGACTCAGAGCTGGTGAAGATGGACGATCCGCCTGCTGCCAGGATGCTATCCATACCGGCAAGCCGCCTGGCGCAGGAAATGGGACGGCCGGTTGTCGCCAATATTATCATGCTCGGATTTCTCGCCGCGCACAGCAATATCATACCCAGGGAAGCGCTGGAGAAGTCGATCAAAGATTTTATTCCTGCCGGCACCGAGAGCTTCAATATGAAAGCTTTCGAGCTGGGATATAACTATTCACCGCCGGCTGACAGGCCTGCCTGAAATGGAGAGAAGCTTAAGAGCTGCAATCATCGGTGACTCGGTAGATGCCCTGCAGGCTGCGTCGTACCTGGCCGGAATAGGCATAGACGTAAGGTTCATCACCGGTTCGCCGGCTTTCGCTTTTTTCGATTCGTCGCAGGCCGATCCCAGGCTTTTCTGGTCCACGGTCCTCAACGCCGTTAAGAACCCCTCCATAAGTTTCCACTATAACACGCTCTCCACGGAGATTAAGGGGACAAAGGGCGATTTTCATATAGGCACAAAGCAGCGGCTCAGCTATATCGACAGCAACCTCTGCACCGGCTGCAAGAAATGCGAAGAGAATTGTTCTACCATGCTGGCAATCCTGAAGGACGGGGAAAAGATAAGCGGAAAAGCCGTCCATAAACCGTACCCCGGCATTAAGTCGGTCCCCTCGACCATGGTCATAGACAAGAACGAGGTTGCGCCCTGCCGCGTTGCCTGCCCGCTGGGCATCAATGTCCAGGGCTTTATATCTTTGCTGGCCAACAATAAGGTCGATGAAGCTTACGAGCTGATCAATATGAAAGCGCCTCTCGGCGGCATACTGGGACGCCTGTGCAAGCATCCGTGCGAGGAGAAGTGCAACCGGGTGAAAATCGACAGTCCAGTGTCCATCAGGGCGTTGCACCGGTATACCTACGATAACGCGGGCGCTGCTGGAAAAGTGCCTGAAGCGGATGCGATTCCTTCTAGAGGAAAGGTTGCCATCGTGGGCAGCGGCCCGGCAGGCCTCATGGCGGCGTGGGAGCTTAAGCGCCGCGGGTATGAGCCGACCATTTTCGAATCTCACGGCACATACGGCGGCATGCTGGCGACGGGCATACCCAGGTTCAGGCTGTCCAGGGAGATAAGGGAGCGGGAGATAAATAAGATCATCAGCCGGGGCATTAAAATCAGGACCGGCATCACCGTAGGCCGCGATATCGATTTTGCCTACCTGAGGGAACGGGACTACAGGGCCTTTTTCCTGGCCATCGGGGCTTCACGGAACAACAAGTTAAACATACCCGGCGAAAACCTCAAAGGCGTCATCGATTGCATGTCGTTTTTGATAACGCTGAACCAGATGGGCGATATATTCGTGGGTTCGAACATTGTAATTATCGGTGATGGAAACACGGCCGTGGACTCGGCCAGGGTGGCCATACGGAAAAATAAGGGCAGCGTGAAGATAATAAGCTGGACCGTGCCTGACGAACTGACCGCCGCCGGTGATGAGGTAGAAGAAGCTTTTGAAGAAGGGGTCACCATAGAATACTCCGCCTTCCCGGTGGAGATACTGGGCGAGGGCAACAAGGTGGTTGGGGTACGATGCCGGCGCACCAGGTTGACCGATGAGGTGATGCGCAACGGCTGGCACAAACCTGAACCTGTGCCGGGGACGGATTTCATCATCGATGCCGATCACGTGATTGTGGCCATCGGGCAATCGGCGGATGCCAGCCAGCTCAACCTGGAAGGACTGGACGTGGAAAAGAAACTGGGGACGATCAAAGTTAATCCCATCACGCTGGAAACCAACTTGAGCGGCGTATTCGCCGGTGGCGACTGTATGCGTGGGCCGAACAATGTTGTGGACGCCATGGCCGACGGGGTGAGGGCTGCCGAGTCGATAGACCGCTATATATCCGGCTGTGATATGGAACAGGGCAGGAATGGAGAGCCCGCGAGAATAGCGGAGATCGATGTTAGCGCCGTAGCGGCTTCGCCTGCGCAACGGGCTCGGATGTCCTACCTGGACCTGGAAACCCGGAAAAATACCTACGAAGAGACGACGACCGGATTTTCGTCCGATACAGCCCGGGAGGAGGCTGGAAGGTGCTTGAGCTGCGCTTTATGCAGCGAGTGCATGGAGTGTGTGAAGGTATGCAAATCGAATGCTATAGACCATGCGGACAGTGTGCAGTCCGCAGAAATAGAGGCGGACATCATCCTGAGGTTCCCGGAAGGCAAGGACAGTGACCGGGATAGCAGGGAAGGCATATATAATTTCAATTTTGAAGCCTCCGTATCAGACGGCGATAACAAGCCGAAAATAATGGCCGGCGTGATCCAGACGATCTTGGATTTAACCACCGCTTTCCCCGATATTCTCGCATTAAGAGATAGCCATCAGTTGAGCCGGCATCATCAGCGCGTTTCCACCGATGATGCTGAAAAACGGACGGGCGTATTTCTGTGCAGCTGTAACGGTGAAAACAGCGCAGTGATGGATTTCGAGCGGCTGATGAGGGCAGCAGGTTCCAGGAGCGACGTAAAGCATACATCGATGGTGGAACAGGCATGCAGTGAAAACGGGGCTACTGCGATCGCTGAACGGATAAAGGCTGACGGCCTCACACATGCCGTTATAGCAGCATGCAGGTGCTGCAGCTACGACCAGGTTTGCTATAGCTGCAACGACAGGAGAATCCTCCTCCGTAATTATTTAACCGGCGATGTTTCGGCTGACCATAACGCAGCATTGGATTACGTCAATATCAGGGAGCTTTGCGCCTGGGCGCACAATGGAGACGGCGTGGCGGCTACGGATAAGGCAGTTGGAATGCTTGAGGCAGCGGTTGACTGCGTAAACATCAGGCAACCTGAGGATCTGGACAGATATCCTATCAACCCGGTGGCGCTTTTTATCGGCGGGTCGAATATCAATAGAACGGCGGCCATGACGCTGGAAGTTCTGGGATATAAGGTTTTTCATATTGAACCACCCAATACCCCGATGGATTCGAGTATTGCGTCAAGTAAAGACCACGCAGCACATGAAGGCAAATCGGTTTACAGGGAAATGCCGGATTCACTTAGCATCGAGGGCTCTCCGGGCAACTACCAGGTCAGGCTCGAGTATGCCGGTAATGAGGATGTATTGAACGCCGGAGCGATCGTTATGGACGGCTCTTTGCCGCAGGCAGTCCTGCAAAAAATCAGTTCGAATTACCTGGGCAGGCTGTGCAATCGTATTATAAGCGGGACTCGTGTGGGGGACCAGGAGAGGGAAGCAAAGTACAATTTCAGCAAATATGAGTCTGCCCTGAATCAGGTCGGGATTTTTATCAACGCGGGTGGAGCGGGATCGGAGGAAGGGCAGGGAAGCAACTCGGGGATTATTGCGGCGGCCAGGATTTTGCAGTATTTCCGCTCGCACTGGATTACGTTACGGCATTCAGTAGCACAGGTAAATGCCGCTCTCTGCCGGGCATGCCGGAATTGCACCGAGCAGTGTCCGCTGATTGAAATTCAGGAGGATGGCAACGGGCGGCCGCATTCATATGTGGAACAATTCGTGTGTACGGGATGCGGAGCCTGCACGGCTGTCTGCCCGACGGGCGCTATCTATATTAACAACCAGAGCAACAGGTTGCTTGCTGCATCATTGAAATCGTACTTGTGCAGGACGAAAACATGATATGCGAAGGTGATCTTTGAACGCCGGAATCGTTGTATTTACATGTAACTGGGATGGATGGAGTTGCATCGATGCTGCATCCAGTGCGGGCATGAAATATCCCGCCTCTGTTAACATCATCAAACTGACCTGCCTTTCCAGCTTAAATGCGGGTTCCATGCTCAAGGCATTCGAGTTGGGCGCCGACGGAGTACTGCTTCTCGGCTGCCTGCAGCGGCAATGCCGTTACGGCCAGTTCAGCGGCAATATCGAAGTGGAGATTACAAAAGCAAGGGATATATTGAATTTGCTGGGCGCCAGAAGCGGGAAGATCAAGCTGTCGAAACTGGCGGCCTTCGACGGCAAAGGATTTGTGGAGCAGCTTCAGGCTTTTATCAATGAGCTCACAGCCCCCACCCTGCCTGTCAAAATTCAGACTAGTATAGAAAAAATACACATGACTGAGCGAAAGATTATAAAGGGATAATTTGATGGCGGAGTTGAAAGATATTATCCGTCAGACGAAGGCCCAGTTTTGCCTGGACTGCGGTAAATGCACGGCCGTTTGCCCCGTATCCCGGTTTGATGCTAAATTCAGCCCGCGGCTGATCGTGCGCAAGGCTTTGCGCCATCCTGATAAAATTTACGCCGATGAAAATATCTGGTCATGCATTGGATGCAATATGTGTACTGTCAGGTGTAATTACAATGTAAGTTATGTCGATTTTATCCGGTATTTGAGGATGAAATCGCGTGAAAACGGTACGGAGCCTGTCTTCAGCCACGCCGGCGTGCCGGAGTCTTTTATGCATCTTATGGCCAGGAAGGAAACCAAACAGAACAGGCTGGGCTGGATACCCGATGATGTTGGGATCGATACTTCCAGCGGCACGGCGTTCTTCGTGGGATGCGCCCCTTACTTCGATGCTATTTTTCAGGATATCGGCGTCAGGGCGACTGATAGCTCCATCGGCGCCATGCGATTACTCAAGGCAGCCGGGATTTCCTGTAATGTGCTGGCCGACGAGCGGTGCTGCGGGCACGACCTGATCCTTTCCGGCGATTTGAGCGGATTCCTCGACCTCGGCCATGCCAACATCGAGGAGTTTACCAACCGCGGCATCAAGAAGATCATCGTCTCATGTCCGGAATGCTACTATACTTTAAAGGTGGACTACCCCAGGTATTTTAACGACTGGAACTTCGAGGTTTGCCATATAACGGAAGTTCCCGAAATATCTCAGATAAGCCGTCATACAGATGCAAACGGGAGCGTGAAACGGAAGGTGACGTACCACGATTCCTGTAAGCTGGGAAGGTATTTTAAAATGTATGACGGCCCGCGCAATTTATTGAATTCGATTGCGGGAGTCGAGCTGGTTGAAATGGAAAACAACAGGGAAAATGCCGTTTGCTGCGGCGCCAGCCCCTGGATGTATTGCGGCTCCATAAACAAGCAGGTCCAGGACGAGAGGCTCAGGCAAGCGGGCAGTACCGGCGCTGAAATGATGGTCACATCATGTCCCAAATGCCAGATTCATTTAACGTGCGCTCAGAAATCACACGATAATGCTGCAGAGGATATCAGGATTGTAGATATGTATCATTTACTCTCGCAGAGCCTGGCACGGAAGGAGAAGGATTAATTGGAAGAAAATAATACCAGAGTAGGTGTCTTTATCTGCGATTGCGGTATGAATATCGCGGGCTCGGTTGACTGTGAAGCTGTTAAAGACGTAGCCGCCGCAATACCCGGCGTTGTAGTGGCAATGAGGAACAAGTATACATGCTCCGATCCGGGGCAGGAGGAAATTAAAAAGCATATTCGCGAGCATCACCTGGACCGCATCGTAGTGGCTTCATGTTCGCCGAGGATGCATGAATCTACTTTCCGCAGTTGCATAGCCGATGCCGGAATGAACCCGTACCTGCTGGAGATGGCAAACATACGTGAACACTGCAGCTGGGTACACCTGCATGATAAACCAGCGGCCACTGAAAAGGCCAAGGATATAGTTAAAATAGCCATCGCCAAGGCGCGCCTGCTGCAGCCCATTGAGGAAGCAAAAATACCGGTTACCGATGCCGCGCTGGTTATCGGCGGCGGTGTTGCCGGGATACAGGCTGCGCTCGACCTGGCCGATGCCGGGCACAAGGTCTACCTGGTTGAACGCGAGCCTTCTATAGGCGGAGTTATGGCCCAGCTGGATAAAACCTTTCCCACTATGGACTGCTCGATCTGCGTCCTGGGTCCTAAGATGATGGATGCTGGCAAACACCCTAACATCGAGCTTATAGCATTCAGCGAGATAACTAAAGTGGCCGGTTACATCGGAAATTACACCGTCGTCATCAATAGGAAAGCGCGGTACGTGAATGAGCTTGAATGCAACTCCTGCGGCAAATGCGCGGAAATATGCCCCGTCACAGTGCCGGACGAGTTTCAGCAGGGGTTTTCCTCTCGTAAAGCGGCCTATATACCCTTTCCCCAGGCCGTGCCGGCTTCTTATATCATCGATATGAAAAACTGCCTGGGCAATAATCCTGTCCGCTGTAATAAATGCGTGGAGGTCTGCGAAAAGAAATGCATAGACCTGAACATGGCGGACAGGGAGATGGAGATAAAGGTCGGCACTATTATCGTATGCACAGGAATGGATGTTTACGACCCGACCGTGCTGGATGAATACGGTTATACGCGCTTTGAAAATGTGATCACGACCATGGAGTTCGAGAGGCTGGTATGTGGCGGAGGGCCTACTGAGGGACAGATCTTGAGGCCGACCGATCGCAAGGTTCCCAGACGGATAGGCTTCATACAGTGCGTCGGCTCGCGCACGGCCAACCGGGGGAACCCGTATTGTTCCAATGTCTGCTGTATGAACACGATCAAGGACAGCCTGCTGATCAAGGAACATCACCCGGAAACGGAGATATTTGTTTTCTATATGGATATACGGGCTTACGGCAAGGGTTTTGAGGACCTGTACAGGAGGTCCAAGGAAGAAGGAGTTCATTACATCAGGGGCTTCCCCGGGGAAGTGCTTGAAATCCCGGGCACAAAAAACATAAAAGTTCGCGTGGAAAATACGACTACCTGCAAGGTGGAGGAATATGAACTGGACCTTCTCGTGCTGTCCGTCGGATTGCACCAGGATGCCGGCCTGAAGAAGCTGTGCAACCTGCTGAACATATCGCTAACGGCGGATGGATTTGTCATGGAAGCGCATGCCAAACTGAAGCCGGTGGATGCCCCCACTCCGGGCATATTTTTCGCCGGCTCAGTTGAAGCGCCCAAGGATATCAAGGACAGCGTCACCCAGGCCAGCGCCGCCGTATCCCGCAGTTCGATTATCCTGAACTCCGCATTCATTAAGGCAGACGGCGTTAAAGCAGTCGTGGATCTGGAGAAATGCACCTCCTGCGGGATGTGCGCCAGGATCTGCCCTTACAATGCCATCGAAGTGGATGTTAAAGCCAAAAGCGGGGCAAGAGTAATTATTGCGGCATGTGCGGGCTGCGGCGCCTGCTCGGCGGAATGCCGCTTCGACGCCATCACCGTTCGTCACTTCATGGATGACCAGATTCTATCGCAGATAAGCTCCGCCCTGGCCACCGATCCGCAGAACAAGATTATCAGCTTCCTGTGCAACTGGTGCAGTTATGCGGCTAGCGATGTTGCGGGCATTTCCCGCATGCAGTATCCGGCCAACAACCGCTTTATCAGGGTTATGTGCAGCGCGCGTGTACACGAGAGGTTCATCTGGCATGCCTTCAAGCTGGGCGCTCCGCTGGTATTGCTTTCCGGATGCCATATAGGGGATTGTCACTACATCACGGCGAACCACTCAACACAGAAAAGGGCTGATAAGATGTGGGACGCTATGGAGAAGCTGGGCATCAGGCCCGAGAGGCTGCAACTGGAATGGATAAGCGCCGCGGAAGGCCCCCGCTTCGTTCATATCATGAAAGAGCTGGAGAAAATGCGTAAAGCTGTAACACTGGAAGAGATCGAGTATACCAGAAAGATGCTTTCGTCCATGGGAGACGCCAATTAAGCCCGGACTGATAAGAAGGGGAAAGCAAGTTGTCAAAAGAAGCCTTTAAATGCCTCAGGTGCGGAAATACGTACGAAATGGAAGTAGACTCGAAACAGGAAGTCAGGGAAAGAGTCTGCCCGAAGTGTAAATCGAACAGCGTCCGCAGGATCAAGCAGCAGTAGCGGTATAGCTATTTTATAGCCTTTTTGTTCGTGCCGGTCCGGTGTGATTTCAGCCACTTGCAGTAATCAATATACTTGCTCAGTGCTACGGCAGCCCGCGGAATGGATAGGAAGACGGTAAAACCAGCTTCGGATAGTTTGTTATAGGATTCTTCAGCAAGTTTCCTGGTAGCGTGAGAGGAAAATGAATGCAGGATAATGGCGATAGGTTTGTCCACCTTGTCCTTTAACTGCACTATAGAATAAATATATACGCTGGTTAAAAACTCCTTATCGGAGGCGGAGATCAGGCCGAAATGGTCATAAGCCACCTGTATTACCAGAAAATCCACATTGTCACAGGCTTCGATTGCTTTGACGGTTAAAAGAAATTTCTCCGGCCCTTCGAAGTTGTTCACGTCCACCGGGTTTTTAAAGATGCGTCCGGCTTCCGAACCCTGGATGCCCAATAATCCCTGACGCACTTTCAAGGAAAGCCTGGGCAGCTCCAGCCCCGCATGGATAAATTCGTCCGCCGCTATGACGCTGGCGCCTCCGCCGATGCCGATAACCGCAGCATTTTTCCCTGCGGGGGCAGGCATATGGAGCAAGGCGGCGGTGACATCGACCATTTCCTCGATGCTGTTAACTTGGATAGCGCCAACCTGCTTTAACAGCCCCTCCCAGATACGGCTGGAACCGGCCATGGCGGTTGTGTGCGATGCTGCGGCTTCCGCCCCCACCTCGGAGTTACCCACTTTAAAAATTATAACCGGCTTAACTCTGGCGGCTGTCTTTAACGCTTTGAGAAAACGCGGGCCTTCACGTACCCCTTCGATATAAGCTGTGATTATTTTGGTGTCGGGGTCGTCTATCAGGTATTCCAGGAGATCCGATTCATTAAGGTCGGCCCCGTTGCCCATGCTGATTACCTTGCTGAAGTATATTCCCCGTGAGTTTGCTTCATGAATGCAATGAGCGGCATTGCCGCCGCTCTGTGAAATCATTCCTACAGGTCCGCTCTGCTTGGAGATGTCCGGATTAAAGGTCATCCCTCCTGCGGGACAATATATGCCCAGGCAATTCGGGCCGATAATGCGGATGCCCGACCGGCGGGTCAGTTTGATAATCTCTTTCTGCAGTTTCTCCCCTTCCTGACTCTCTATTTCGCTGAAACCGGATGTAAAAAAGTGAATTGCCTTTACGCCTTTGCAGGAGGCGTCGGCTACCAGCTGCGGAGTGTACTGGGCTGGTATGGCGGATATAATGTAGTCCACCTGACCGGGTATGTCTTTAATATTCTTGTATATCTTTAAGCCCATCACTTCCCCGCCCCCGGGGCTGATGGGATAGATCTTGCCCCTGTATCCAAATGCCAGCAGCCCTTCCAGGAACTTGAGACCGGCATTAAACTTGTTTTCGGTGGCCGAGGCGCCGGCGATGGCAATGGATCGGGGATGAAATAGAAAATCCAGGTTCATATTATGCATGTTGATCCTTTTCTGTATTCGTTCATTTCGGGATTGAAATAGAAGGCGAATTGATTAGACCGTCAATTATCGGTATTTTGCTTAATATTATAGCAGAATACAGGTAAGTATCCGTGCTACCCGATTGGCTCACTTTTAGGGGATGCCTGTATCATCTTTGCCAGAAAGTCTGCATTAGTGTATACTACATAAAGTTCAAGTTAAGGTTATTACAAGCTTCTTATAATCCTTCCAGATTTATTTCAAGTATTGGATGGCCCGAAACCTGGCTAATATTTATAAAAGAGGTCATCCAGTGAATTTTGAGGAATTTAATCTCCATCCCGGCATACTTGCCGGCGTACGGGCGCTTGGATATACAACGCCTACGCCCATCCAGGTGCAATCTATTCCACCCATCATGCAGGGCCGTGATATCATCGGCCTGGCACAGACTGGTACAGGCAAGACCGCTGCTTTCGTGCTTCCTACACTGCAGCGCCTGTTGCAGCTGCCCAGGGGCCGGATTGGCGCTGTCATAATCTCACCTACGCGTGAACTGGCGGAACAAACCTGCGAGGCTATTGACGATTTGGGGCAAAAAACCGGTTTGCGCAGCATTGCCATTTACGGCGGTGTGGGCATGGATCAGCAAATACGGAGGCTCCGCAACGGAGTTGAGATAGCCGTTGCCTGCCCGGGCCGCCTGCTCGACCATATCTGGAAAGGCACAATCGACTTATCAAATGTGGAAGTGCTCGTAATCGACGAGGCCGACCGCATGTTCGATATGGGCTTTTTACCTGATATAAAGAGCATTTTGAAATGCCTGATGAAGCCGCGGCAAACGCTGCTTTTTTCGGCCACCATGCCTGATGATATCAGACGGCTTGTTCAGGATACCCTGCATAATCCGGTTACGGTGCAAATCGGACACTCAGCGCCGGCAGCCACAGTTTCGCATGCTTTATATCCCGTAAAACAACATTTAAAAACTGCGCTGCTGATAGAGCTATTGAGACGCCATGAGACAGAATCCGTGCTTGTTTTCACCCGCACCAAGTATCGTGCTGAGAAAATTGCTCAACAATTGAAGAAGGCAGGATTCAGAGCGACCTCGCTGCACGGCAACCTGACACAGGGCAGGCGCCAGGCAGCGCTTGATGGATTCCGCGCCGGTTCAGTTAAGATCCTGGTAGCTACCGATATTGCGGCACGCGGGATCGATGTTTTGAGCATATCGCACGTAATAAATTACGATATACCTGAGAGCATAGATGCCTATACCCATCGTATTGGCCGCACCGGAAGGGTAGACAAAAAGGGTGATGCTTTAACATTCGTAACAGGTGCAGACACAGCCCTGGTGAAGGATATTGAGCGAATTCTTAAGACGACAATAGAACGCCGGAGACTGAAGGGTTTCAATTACGAGATGTCTGAGCCGGATACAAAAGATGCCCATACTACAAAGAAGGTGTTTAAGCGGAGACATGTGGGCAGAGAGACCTATAACAGTCAACCTGCTTATGAGCAATCACCGGCAGGACTATGCTTAACATAACGCGTCTCTAAATACGTTTACTGCTTCAGTTCCCGCCGGGATTGTTTTCATGGGCTTATGGCAATAGTAAAAGACTCATGGATAACAGATTTAAGATAGTTTTAATAATTGGGGGAACTGTATCACTCAGCTTGGGAATAATCGGGATATTTTTACCCGTATTACCCACTACTCCATTCCTCCTCCTGGCTGCCGCCTGCTATGCCAGAAGTTCAGAACGGTTCAGCAACTGGCTTATGGGGAACAGATTTCTTGGTACGTATATAAAAAATTACAGGGATAAGAATGGCATACCAATGAAAGTTAAAATATACACTATCACAGTGCTCTGGATTACAATTGGAGTATCAATCATCCTGATCTCCAATAATACTATATTGCAGATTATTCTGGCGGTCATTGCTGCTGTGGTAACCGCACATGTGATGTCGTTGAAAACTTTGAAATAAGATAAGCGATTGATCGATCTTATGAAGTTACAGCACTGATAACCGCTGCCAGCCGTTCCGGATGATCAGATCCTATGAGGTATTTTTTCCCTTCTATAGTTGAAACTTTCACACCGCGGTCGCCTTTAAGAAAGAATGCCTGCATTTCACTGTTAAATCGTATTCCATAACCCCCGAAATCTTTAATGGGGGCAAAAGTGTGCACTTCTGCCGTCGTAATATCGGATGTTTTCACGCCGAGCAGCTTTATGCCCAGTATGCCCATCTTGACGGTTACAGCTTCTCTGGTAACCAGTGTGCGGAAACCGCCGTAGGTAAGCGCCAACCCCAACCCGATGAATATCATGAGGACTGATAACCATGCCATTTCAGGCCAGGTTATGATAGCTACAATGAACAATAAAGCGGGCAGCATAACAGCCAGCATACCGGCATAGGCGGGATTCTGTGATTCCCAGTAAACCAGGGGTTGGCCGCTTTGTTTAAGTTCAATCATTTCATCTTTAATCTGGCCGATATCCTCTACGAGCAGTTTTTTTTCGTAATGCCGGTAAGGACGCAGAAGTTCAAGCGCAACGGCCAGCGCAGTGATGACTATGGTCACCGGAAGGACGGTTGTCCAGGGGAAGGGAAATATATAGGTAGATGACGCCAGCATGTTTACATATGCGATCTGTACGGCACACAGGTCGCCAACTGTGATCTCGTCAAAAAGAGACATCCAGTTAAAGTTTTTACGTGTTTCCTGGCGCGCCCACAGTTCGTCCAGTATGACCGAAAGGATGATGAAAAATAGGGACAGCACAAGCAAAATAACTGTGCTCATCCAGGGTGATCCGTAGCCGTTAGGTTGACCGTTAACATCGAAATGTACCGGCGCAGGGTCGGGCAGTGGCAACGACATTAAAGTGAATGCTATTGTTGCCAGGAATACAAGTATGGCGGGGAGATGAGTCCAGAGGGGATGGATAAGTTTAAATTTCATTTTTGGTGTTCCTTTCGTTGATTAATTTTTTCATTGACCAGGGTGCGGAAATCATCCGCTGACAGGCCAAGTAAAAAAGCTTCCGTCAATAATTCGTCAAGCTGCCTGTCTAGAGCTGTTGCTATCTCTTTTTTGCCGGCAGGTTGACTGCGCAGCCTGGCCACCTTCGCCTGTTGTCCTAATCTGAAAACCAGTAAATTCTGATCGCGCAGTATGCTATAGGCATGCCTGACCGTATGCATATTGATGCCGAGGCTTCCCGCCAGCTCTCTGACCGACGGGAGCTCATCACCCGCCTTCATCCCCCCCCTTTGAATTTGCTCCTTTACCTGGCCGGCAATCTGAACATAAACGGGCCGCGGATCCTGATCATTAATCGTTATCAGCATGGTGAACCTGATATTTGGATAAAGATAAGTGTTATAGAAATACTATAACACTTATAACATTAAGCTGTCAAGTGGATTTGCAAGGTGGGTCATTGACATGAACCGGAAGACCTGTAAAATTAGGTGCGGAAGAAACGGTCGTACTTCCAGTAAACAAATCTACGACTCCAACACAAGTTTTGAGGCGTCTGAGGAGGGAAAAATGCCGGTGAAGATTTCGAACGATTACGATGTCATCATTGTCGGTTGCGGGATAGCTGGTTCAATAGTAGGCGCTATTTTATCTAAAATGGAACACAGGAAGGTCCTTATCCTGGAGGCATCTTCTCAGATAGGGGGGCGGGCTACATCATTCCGTGGAGAGGCGATCAAAGATGCCGATCAGTTCCGTAAAACGCTGGCAACATCGGCTCACTCCTGGGTCAGCGACAGGACATCGCCTGATTTGAAGACACTGATCAAGAAGAAGATGCTTGACGGCTACGTGCTTGAGGCAGGAGGTAGAGGCGCCTGGTATACCAACAGGGGACGTGTGAGCTATGCCCTTGCGGCATTTAACAAAGCCTCCATTTTTTATCCCAGCGTCGGCTTCGTGTGGTACGACCATGACTGGAAACCTTACATCATCGGCCGCAGGGAAAAGTACGGATGGATGAGTGAGCAAGATTATGCTGAGATGGTGAAGGTGCACAAACACAAACTGCAGGTAGGTACTATAGCTGAGGCGGAAAAACTCGACCATGTTACTTTGAAGGACTGGGTGGAAGGTATAACCAAAAGTGAACCGGCACAGGAGTTCCACTATGCCATGGGGACTTTCCAGACGATTATCAATGACCCGGCGTTGAACTCGGCCGGGGAGAATATCAAAGTATTTTTACAGGTGCAGGAAACTGGCGTCCACATTACAAACGGGTCCTGGGCCTTTGCGGGATCACCCGGTCACCGTTTTATTACCGAGGGTTTTGCCTCGGCAGTAAAAGACTCTCACGGTGATGTAGTAACCGGGGCGAGAGTAAAAGAGGTCATCATAAAAGACGGAAAAGCAGTCGGCGTGCTGGTAGATATCGAAGGAGGAACAATAGAGTTAAATGCCCCGGTAATAGTCTGTACGCTTCCTCCCAGGGAATTATTGAAGATAGTTCCGGAAAACATGCTGCCGGCGGATTTTGTCAGGCTATCTAAAAATATCATACATACTTCAATGGTTGCCGGTCAGTTCGGGATGACCAAACCGCTGAGCGCTTTCTGTAAACTTGAGACGGATCCAAGGTCTTTTTACCACACTCCGATCCTGATCCCTGAGAGCGAAGGGCTGTTCAGGGGCAATGTGCCGCTGGACCTGTTAACCACATCCGCCATTGCTCCTTCGACTGCTCCCGAAGGCAAGTATCTGATAGGCATGTCCGCCAGCATACTGGCTGATGAAGCTCACGATAAAAAAAAGGTGGATATAGTAATAGATAGGATAATGAAATTCATGGATCATGCTTTTCCGGGCTGGCGAAAAGCGCTGGAATTCATGTTTTTCACTGTGGGGGATACGTGCATACTCTGGCGGCATCCTGAGGATGAATGGATGGATGTAAAATGCCCCGGCGTCGAGGGATTGTACTTTGCCGGCGACACGTACGGCAAGCGTATGAATGAGGGTGGGATCGAAGGCGCAGCCCATTCAGGATTTATCTGCGCCGGCGCCATAAGCGGCAAAGACTATCTACAGCTCCTGCCGCCCGTTTTCCGTTGATCAAGGAATATCGGTTTAAAAAACGGACACACCTCCATCAACGCTGAGGGTTTGACCCGTTATATAGGACGCCTCGTCCGATGCCAGGAAGAGCACTGCGTAAGCCACCTCTTCGGGTTTGCCGTGGCGTTTCATCGGCACCCTGCTGGTGATTATATTGTCCCGTTTTTCTCCCATCACCGGCTGGACCATGGGTGTTTCGATCAACCCGGGCGCCACGCAATTAACCCTCACGTTGTACTTGGCTGCGCTAACGGCCAGACATTTTGTTAAAGCATTTACTCCCGCCTTGGAAGTAGCATAGGCAAAGATTTGGTGTGCGACCAGTGACGCCCCGGAGGAGTTATTCACTATCGCCCCACCGCCGCACTTGGCCATCTCCGGTATAGCGTACTTGGAGAGAAACAGGATGCCTTTCAAGTTGGTGGACATGATGGCATCCCAGTCTTCTTCCGACACCTTTAAGCCGGTGGAACCGAAGCCCACACCCACATTATTAAAAAGAATATCCAGCTTGCCGTAAATATTGACTACTTTCTCAACAAGCTCCCTGGCCTGGGTTTCCCTGGTGACGTCAGCCTGTAGGGCAACCGCCTCTCCACCCTGCGCTTTAATCATGTTAACAGTTTCCTGCGCGGAAGAAAGGTTTTTATCAGCGCAGGCTACCTTGGCCCCTTCCTTGGCAAATAATAAGGCCGTCGCCCTGCCGTTTCCCATGCCCGGCCGTATTGTTCCTGCTCCTGATACGATTGCTATCTTGTCTTTTAATCGCATTTTTCTACGACCTCCTATTTGCGCTTTTATGATTGTGCAGAAGTAATCAGCTTTGATCAGCGAAGGAAAATGGGCAGTTGTTCACCGGGCTCCAGGTCTACCTGGAGAGCAACGAGAATTCTGGACACCATCCCGTAGTAGCCGATTGCTGCCGTTAGTTTCACAATGCTTTTTTCATCGAGAAAAGTCTGCAGCTTATTGAAGGTTTTGTCTTTTACTTTAACTTCTGTGGCCACCTCGTCCGTATAGGCCAGCACTGCCCGCTCCTGTTCATCGAACTTATCGGAAGCAGTCCAGTCGGCGATATTCTCGATCTGGTCCTGGCTCAAGCCCGCCCATTTTCCTATGGGAACGTGTTTGGTAAATTCATAAGTAGATCCTGCAAGAGATCCGACACGTAAGATAGCCAGTTCCCTGAGCTTCGGTGACAGTTCATCGTTCTTCAGAATCGCGTTGCCCAGCCTGATGAAATTCCTCCCGATGTGCGGGCAGTGCCCCATTACCTTGAAAAGGTTCAATACCGGCAACTCCTGGTCTTCCATTTTTTGAAAAACTTCTTTGATTACCGGACCAGCCTGATCTTTTTCTACATAGCTTACGCGCGCCATAAATTCCTCCTAGCTAAATTTTTCTAGAGTGAGAAAGCATATTTGTTTGGCTATAAAATATCCCATAATTGACCGCCGGAGCAGGATTATAATAGAATCAGACGAATCGCGTCTCAAGTATTTTACCCAACCATTACTATAGTCTTTTTTAGGCAACTATTAAACAGAAATCTGTAAGCAGAAAGGGGAATTGAAATGACTTTGATAAATACTGTACTGGGTCCGATCTCACCTGACGCGCTGGGAGTTACGCTTCCGCACGAACATGTCGTAGCCGGTTATGCTGGATTTGAATACGATCCCTTAACCAGACAGTACAATTTGGACAAGATGGTTCAAATTTGCCAGCGAGCTCTTGAACCGGCTAAGGGTTATGGTTTAAATTCTCTCGTTGATGCGACACCCATGGATTTAAACCGAGACGTCGATCTACTTAAAGCTGTATCTGAGAAAATGCAAATTAACATAGTATGTGCAACAGGCCGGTATACTGAGGATATGGGTAAGTGGACTTATCTGAAGCAGCGGGCCAGGAGCAAGATTGGAGACATGCAGACCGAGTTATACGAGTCTTTTATGTATGATATAACGCAGGGCATCGGCAAATCAGGTGTTAAAGCAGGGGTGATCAAAGTTGCTACGGGCTTTAATTGTATTTCAACCTGTGAAGAAGCCATGTTGAGAGCTGCCGCCCGGGCCAGCAAAGAGACGGGCCTTCCCATCATAACACATACTGAGGACGGTACGATGGGCCCCGAACAGGCGGAGCTGCTTGTCGCAGAAGGGGTTAATCCGAAGAGTATTATGATCGGGCACATGTGCGGCAATCCCTCCATGCAATATCAGCTGGCTGTATTGAATAAGGGAGTGAATATATCTTTCGACAGGTTCGGCATTGAAGTATTTCAGCCGGACAGGATAAGGTTAGCCAACTTGATAGGGTTGCTGGGGATAGGATACACCGATAAGATCATGATATCGCAGGATTTTATTGCCTGCGGATTCGGAAGGGGAGGAGTGCTCCCTGAAGGAGAAAGACAAAAAGTGGCCAACTGGTCCTTTATCAATATTTTCCGCAATATCCTTCCTGCCTTAAAGCAGGCAGGCGTGACCGATGAGCAAATAAAGACAATAATGATGGACAATCCCAGGCGATTACTCAGCGGGGCATAGCCTTCACTAAAATGCCGGTTATTATTCCCCCAATCTTATGAGGTTAGCTGCCTTTCTCGGGATTGTACAACCGCGGGTATCGAATACCAGTTTGGAATTCTGGATAATAAAGTCCAGGTCGTAGCTGCTGTGGTCGGTGGCTATGACCACGCAATCGTAGGAAGCGAGTGCTTTCTTATCCAGCTTTATTGATCTTAAAGTCTTGTTATGGATTTTAACTTCATGTATGTAAGGGTCGTGATAGCTTACATCCGTGCCCCTTTCAATAAGCAGCTCAAGGATGCGCTCGGAAGGTGACTCCCTGAGGTCCTCGATGTCTTTTTTATAGGCAACGCCCAGTATCAGCACCCTGGCGCCTTTCAGGCTTTTATTAATGGTGTTTAACGCCTCAACTGTACTGGTAACAATGTATTCCGGCATGGTTTCATTTATCTCGGCAGCCAGTTCGATGAACCGGGTATGGAAGTTATATTCTCTAGCCTTGGCGGCAAGGTAATAGGGGTCCAGCGGTATACAGTGCCCGCCTACACCGGGACCGGGGAAGAAAGCCATATATCCGAACGGCTTGGATGAAGCAGCCTTGATAACTTCCCAGACACTGATGTTCATTCTTTCACAGAGCTTGGCCAGCTCGTTTACCATGGCGATATTGACACTGCGGAAGACGTTTTCAAAAACCTTGTCCATCTCGGCGGCTTCGGGTGTGGAAACCTCGATTACCTTGTCGGAAACGTGCTTGTAGAGCATTGCCGCCAGCTTTGTCGAATGAGGCTCCATGCCTCCTACTACTTTGGGTGTATTCCTGATGGTGAATTTTTTACTGCCGGGATCAATTCTTTCGGGTGAGAAGGTCAGAAAATAGTCAATCCCCACCTGTAGCCCGGTGGATTCCAGCATAGGCAGCACAACTTCCCTGGTTGTGCCGGGATATGTTGTGCTTTCCAGAATAACCAGGTGGCCTGAACGCACGTATCGGGCAATCAGGTTGGCGGCTTCAACGATATAGGATAGGTCCGGCTCCTTGGTTTTAGTCAGCGGTGTGGGCACGCAAATGATGATGGCATCAGCACGCCGTAGCGCTGACCCTTCAGTGGTTGCTTTTAAAAAACCTGATTTGACCGCTGCTTTGAGACGCTCGGATTCTATGTCCAGCAAATAAGAGATGCCTTTATTGAGCTTGCTGACTTTCTGCGGGTCGGCGTCTATTCCCGTGACGTGGAAATTTGCCTCAGCAAAGGCTACTGCCAGCGGCAGGCCTACGTACCCCAGCCCCACTACCCCGATTACAGCCGACTTTTTTTCGATTTTGCCTGCCAGATTCTTGAAATTTAAAACGCCTGCGCTATCCTTTTTTATCGTGTTTTTCGCTTGTTGATTGCTCATTTAATCAGCCCTCAAATCAAATTTAGCATAGTTTAATGTTGCCCAATGATCCTGTCAATAGATGGATAGAATGGCCGGATGACGATTTTATGATTTTTGAGTAATTGTTTTTAAAAAATTTTTATACAATCACATTGACATCTCCGAAATATTTACTATAATGAGTGTAATACGATCATGCAACACGCCGGACACAAGGACAAAAACCTCTATCTGCTTTCGGAAATCTCTGACATTGTTTCAAGTTCTCTATCGGACAAGGATATTCTCGAGGGTGTCCTCTGGGTTCTCAGTACACAGTTAGATGTGGATGCCTGCTGGATTCAGAATTTCAATCATTCTACAAAGTCGCTGATGTTAATCGCACAACAAGGTTTGCCCGAGGCCGTGGCCAAGGATATGGAAGTAGTGGAATTGGGGCAGGGCATAACCGGCAAAATCGCCATGGAGAGAAAAAGCGTTTTTTCCAATGATATCACCAAGGACAGAAACTATTTGTGGGAGGCCGCCGTCAAGGCAGGTTTCCATTCGCTTATTGCGGCGCCTGTGATCGAAGGTGGTAAATTGCTTGGAATTTTGGGTGCTGTATCGACCAAGTTCGGAGTATTCAACGTTAATGATTTAAAGTTGCTCACGGTAATCAGCTCTTGCACAGCGGATGTATGCGATCGAACTAACCCCGAGACCCAAGCTATGGAGCTGAGAAGGCAACAGGATGAGATTATTTATACACAGTTGTTTTTAAGCGCGCTCAGTCATGAGCTAAAAACACCCCTTACCGCAATTATTGCCTCAACAGGATTACTGGCGGAAGAACTTGAGAAGAATAAAGATGAAACTCTTATTAAGATTGTCCAGAATATATCCAAGAGTTCATCAAGCTTACAGAACCGACTCAATGAGCTTCTAAAGCTATCACGAAATAAGGATGAAGCTTTTGGTATCAGCAAAAAGAAGCTGGATTTTACTGCCCTGGTATTCGAAATCGCTGATCAGGTATCTTCATTATTGAAACAGAAGAAACAGGACCTCTCAATTGATGTACCGCCGGCTACCAGTATTTATGCGGACGAACAGAGAGTGGAGCAAATATTATTAAATTTGTTATCCAATGCAATAAAGTTTTCACCGGAGGGTGGCCACATATCGCTGAAGGCAAATAATGAGAGTAACCGGCTGGTGGTCAAAATTCAGGATTCCGGGCCTGGAATACCCAATGAAGAAAAGCAGAAGCTATTTAAACCGTATTATCACCTGTCTACAGATAGAACAAGCCTTCCGGGACTGGGACTAGGCCTTGCTATTACCAAGCAGTTGGTCGAACTGCACGGTGGTACAATATGGGTACAAAGTGAGCCCGAACAGGGTAGCACCTTCTCGTTTTCTTTGCCTTTGAACGAGAAGGTTAAATAAGTTGCTGCATAATGCAGAGAAAGATCAGAATCCTGCTTATAGAGGATAACCAGGATATCCAGGAAGCAGTTGGTCTCATATTCGATGTTCACTGGCCACAGGTGGAGTTGCTTAGGGCGCTGACCGGGCTGGAAGGCATAGCAATGATGCGATCAGAATCCCCTGACCTGGCGATACTGGATCTCGGCCTGCCTGATATTGATGGGCTGAAAGTGTTGAGGGAAATCCGAAGTTTCAGCAATGCTCCCGTGATTATTTTAACTGTGAGAAGCGAGCAGATGGATAAAATACGTGGGCTTGAGCTGGGCGCAGATGATTTCATTGTAAAACCATTTGCGCATAAAGAGCTGCTGGCACGGATAAAGTCGGTACTTAGCAGGACGAGTAGAGTTGTTTTAGAGCAAACTGAACAGCAACCTGTCCTGCCCAAAACTGTCATCGATTTTAACACAGGCGAAGTGATAAAGGGCGAGCAACGATTTAGGCTCGGCCGGACGGAACTGAGCTTGCTCAAGTACCTGGCGTCAAACAATAGCCAGGTGGTCAGTGATAGTCAAATATTAATCACTATATGGGGAGAAGAATACGCAGATTGTGTTGAATATCTGCAGGCATTTATTCGAAGCCTTAGAGAGAAATTGGAGGATGATCCCGATAATCCGCAATTAATTATCACCGAAACTGATGGATATAAGCTCCGGCAGATATAGGGTTGATAAGGCCACCAATTAAGAATATTATGTACACACAAAAAATGCAGTGCCAGGAATATCGAGGAGATATAGATGAGTCAGGTCCTCTTTTTATCGAGTGACCCGGTATTAAGGCAAAAGAATATCGAAGTGCTGTCACAAAGCGGCCTGGATACAACCGGTGTAGCCACATGCCTGGACGGCCTGCTCATCATTGACAAAAATGGTATCGAAGTGGTGGTCATTGATGAGGAATTGGCCGATATGAGCGGGTATGAGGCCTGTATCAGGGTGCGGCAACATTCGGATATTCCCATGGTGCTGTTGGGTTCTGTAACAGAATCTGAGGTCTGGGCAAAAGTTGAAGAACTGGGATTCGATATTTATTTAAAAAAGCCTATCAGTCCACGAGAATTAATGGCCCGCATCAGGGCTCTTTTGAGGCGTCCAGTTGTTGAAAAGCGGGAGAATATTGTCGTCGGAGAAAAACCGGTGGAAACCAAACCGTCAGCTATACAAAGCGACGCTGTCCGCCCTGCGTCTGTCGCGCCCCCTCAAGTACCAAAAGAGAAAGTCGAGCCAGTTGTATTAAAGAGAGAACCTGAACCTCCCATACAGGTTGTGCCGCCCCTCGCTACAGATATACCTGGTGTGCAAACAACGCCTCCGCAACCTCAGTTGATCTCTGAAAGAGAAGTGGAAATGCCGGTCCAGGTTGTCCCTCCCCTGCAGAATAAAATACAAAGGACGGAAGTCCCACTCCGTCAGCCCCAACCCACTGTAGTTCCGCCTCAACCGGAAATGCAACCCATCCAGCCTGCCATAAAACGGCAGGAATTTGATGTCCGGCAGCCGACTATAAAGGAGCAGGTGGCTGTTTCACAGGTAAGCCCGGAACACAGGGTCGGAGAGGAAACAATTGAAGCGAACTTGGAAGACGTAAGAACTTTGAAACTGGTTGATGCTCTGGTGAACGGCAAGATGACAGAAATCGCACCGGTCATTGATCTGTCCTTGAAGCTTGGATATGGTTACCCTGCAGTGGACAGTCTTATTGATGCTTCCGATCAGGAAGCTGTGAATATTCTGGAAAATCTGGCCAGAAATGAAATACTTATTAAAAGCCCGTTTGAGAAGCTATATACTGATCCGGAAGGTTTGATGCAACTGGTTCCAATAGAACGTTGCCCCCGCTGCGATTCAGGCAACCTGATTAAGGGACAGCTAGTGGAGCATTTTAATTGCGGTTATGTTGGACTTGATAAAGAATACAGGCAGGATGGCAGATACGTGTGCCCCAAATGCCACAGAGAGTTACGTTTAATTGGCACTGATTACCGCAATATCGGTATCCATTACCGTTGTCTTGATTGCAACGAAGTATTCACGACGCCAATTGTAAAATGGCGTAATCTGAAAACCCGCAAAATATGGACTGCCGAAGAGCTTACTGAAGTTACTGTTTATTCCTACATCTTTAGCCCAGACAAGAAAGGATGGCTGGAATTCCAGTTGAAACCAAAAACCCAGCTGGTCGATTTCTTAAAACGACAGGGGTATCAAGTACAGGAACTTGCCCAGCTGGCCGGAAGTTCAGGAGCTATGCATACTGTGGACATTCTGGCCATTAGAGATGATATATTAACTAAGATTAACCTCGGTATTGGAATACTGGTAGCATCGCCGGGAGAGTCTGAAGTAAGCCTGGAGGCATTATTTAAATTCGATACCAGAGCCTACGATGTAGGGATTAATTATAAAGTAGTGATTGCCATACCCAAGCTTGGCTATGAGGCGACAAATTTTGCTAACAGGCAGATGATCAGAGCTTTTGAGGCTAAAACTTTGGGTAGTGTAGTCTCTGATATCACAGGGAAACCAAGTGCCAGGCTTTCTTCGCAAGGCGCAACAGAATCAGGTCAGATGTATAACGGTCAATCTCCGGTTGCAAGTGCCAGAACTACGGTTAGTCGCTTTTTAAGAAACCGCGGCTATGAGGTTTTCGAACGGGCACAGATACTTGGCAAATCGGGAGTCGACCATATTTTTGATATTTATGCCAGGCGCGATGATAAAATCATCACGCCGACTATGGTTATCGGCATTGCCAGTAATCCTTCAGGACAACCGATAGGTATAGATGAGATAGCTAAATTTGATGCATCCGCATATGACTCAGGTATACGCAATAAAATATTCCTCGGTATCCCCATGATCAGCCCACAGGCGAGACAATTTGCCCGTCAGCAGAGAATTGACGTTCTCGAGCCAAACGACCTGGGCAGACTGATTTAATTGCCGGCACAATATTCAGCTATAATTATAGTTAATCAAGTTATGGTAGTGCTGCCGTGATAAGAACCATTGCGATAATCATAACCGGCATACTCTTCTTGGTGCTGCTTCTGGCTATTTTATATTTCATGCCCATAGAATCCATCTGGATAGCAGTTGGCGTTCTTCTAACTATCATTATCTATTTTTTCCTTTCCAGGTTGATACAGGGTCAAAAAATCAGGGAAGACAAACCGAATACACTCCAAAACGTTGCTTCACTACTGATCATATTTCTCATAGTGTTCATACTATTCGCCATTTATCTTAACGGGATAGTCTCATCAATTGCGATAACAATATTACTTGTTTCCCTTGTTTTCACCATGATGATGAATTTCCTGACTGTCCCGCTGGCCATAGCACATAAAATAAGGCAGAAAAAAGAGGAGTTTGCACCAAGCGACTTTTACCCCAAGGTTACTATCATAGTTCCCGCCTATAATGAAGAAAAAGTGGTGGCAAGAACAATAGAAACTCTTCTGGAAGCCGATTATCCGTACAGGGAAAAGGAGATCATAATTGTCGACGACGGCTCACAGGATAGCACCTACGAAGTAGCATTGAAATATGCGAACCGCGGAGTAAAAGTCGTACACCGGCCCAATGGTGGCAAATTTGCGGCATTGAATACGGGGCTTGCTTTTGCCACCGGCGAGATAGTGGTTACAGTGGACGCCGACAGCCTGATTGCCAGGGCTGCGATAAGGGAAATTGTCAAGGGATTCCAGGATCCTGAGGTTGCGGGGGTTGCAGGTAATCTGAAAGTATTCAACAGGAAAAAGCTGATTACCAAGCTACAGGCTCTGGAATATATTGTACAAATTCAGATCGTAAGGCGCGCTTTTGAAAACTTCGGTTCTCTGACCGTTGCTTCCGGCGCTTCCGGCGCTTTCAGCGCTTTCCGCCGGTCTGCTCTAACTGAATGCGGTGGATATGATCCGGATTTCCTGCTCGAGGATTTCGATATCACGATTAAACTGCTTAAATCACATCGGATATTGAGCGGCAACAATGAAGCTGTATGTTACACTGAAGCTCCGGAAACTCTCCGTGATATTTACAGGCAAAGGTTAAGCTGGTTCCGAGGAGACTATCAAAATTTTTGGAAGCACCGTGATACATTTTTCAATCCCAGGTTCGGTATTCTGCATCGACTTACCTTCCCCTATATGCTAATATCCATGACTCTCGTTCCCTTTGCCAGTATGGTTGTGATCGTAACCACTCTGGTGATGCTGATATACGGTGAATGGCTAACCCTGGTTCTGGCTTTCGTGCTCTTCTTAACCCTGCAGACACTGCTATCGCTAGTAAGCGTGCTGATTGCAGAGGATGATTTGAAACTGGTGCTGCTATCTCCGCTTTTTGTATTTGGCTACAAGCAATTTCTGGACCTGACTATGATTAAGGCCATGGTGGATATTATTCTAGGTGGCGGTACATTTAAAAGACGTGAAAGAGTGACACGAATTGGGGACACGCCCGACAAATCGACAGCACCAGTCAAGACTTCATAAATAAATTATAAGGAAAATTATATGGATATTCTGAATACGTATAAAGACAGTAAAGTGCTGGTAACAGGAGGCGCTGGTTTTATAGGTTCCCACCTTGTTGAAAAACTGCTTTCGCTGGGCGCCCATGTTTGTGTCATTGACATCATGCTCTGCGGTAATAAAATTGAACATCTTATGGGTAATAAAAATCTCAGTATTCACAAATTGGATGTGACAGACAAGAATTCCATTGAGCCGTTTTTTAAGGATAGGGAGATTATTTTTCACCTCGCGGCAGTCGTTGGAGTGGAAGAGACACAACACGAGCCGCTTGAAGTATTAAATGTGGAGATAATTGGCACACTTAACACAATTGACCTGGCAGCTAAGAATAAAGCCAGGCGATTTGTATTTGCTTCATCTTCGGAAGTCTACGGAGATACTGTCGAACCAATGGTTGAAACAGGTCCTTTCAACCCCAAATCAACATATGCACTGACTAAAATGGTCGGAGAACATTATTGTAGGGCGTACTATCAAAAGCACGGCCTTGAATATACGCTGCTCAGGTATTTCAACACCTACGGCCCCCGTCAGGACGACCGTTTTGTAATCTCACGCTTTATGGACAGGGCGTCCAGGGGAAAAGAAATATTTATCTATGGTGATGGAAATCAGACCCGGGACTTTACTTATGTGGAAGATAGCGTTCATATGTCCCTATTGACTGCTGCGGGTGACAAGGGCATCAATCAGGCATTTAATCTGGGCACCGGCAATGCGGTATCGATCAATAAGCTATCGGAGATAATGCTGAAAACATTGGGTGTGACAGATAAAGTTAAGGCATCTCATATAGATTACGATAATATCAGATCGAGAGAGATAGAGATATTCAATCGGCTGGCAAATATAGATAAAATTGTGAAACTATTTCAATACAGGCCTGAAACCACTCTGGAAGCAGGTATTAAAAAGTATACGGAGTGGTACAGGAACCGAAAATAAAAACTTCTTTGAACAGGTAGTGCTTTATTATTTCGTCAATTGGTAATTGTACCATTGCTCGAAAGTCGTGATAGTTGCGAAGGTTTTAACCCACTTTATAATTGGATCAAGTTTCTGTATTTTCGCATAGTCCGGTTTCTTATCTTTATCCGTAAATGCATCCGGATGGATTCCTATGGCAACTACACCAATCTGGTTGAGAAGAGAGCAAAGATCATAGCCGAAACTATATTCGGAGATCGCTATACTCAAGGCCTCGTGATATTTACAAAAATCTTTGGTACTGGCCAGTTTACTAACATCGTATACGCTACCCCAATTCTTAACTTTATCATCCCATGAACAGACATCCGAAGCAGTCGGGATCCTGCACATCCCGTTGGGGTCTTTACGACCGAAATAATCTACCGGCACATCAGATGGATGGAATTCTACAGCCATCTGGGTTGCGAATATCTTGAATCCCGCCTCATCAATCGCCCTGTAGCCGTATTCGTCGAAAAAGTCGGTGGGTACAGTCAGGGCAACAGGTAAAGCGCCGAAATATTCCAGGTATTGATCTCTCGCCTTGGTCAATTTTAATTTAATATATGCGTAATCGAGGCCGGATTTGGTGGTATCGAGCTGGTAATATGTCCAGTCATATCCGTGTACACTGATGCCGACAACGCCTTCATCGAAATAGCCCTGGAGCCAGGGTATCTCATATGAATTGGTCCCGCCTACATTGGATATCACACCGCAATCCAGCGGGACACCGTTTTTCTGGAATACTTTTATTATTTCCTGGACCGTCTCCTCATGCCATCCTTTGGCTACATCATCGAGCCTGAATACTACAGCCCAACCGCCATTATATGCCGGCATGACCCTTTGTTTTGCAGGTGTAACTTCAATATATTTGGTAGCATATCTGTACCAGCCGTAAAAAGTGGTTATTTCCCCCAGTTTCTTACATGACTGTATCAGGTCCGCAAGCTGCTGGATTTTTATTGCGTCAGTTTTATTCGCGTTATCCAAGAAATCCTCCGGACGTATTTCAATTACTGCTGTACCTGTATTGTTCAGCACTTTATCCACCGAGTTGAAAATATCTTTATTAATGTCGGTTTCCCTGGAAGAAGGTCCTTCTATTAAAGAAGGTGGGGGGTAATTCACAGTCCCAACTATAGGGAATCGGTAAAGGCCATTTGTATCTACTCTGCCGAACCAGTTAACCGGTTGTCTGGATGGTAGGAAACCAGGCGGATTATGTGTACTGAGGATTTTGAAGCTGGCAGCCTGTATAATCCCGTAGTTATATTCATTGAGTGATTCGTACGGTAAAACACATGCAACAGGAGTTATTCCAAAAAAATACTTCAAACGCCTTCCGGCAAGCGAGAGCTGAGCTCTCAATTGAGTAGTGGCATTTGAAATATCAGGAGTATCGGCATCAAGCCAGGGAATGTCGTTTCCATCTATACTGATATCGATAATTCCGGCGTCCACATAATCAGAGAGATATTTGACGGTCTGAAGATCATCATCACTGTTAGGTGGTGTTACGGAAACGTCAAGAGGTGCAGAATTTTCTGCGAATACCCTGATTATTTTGTCAACCACGGCTTTTAATTTGGTATCGCCTATTTGATCCATCGTAAAAATAATTGCCCAGTTGCTTGCTTTATATGGAGGCGTTTCCATTGATCTTACATGGCTTGTCTCCGCAGGTGATGTGACAATGTCTGTATTTGATGCAGGCACACTGCAACCAATAAGAGTAAATAGCATTAGCGCCAAGCAGATATGTTTACGGGCATTCAAATTGAACATGTTTCAATATTAAAGCTTACGTACCCTTATAGTCAAAACTAATGGTTAATAATGGTCAATTATCATGGAATGTTTTATCATATTATGTTTATGTGGTTTATGCAGAGGGAAAAATGCGTTTATTGCACCTAATTGCAATGACAGTCATATCGGGTTCATTTATCGGATGCTTTTCCCTGTCCAATCATGCACCGGAAAACATGCAGCGACCGGAATTCTCATGTATGGTTGCTTTGAAAACTGTTTACAGTATGAAAGGCGTTGGAATTGACCTGCCGGATGACGATTTCACCAGGATGAAAAAAGCAGGCATAGACATAATATCTACGGAATGGGGGATGGAAGAAGGTGTAGAAAGGGCTATAGGCTTCCTGGATCAGGCTTACGTAGCGGGATTAAAGGTAGTTATGGATGGTGGTTTCAGTTACACTGCCTGGGGATTTACTCAGGATGACTGGTACCATCTTCCCAGTGGTAAAAAGCCCGTGTGGCAAAAAGAAACAGTGCAGTCCTGGATTACAGCGCTGAAAGACCATCCGGCTATTTACGCATGGGATATATCTAATGAATTCGGCGAGAATCTGCCCAGCGGGGTGGCTGCGAAAAATACGGAATGGCCGGCTACCAGGATAACCACTGAACAATTGGCACAGGCAAAGGCTGATGTGCTTGCGATCGATCCTAGCAGGCCTATCCATGTCAGGATGTACGAATGGGATGAGAAGAATGTGCCGGATCACATTAGAGGCCTGCTCGAAAACAGGATAGCCGACATAATATCACTTAATCTTTATTCCAACTACCTTGTGGATGGCAAGTTGCAATGGCCTGATGTGATTGCGGATGTTGGCGCTTCCCGTGTTACAGGTATTAAGAAAATGTCCCCGGATACCCTGGTATGGCTATCTATAGCTGTTTTTGAATATCACAGCCTGTTTGCACGGCCGACAGTAGATAACCTTAACAGGGACTTCGAAGAAGCTCTAAAGATAAACAACCTTGATGGCATTTCATTTTTCTGCTGGGGGCCGGTGGAGCAATGGGACCCTTCCTGCGATTGGTACCTGCCGAAAACCGGGGCTGATCTATGGGACACAATTCAAAAAAATATCAAACAAACGCAGCGGGGAAAATAATAATCGTTGTAACGAAGACTATTCAACCTAAAGCTTTCCCAGCAATTCTCTGGCAGCCCTTTCTAGGTCAGGGTCTTCTGTGATTTCAATGCATTTTTTAGCGTCTTCCTGAGCTTGAGTATAATTACCGATGTTTTTATAAGCAATAGCCCGCCTGTAATATGAATCAGCCATCTCCCAATCAAGGCGAATAGCTTCATTATAGTTCTCAATAGCACGCTCATACATCCCCTTGCCGTTATACGACCAGCCGCGGGTATTATAAGCCTGAGCGAATTTGGGATTTAACTCTATAGCCTTATCGCAATCTTTAATGGCAAGATCATGCTGGAATAACTCGTTGTAAGCCCGTGCTCGAGTTCGATAGGCAAGGGCAAATTTGGGATTAAGCTCAATTGCCTTGCTCGCATCGAGGATAGCCAGGTGATAAACCTGTTTGAGAATATACCCGTCAGCCCGCATATTATAAGCTAGGGCGAAATTGGGATTTAGTTCGATGGCTGTGTTGCAATCATCGATTCCCAGGGTAAGCCAGTCTCTGGTAAAGTCAAACGGTTCTTTTTCAAAATAGGCCCAGGCACGTGTAGTATAGGCAAAAGGCAAGTTCGGATTGATCTCTAGTGCCTTATTACAATCAGCTATCGCCAGATCAAATTTACCCTTCATGGTATAAGCCCAGGCGCGATTAACATAGGCGGTAGCCATTTTGGGCTCCAGCTCGATGGTTTTATTGCAGTCATCGATGGCTAGGTCATATCCCCCGGTCTGATTATAAACCCAGGCGCGGTTAACATACGCGAGGGCCAGCGTTGGATCAAGGTTGACAGCCTTGTTGCAGTCGGCGAGGGCCAGTTCGTATTTACCTTGCTCATTATAGGCCCAGGCGCGGTTGACATAGGCCAGGGCTCTTTCAGGATCGATATCGATAGCCCTGTTACAGTCGTGGATTGCTTCATCGTAGAGGCCTTTGGAGTTCAGTGCCCATGCACGATTAATGTAAGCAAGGGCTGATCTGGTATCAAACATCAATGCCTGGTTGCAATCTTCAATTGCCTTGTCATACAGCCCTTTTTCGTTATAGGCCGAGGCACGAACCACATAGGGCAGGGCCATTAGCGAATTTAGCTCGATTGCCCTGTTGCAGTCGGCGATTGCCAGATCGTATTGCCCTATCTGGTTATAACACAGGGCGCGGTTAGTATATACGATTGGTATTCTCGCGTCACGGCTGATAGCTGCAGTATATTCCTCAATTGCCTTGTCCCATATTTTTTCGGCGTAATAGGCGTTGCCTTTTTTATAGTGTTCGACGGCGTTGTCGAACACAAAGCACGATGAAAATACAACCATTGAACAAAGGAGAACGAAGATCCAAGCGGGTTTCAAACCCCGGCTGATCACCGGCTTCAATTTTCGCAAGCTACATCTCACTGTTGTTGCAACCTGTTTGTCCGATTTTTTAATCTAGCCTATTTCTCTGACCCTCTGAAGCAAATTATAGGTAAGAAGTAATGTTTTGGCAACAGTGCTAAACTAACTATTATACTAATCCGTTATTCTTAGTGTTGAATAT